>ERZ1034998.639-NODE-639-length-22241-cov-5.667087_pt1 | contig 22241 bp, 19 predicted proteins | sample MGYA00520621_ERZ1034998 | MGnify/ENA primary metagenome ERZ1034998 (study PRJEB33766, sample SAMN09781748) | gut metagenome | biome: gut microbiome | host: Homo sapiens | place: Madagascar | study: EMG produced TPA metagenomics assembly of the PRJNA485056 data set...
GTGTGGGATCAGCCTCCTGTTTGTATTATGCAGGAATCGCCGCTATATGATCGCTTTGATGAACAGATCGCGGTTGGTCGAAAGATCCAGACACGAATTGTCGTCAAACTGGACGATCGGGCGGGAAAGATCATTCGGGTTGAGCATCACGATATTGCAGCCTCTGCCATCATTGAGTACCACGCGGTTGCTCTGGTAGGTTGCGGCGATCTGTTTTAAAAAGGTAAGCAGATAGCGCGTGTTGTATTTCTGGTATCCGTCCTTTTCAAAATTGCCGATTACCTGGAAGGCGCACAGCGGAGCGCGGTAAGAACGTGCAGCAGTCATCGCGTCATACACATCGGCAATCGCAATGATCATCGCAAATGCATCAATGTTATCCTCCGTCAGATGGGAAGGATAGCCGGAGCCATCACAGCGCTCGTGGTGCATAAGAGCAGCCTTTTTGATGCGCGGATCGATGCTCTGGTATTTTAAAATGTCATAGCCGTAACGCGGGTGATTCCTGATCAGCGCAAACTCCTCATCGGTCAGGGAGCCGGACTTGTTGAGGATCTCCTCCGGAACCTTAACCTTGCCGATATCGTGAAGAAGACCTGCAAGCGTTAAAATCTTCAGATCATGTGGCTCCATCTTCAGCCAGCGGCCAATCATCCGCGCGATCAGGGCGACATTGACGCTGTGTGCATAGATCGAATCGTTGATGGTGCGGGTGTTGTTGAGCATATCAAAAAGCTCAGTAATGGTATTGCGTGAGCGGAACAGACCGGCAACACAGTCGAGCAGTGCATCCGGCTCGATCTCTTTTCCGTAATCTGCAATGTCGGTAAATACCTTCTTTAATTCTTCCATCGCCATCGCATACTGCATCTGGAAGGTGTGGAACGCATCGGAGGAGGCAACCTTCTGCTTGGCTGTCTTACTCTCGTTGATGTAGGTGCGGGGCTTTGGCGGTTCAGAAACGGGTACGGCTGCAACCGGCGCAGCAGAAGCATCCTCCCCCTCGACAACGGCGGAAGCGACGCGGTAGAGCTTCATGCGGTTGATGAGCTGACGTGTGATCTCAGAACCGGCAGGCGCAAGTATCTGTCCGCTTGGCGTTATGACAGCTTCTATCAGTTTCATTCCCGGTTGTAGATCGTATGGCTGCAATGTTCGCATGTCGTTTTCCTCCCATAGCTTACTCTAATATTGTAGTATAAAATTTGTCAGAGCGAAAGTCAATAAAATTTGTCCTTGACAAGTCTGCAAAATAGATGTATCGTATGACGGAGATTTGAAAATTCTATATTGTATTTTCTCTTATTCAGAGTGGTGGAGATACATAGGATCTATGAAGCCACGGCAACCCCGCATTTTGCAGGAAGGTGCCTACCTGAGCGAGCAATCGAACAATAAGAGGATTTGATTATCTTGGTATTTGAATCCGCTTATTTTGTAAGCGGATTTTTTTTGCTTTATAGGAAATTCCTTTCCTATAAAGTAAAAATGCTCTGCGGGGATGCAACCCGTGTGGAGTTGAAGATCGACAAATTTATTGAGAGGAGCACAAAAGAATGGAGAAACGTTTATTTACGTCCGAGTCCGTTACCGAGGGACATCCGGACAAATTGTGTGATGCAGTATCCGATGCAATCCTTGACGCATGCATGGAACAGGATCCTATGAGCCGCGTTGCGTGTGAGACAGCAAGCTGTACCGGATTTGTACTTGTAACAGGAGAGATTACCACGAAGGCACAGTTAGATATCCCGGCAATCGTCCGCAAGACGGTACTTGAGATCGGCTATGACGATGGTAGGAAGGGACTTGACGGTCATTCCTGCGCGGTTATGGTAGCACTTGACCAGCAGTCTGCTGACATCGCAATGGGTGTTGACAAGGCACTCGAGGCAAAGTCCGGAGAGCTGACCGATGACCTTGACACCGGAGCCGGAGATCAGGGTATGATGTTTGGTTATGCGACCAATGAGACACCGGAGCTTATGCCTTACCCGATCGAGCTTGCACACAAGCTTGCACTCCAGCTTACCAAGGTGCGTAAGGATGGCACACTGACCTACCTTCGCCCGGACGGAAAAACACAGGTTTCCGTTGAGTACGATGAGGCTGGAAAGCCAACCCGCCTGGAGGCAGTTGTCCTTTCTACACAGCACGATGAGGATGTGACGCAGGAGCAGATCCATGAGGATATCAGGAAGTATGTATTCGATCCGATCCTTCCACAGGATATGGTCGATGCGGAGACGAAGTTCTTTATCAATCCGACCGGACGTTTCGTTATCGGTGGACCACATGGTGATGCAGGTCTTACCGGACGTAAGATCATCGTAGACACCTACGGCGGATATGCACGTCACGGCGGTGGAGCCTTCTCCGGAAAGGACTGCACAAAGGTTGACCGTTCCGCAGCTTATGCGGCACGTTACGTCGCAAAGAACATCGTTGCGGCAGGGCTTGCAGATCGCTGCGAGATCCAGCTTTCCTACGCGATCGGTGTTGCACAGCCGACATCTATCATGGTGGATACCTTTGGAACCGGCAGGCTTGCGGATGAGAAGCTGGTTGCGATCATTCGTGAGAACTTCGATCTGCGCCCGGCTGGAATCATCAAGATGCTTGATCTGCGCAGACCGATCTACCGTGGCACCGCTGCATACGGACATTTCGGACGCACCGACCTTGATCTTCCATGGGAGGCAACCGATAAGGCAGAGACTTTGAAGAAGTATCTTTAATTTATTCTTTTTTAACAAAAAATTAACGAAGTCCTTTTGCTTTGCATAGAGGCACATGCTATAATGTACGCATACATCATGTATGCGTACATTTTTTATGGAGAATTATATATATGAAAATGAAAAATAAGCTTATCATTTCATTTTTTATTGGAATTTTTATTCCGATTATTCTGACGGTTGTGGCATTTTCGGTATTCCAGAAGCTGCAGACGAGGACAATCGAGCAGGCTTACGGGATCCGTGACGCGGAGGGCTATTCCCTGACGAGCACGGTACAGATCCTAAACCGTATGACGGAGGATGCTTACAACCAACTGCTTTCAGACAGCATCAACCGGCCGGAGGTTCTGGAGGATATCCGGTATCTGGAACAGATCAACAACGAACTGCAGGATTCTAATTCTTACCTGATTGTAAAGCAAAAGAATGATGTCCTGTTCAACGGTGGGCAGGAGAACGATGAACTGCTGGAGACTTTCCCGGAATGCGGGGGTGTGCAGGAGAAGGGAACAGCATCCGGCTATGTGGATAGTGAACGGGATGTACTTGTCAAGCAGATCTGCTTTTCCTTTGCAGATCAGACACCCGGAACAATCTATCTTGTCACAAGCATTGCGGAGATCGTGCCGGAGCTTCGCAACTTTTTCCTTAAGATTGTGATCTCGATTGTTGTGATCCTTGTGTTTACCGCATTTTTGATGATCGTGTGGATATACAGCAGCCTTGTCACACCGGTCAAGAAGCTGCAGGTTGCGGCGGAGAATATCAAGAACGGCAATCTGGACTTTACCGTGGATGTAGGCGGTGAAGACGAGATCGGACAGCTCGGTGTGGCGTTTGAGGAAATGCGGCTGCGCTTAAAGGACAACGCAGAGGAGAAAATCTCGGACGAGAAGGAAAACCGCGCACTCATCAGCAACATCGCCCACGACCTAAAGACACCGATCACGGCGGTCAAGGGCTATGCCGAGGGAATCATCGACGGCGTGGCAAACACGCCGGAGAAGGTAGATAAGTATGTGCGCACGATCTACAACAAGGCAAACGAGATGGACACGCTGATCAATGAGCTGACGCTCTATTCCAAGATCGATGCGAACCGCATTCCGTACAACTTTGCCAAGATCAACGTCAGCGAGTATTTTCAGGATTGCGTAGAGGAGATCGGACTGGATCTCGAGGCAAAGGGCATCGGACTTGCCTACTACAATTATGTAGATCCTGACGTGCTGATCATTGCCGATCCGGAGCAGCTGCGGCGTGTGATCAACAATATCATCAGCAATTCCGTCAAGTATATGGACAAGAAGAACGGATTTATCAATATCCGGATCAAGGATGTCGGAGATTTTATTCAGGTAGAGCTTGAGGACAACGGAAGGGGCATCGCACAGCGTGATCTTCCATATATTTTCGACCGGTTTTTCCGTGCGGATGCATCCCGCAATTCCGCGACAGGCGGAAGCGGAATCGGACTGTCGATCGTAAAGAAGATCATCGACGATCACGGAGGCAAGATCTGGGCGACAAGCAAAGAGAACAACGGAACGACTATGTACTTTGTAATTCGTAAATACGAGGAGGTTTATAACAATGAGCAGAATATTGATTGTTGAGGATGAGGTAGATATTGCCAATTTGGAGAAGGATTATCTGGAACTGAGCGGCTTTGAAGTCCAGATCGAAAACGATGGGACATCCGGGCTTGCAAGAGCCCTTGCGGAGGACTTTGACTTATTCATTCTGGATCTTATGCTTCCGGGGGTTGACGGCTTTGAGATCTGTAAGGAGATCCGTGAAAAGAAAAACATGCCGATCCTTATGGTTTCCGCCAAGAAGGATGACATTGATAAGATCCGGGGACTGGGACTGGGCGCAGATGACTATATTACAAAGCCTTTCTCACCGAGTGAGCTGGTTGCCCGTGTCAAGGCACATCTGGCGCGTTATGAGCGCCTGATTGGAAGCAATGCCGTAGAGAATGACATCGTGGAGATCCGCGGCATCCGTATTGACAAGACCGCACGCCGTGTCTGGGTCAACGGGGAAGAAAAGCAGTTTACCACCAAGGAATTTGATCTGCTGGTATTTCTGGCGGAGAACCCGAACCATGTATTTACAAAGGAAGAACTTTTTCAGCGCGTCTGGGATATGGAATCCATCGGTGACATTGCGACCGTTACCGTACACATCAAGAAGATCCGGGAGAAGATCGAACTCAATACTGCCAAACCGCAGTACATCGAGACAATCTGGGGTGTCGGATATCGGTTTAAATTGTAAAAACATAAATTTTTTTCACTCTTTTTCTTTACCACAGTAACGTGATTGTGTTACATTTACAAATAGCTATATGCGTTGTTGGGTTTACAAAAGGAGAAAAAGGATAGGGAGAACAATTAAAGGGAAGATCACGATACAGACGAATCTGCTTGCCCTGAATGCTTCAATCGAAGCGGCGCGCAGAAGGAATTGTCAGATGCCGCGGCAAGTGTCAATGCAAACCTGCAGCAGATTACTTATTCAAGCGAGAACATGACGAGAAAAACGGAGGATGTTCTTGAAAGTGTCGGGGCATTGCAGAAAACGATGCAGAATTTTGAGGTATAAAATGGGACGCTCCTTTGTATGGGGAGCGTCCTTTTCACTTTGACAGGAGTAGAAATAAAAATGGAAATCATATATGAGGATCGGGCGGTAATTGTCTGTTACAAGCCCGCAGGGATTGCAACACAGACAAAACGGCTGGGGCAGCAGGATATGGAGAGCCTGCTAAAAAACGATCGGGTTGCGAAGCGGGAAACACCGTACATTGGTGTAATCCACCGACTAGACCAGCCGGTAGAAGGAATCATGGTATTTGCAAAGACACCGCAGGCGGCAGCAAAGCTGTCCGCACAGGTGCAGAAGCGAAGCATAGGTAAGTTTTATTATGCGATCGCACCGGCATTCCCGGATGGAAAAGAGGAAGGCATCCTGACGGATTATCTTCTTGCAGATAAGAGGAACAACAGCACCCGTGTGGTGGCGCAAAATACGCCACAGTCACAGCGGGCAGAGCTTGCATACCGGATTGTGGCAGCTGCCGGAGACGGGGAGGGAGCACCCGCCGGATATGTCAAATACGATATCCGGCTTCACACCGGGCGGCATCATCAGATCCGTGTCCAGTTTGCAAGCCGCGGCTGCCCGCTGCTTGGCGATCAGCGCTACGGCACGCAGACAGGCGGCGCAGCACTGGCGCTATGCGCTTACAGGGTGACCTTTGTGCATCCGGTCACAGGGAAGGAGATGGATTTTTCCATAATACCGAAGAACCCGGCATTTGCGGATTTTGGATGATTTAAGAATGAAAAAGCGCATAATGAACAAGAATAGTAGTGGAGGATAAAGGTATGTCTAAGATTGGCTTGCTGTTGGAGGGTGGCGGCATGAAGTGCGCGTATGGTGCAGGTGTGCTGGACTGCTTTCTGGAGGATGGAATACAATTTGATTATGTGATCGGCGTGTCGGCGGGAAGTGCGAATGGCGTTTCGTATCTCGCAGGACAAAAAGGAAGAAACAAGCGCTTTTACACCGATTATATCAATGCCAAAGATTATATGGGACTTCGGTGCTTCCGCAAGACCGGAGATATTTTCGGACTGGATTATATCTATTCGACGCTGACGAACTCAGACGGTGCAGATCCGCTGGATTTTGAGAAAATGATGGAGAATCCGGCGGAGTATGAGCTGGTTGCGACAAATGCGCGGACGGGAAAGGCAACCTTCTTTTCCAAAGAGAACTTTGTAAAGGATGACTATAAGGAGATTAAGGCGAGCTGCGCGATCCCTGCGGCCTGCAGGCCCGTGGTCATCGATGGCGTTCCTTATTATGATGGCGGAATTGCGGATTCCCTTCCATTTGCGCGTGCCTTCGAGCGCGGCTGCGACAAGCTGGTAGCCATCACCTCAAAAGCACGCTCCTATCAGCGGGCACCACAAAAATTCCGTTGGTTCTATGCAAGAAGATGTAAAAAATATCCGAAGATCATTCAGCTGATGGACAATCACCATATTGCCTACATGGAGGAATTCCGGAAGCTGTTTGAACTGGAGGAGCAGGGCAAGGTGTTTGTGATCGCTCCGTCTAAGCCGCTCGAAATATCCACTTTTACAAAGGACGCCGTTAAAAATCAGGAGATTTACGATCTGGGCTGTCTGGATTACAAGAACTTAAAGCAGAGCCTGCAGCAGTTTATAAAATAGAGTGTCAGAAAGCGGTCAGGCGCGTGCCGCTTTCCTTGACAATATAGGTCAGATATTTTAATATGAAAATATATTTGTGCTTTGGAAAAGCCAATCTATACAGATTGTAAAAGACGGGAGTATTTTGGGGGAAAGTCATGATCAATAAGTATTATAACGGCGTAATTGAACAAGTACATGCAAAGATCGGAAAGGCGGATAAGAACATTGTTATTGCAAACTATAACAATGATTTTTCTATCCGCGGGCTTGAGACAGTAAAACGTTATTCAGAGGATCCGGATAACGTTTTCTTCATTTGGCATGAATTCCCGTATGATTATGTCACGGGAGCTTATGAGCCGTTTCTGGATATTATCTGTGATATGTACCGCACATATATCGGAGGGGATTTTTCACAGTTTCTGGAGGAGTGCGGGGTGTACTATCTTCAGCGGCCGGTGCTCTTATCCTATTACAATACCGGAGTGTGTGTCCGGGAGGAGAATGTGCTGTTAAATGAGGTGGAGTACGAGCAGAGCCAGATGACAGAGGCACTTGTTACGATGCTCAAAAAGGTGGCAGACGTACATCCGGTCATGATCGTTTTGAACCGATTTCACCTGACCTCCTTAAGCACTATGAAGGTCGTACAGGCACTGCTGCACAATCCGTCCGACAATATCGGCATCGTTCTCGGAATCAACGAGGCAAAGTTCGATGAGGACAAGACTGCGGAAGTGTGGGATGACATCATCGAAAAAGTGGAGGATGCAAGCCTTCTTTACCATATCGGAAGCACCGGGCAGCGGCGTGCGCAGCTTGGCTCCGAGGACGCAGAACAAATCGACTTTGATAAGAGCATGGTAGCACTCGGCAACAACATCGAGCTGCTTGATCTTGCACAGGCAAAGCGGTTCTGCGCGAAGCTAGAGCACGGCATCAAGTTTGAGGAATATGCGATTCCGCAGGAGATCAAGCTTGATTTCTACTTAAAGTACGCGCGCGTGTCCATTTTACTCGGGCAGATGGCAAAAGCGCTTGAGATCGTGGAAGATATCTTAAAGCTGAATATTGCATCCAGGGCGCACATCATCAACTACAAGAGCGCATATCTGATCGCCACCTGTTATATGTATCAGGGCAAGCTGGAGAATGCAGCTTCCTATGCGAGAATGGCGAAGGATGAGGCTGCTGAGAACGGCACAGAGGAGGAGGTATTCCGTGCGGAGCTGCTTGCCGTACAGGCACAGATGTCGGGCTGGTACAATATCTTTTTCTGCGTGCAGGATATTCCGATCAGCGAGAGTTTCATCGAGAAAATGATGAAGTACAACTTCAGAAACCATCTGGCACATATATATATTTATGCGTATGATAACCGTCCGGAGGCCGTTGCCAAGGCATACCGGTCAGAGGCAGCGCTGTTTTATTTCAGTAAGGGAGTTGCGCTTGCAAAGGAGATCGGCAATGTACAGCTGGTATATGCTGCATATCAGAAGAATATCATGATCGCGTCCACCAATGGAATGAACGAGATCGCACTATTGTATTCGCTGCGCACTTACCAGTTCCTGTGTCAGAAGCAGACGCTTTTTGACGGCAGAACCTTGTGCGGAATCGGTTACAACTTAAGTGCACTCGGATATAACGAGGAGGCAGAGACCTACTACAACCGTTCAATAGAAGTGTTTTACAGGCTGCGGCTGCCGCAGGATATTGCGGAGGTATATTATAACCGCTCCTTGAATAACATCATGCTTGACAAGTACGCTGCGGCGGAAAAGGATCTCCAGCTTTCCATGAAGGTCATCGAGAAGCTGCATTTGAACAGCCTGCGCGTATGCAATCTGTCCAAGCTTTATGCATTGCTGGCGCTTTCCTGTATTTTGCAGATGGATCAGTTTAACTGCGAGCGGTATCTGTTTTCCTGCCGCCAGTTCTTAAACTACATAATCGCGCGGGAAAAGGAGCTTGAAAATTCCGAGATCATACACGACTATGCAAAGTGTGATGACGATATGTTTTTGTACACATTTTCACAGGCATTGCTCAGCTACATGGACGGTGACAATGACGCGGCGTTTGAAAACTACGAGAAGGCGGAGGAATATTTGAAAAAGGCGGAGGGCAATCAGTTCTTCAGCTACCGCATTTTCCGTAAAAAGAAGATGGAGCTTCTCGAACAGATGGGGCGCACGGAGCTTTATGAAAAGGAAAAGGCATCCCTGCAGCAGTATGAGGAGATGAACCGCCAGATGCGGAGCAGCTTTTCATTGGATATGCTCAACGAAGTCCAGATTGACGACCGTGGACCGTGCCGTATCCGCGAGGACAAGATCGAGACATTGATCAAGCAGGAGGGACTTGCAAACGATTATCAGAACAATAAGCGCCAGATGGAGTTCATCACCACCTGGCAGAAGCTGATTGATGTGTCCGATACAGATATCAATTCAATGGTCGACAACGCGATCCATACGTTTATCAACCATTTCAGCACAGACCGTGTGCTGTATATCTGGTACGAAGGCGGAAAGCCGCGCGTGCTTTACAATGATACGAAAATCGAGATGACGGAGGAAACAATCGCTGGCCTAGAACGCGGTATGCGCGAGTTCCCGCAGGGCTTTGCCGTGTCAAAGATCAGCGACAGCTTTTTCGAGCATCAGGATGTGATCTCATATTTTGATGCGAATGATGTATGCTCGTTTGTTGCTGTCCCGTTCTACAAGAAGCGGGAGATCTGCAGCCTGCTGATCGCATACGTCCGCATGAAGGAGAACTGGCATTCCTCCATCGAGAAGTATATGCTCGGAGAGGATGATCTGAATCTGTATCAGCTTCTGTTCCGCGAGCTGAACTATTCCATCAACCGGATGGAGGCGAACCAGAAGGTGCGCGAGATGAACCGCAAGCTGCAGCTTGCAGCAGTGACGGATATGCTGACCGGAATCTATAACCGCGCGGGAATGTACGAGCAGATCCACAGCTTTGCACAATCCGGGGCGCAGGGAACCGGACTTATGTTCATCGACTTAGATAACTTTAAGCATTACAACGATACATACGGTCACGACATCGGTGATCTCATCCTAAAGGGTATGGCACAGATCTTTACCGAGGTGTCAAAGGACAAGGGCTTTGTCTGCCGCTACGGAGGAGACGAGTTCATTATCTTTCTGGGAACAGATGACCCGAACGAACTGGAATACATCGCAAAGGAAATCTATCGCAAAATCGAGGCAACCGAAGGCTTTAAGGAACAGATCGAATCTTATCTGGGACATCCGATCACGGTGGATGAGCGAAGGAAGATTACCTGCTCGATCGGTATCGCATCCGCACCGGATGTGCATTCCGAGGAGGAGATCAACACCCTGATCAAGCGGGCGGACGATCTGCTGTATTCTGTAAAGACCGCAGAAAAAGGACATTACGCATTTTTATGAAAATTGATTTACCATTACAGGTACAACAGATTATCCATACGCTGGAGAGGCATGGCTATGAGGCATATGCAGTAGGTGGCTGCGTGCGGGACAGCCTGTTAGGGCGCACACCGCAGGATTGGGATATTACCACCTCCGCCAGACCTGAACAGATAAAGACGCTTTTTGTGCACACGATCGATACCGGAATCGAGCACGGAACCGTTACGGTCATGATGGAGCGGATGGGGTATGAGATTACGACCTACCGCATTGATGGTGAGTACGAGGATGCAAGACATCCGAAGGAAGTTACCTTTACGGCGGATCTGTACGAGGATCTGCGTCGCAGGGACTTTACGATCAACGCGATGGCGTATAATGAGACGCAGGGACTTGTGGATGCGTTCGATGGAATAAAGGATTTGGAACAAGGCTGCATCCGGTGCGTGGGCGATCCTAGGGAACGCTTCACGGAGGATGCGCTCCGTATGCTCCGCGCGGTGCGTTTTGCGGCGCAGCTCGGCTTTACGGTGGAGGAAAAGACCAGACAGGCAATCCGGGAGCTGGCAGGAACGATCGCGAAGGTCAGCGCAGAACGGATCCAGATGGAACTCGGCAAGCTTTTGGTGTCTGCACACCCGGAGGAGATCCGGATGGCATACGAGCTGGGGCTTACGAAGATATTCCTGCCGGAGTTTGATGTGATGATGCAGACCGAACAGCACAGCAGGCATCATATGTACACGGTGGGAGAGCATACGATCCACGCGCTTATGAATATCCGCGCGGACAAGGTGCTGCGTCTGTCCATGCTGCTTCATGATGTGGCAAAGCCCGCATGTGAGACATTTGATGCCGACGGAAATGCACACTATAAAGGACATCCGGAGGCTGGCGCAAGGATGGCAGAGGAGATTCTGCACCGGCTCAAATACGATAATGCCACGATCGAGCTGGTATGCCGGATGATCCGTTATCATGATGACCGTCCACAGCTTTCCGGGAGGACGGTGCGCCGGGCGATGAACCGGATCGGGACAGAGAATCTGCCGCTGCTGTTTGAAATCAAACGGGCAGATATCCTTGCTCAGAGCATGTATGAGCGGGAAGAAAAGCTGGAATATGTGAATACCTATGAGAAGCTCTACAAGCAGATCTTAAGCCAGGGTGACTGCGTGAACAAAAAAGACCTTGCGATAAACGGGAAAGACCTGATTGCGATTGGCATGAAGCCGGGACCGCAGCTCGGAGCCGTCATCGATAAGCTGCTTGAGATCGTGATGGATGATCCGGCACAGAACACAAAAGAAAACTTACTGGTACTTGCACATAAAATCAAGACCCCTTTCATATGATAGATAGACATGATCTTTGATATGGAGGGGGTTATTTGTATAGTCAGCCGGAAACAATTTTGGAACAATACGAACTTACAGTAAATGGGATTACAAAGGGCCGGGGAATTTATATATGTGATACGAGTCTTGGAATGAAGGCTTTGACAGCATTTCGAGGCTCCGCGGAGCGTGCAAGGCTGTTGGATAAGGTGCTTACCTATCTGCAGGAACAGAAGATCGTGGTTGAGCAGCTTTGCAGGACGAAGGAGGGGGAGATACTTGCAAAGGATGATGCTGAGGGAAAATATCTGCTGAAGGATCTGTTCTTGGGAAACGAATGCAATCCGAAGAGCGTAGAAGATATGGTTTGTGCGGTACAGGCGCTGGCGAAGCTGCACCGGTGTCTGCAGTTCTGCCCGGCAGCGATCCCCGATTTTACGGACAGTGATAAAAATTCGCTGCGTCTTTTATATGAAAAGCATTACCATGAGCTGATCAAGGTAAAAAACTTTGTGAAGAGCAGAAAGAAAAAGAATGAGTTTGAGATGAAATTCCAAAAGAATTATCCACATTTTATGGGACAGGCGGAACGGTCGCTTGCAATGCTTGCCACCTGTGAGGAGGGATGGCAGCGGCGGTGTCTGTGCCATGGGGATTTCAACCAGCACAATGTGATCTGTACACAGGGCAGATGGCAGATCATCAATTTCGAGAATATAAACGCCAATCTGCCGATGGCAGATTTCTGCAACTTTCTGCGCAAGATGATGGAGAAAAACAACTGGGATTTTGTGCTGGGACAACGGCTGTTAGATGCATACGACAGGATCGATCCGCTGGGACTTAATGAGTACCGGCAGTTGTATGTACTCCTGCTGTTCCCGGAAAAGTTCTGGAAATTGTCCAATCACTATTTCAACTCACACAAGGCATGGCTGTCCGAGCGGGATATTGAAAAACTCGACCGGATGATGGAGCAGGAACAGGCGAGGGAGCTCTTTTTGGAAAATCTGTTTTCAATTATCCGGTAATCATGTATACTTAGGGTATGAAGCATACAATCCGAAAACTGATCTTAACTACATATGTGATAATGCTGCTTGCGCTGGCGGGCGGGTGTGCCTCCGGCAAGACCGATATTCCAAAGCCTTCGGCGGATACACCAGCCGCGGCGGAGGAACAGAGCGGTCAGATGTCAGAAACGCAGGAAAACAGTGAGCGGTATCTGATCACCGCGATCAATTCCTCGGAGGAGACGATTCAGCTTTACCGCTATCGCAACGGGAAAGAGTACCGGTTTTCCTATGCGGTCGATACGGTCTTCCGTGACAAATACGGCAAGCGGTCTACCATGTCGCAGTTCTATCCCGGCGGGGTGGTAACGATCGGAGATGCGGATGTACACGGAAAGCTGTCCGAGATCAAGATGGCGGCGGATGTGTGGATTTATAATGACATTGTCCGTTTTGCGGTGGAGGAGGACAAAGGAATCTTTCGGATCGCGGATACAAATTACAGGATAACCGAAGAGACAAGGGTATTTTCTGACGACTCTGAGGTGCCATTTTCTGCAATTTCGACAAACGACAGGCTTTCCGTAACCGGACAGGACAAAACGATCCTTTCTGTGTGCATCACGACCGGGCACGGCAGCTTAAAGCTTACAAATACAGAGCTGTTTGAGGGCAGCTTTTTACAGCTTAACACCAATATTTTTGCAGAGATTACACCGGAGATGGAACTTGAACTTCCGGAGGGAGAATACCTGCTTACAGTTGCAAACAACGGCTGGGGTGGAAGCTGCGAGGTAGAGGTAACGCGCGGGGAGACTGTGGAGGTGGATCTGGACACCATCAAGGGGGAAGGCCCGAAGTTCGGAAACATCCAGTTCGTGTTCGATGTGGAGGATGCGATTCTTGAGGTGGATGGCGAGAAGACCGATTACTCCGAGCCGATGGAGCTTCAGTACGGCAAGCACCGCATCCGGGCACTTTGCAACGGCTATGATGAAATCTCAAAGTACCTTTTTGTCAATTCCGAGGAGGCAACGATCATGATCGCGTTCAAGCAGGAGGAGAACACTGAACCGGAGAGTGAGAATGGGACAGAGAAGAACTCCGAGACAAAGAGCGAGAGCCAGGAGGAGAGCGAGAGCCAGACGGAGAGTGAGAGCCAGACGGAGAGTGAGAACCAGACGGAGAAGGGCACCGGGACACAGGCAGAGGCCGGGACGCAATCAGATACACAGACGAGTGATAATACCTCCGAGGCGGATATCTTAAAAGATTATTTGTCAACATTAACAGAATTGATCAACGGGTTATGACGAATATGCTGAAATTAGCGTTTTTCCTTGACAAATATGGAAAAAACAAGTATATATAATGATGTAAATAATTTGGGACGTGACTCGAATTATTATGAATATAAGAATCCAGAGGAGGAACTTTTTATCATGAACAAAGCAGAATTAGTTGCTGCTATTGCAGAGAAGGCTGAGCTTTCTAAGAAGGACGCTGAAGCATCTGTAAAGGCATTTACTGAAGTAATCGCTGAAGAATTAAAGAAGGGTGAGAAGGTTACATTAGTTGGCTTCGGTACTTTTGAAGTATCTGAGAGAGCTGCTAGAACCGGACGCAACCCACAGACTGGTGCAGAGATGACTATCCCGGCTTCTAAGGCACCTAAGTTTAAGGCTGGTAAGGCTTTAAAGGATTCCATCAACTAATTTGATTGATATTTAAAGAATCAGAAGGACTTGTCCAAGCGGCAGGTCCTTTTTGTTTTATAGGGAGCAAAATGCTTATGAGACTTGACAAGTTTTTAAAGGTATCCCGCCTGATCAAGCGCAGAACTGTTGCCAATGAAGCGTGTGATGCAGGGCGCGTCATGGTAAACGGCAGACCGGCAAAGGCATCCACAACCGTTAAGGCCGGAGATGAGATCGAGATACTTTTTGGTCAGAAATCGGTTAAGGTCCGCGTGCTTGACATCGCGGATACGACCAAGAAGGAAGAGGCGAAGGATCTGTTTGAATATATTTCCTGATGTTGTCCTCAAAATGGAATAAAGAAGTGGACCTCCTAATATATTTGTTACATAGGAGGTCTTATTTTATGGAAGAAAATACCAGATCAGGGGCGCATAAGGCGCTTTTGACAAATCGCAAAAACGGAAGTTTTACCGGTATTCTGGATGTATTGTCGTTTGATGTGTCGGAGATCCTTTTAGAGACAGAGATGGGAATGCTTATCGTGAAGGGCAAGGATCTTCATGTGAACCGCCTCAACCTTGAAAAGGGCGAGGTGGATATGGAGGGATTGATCGTTTCGATGGAGTATTCGGATGTGCCAAAGCCCGGAGAAAAGGCGGCTGGAGTGCTCGGAAGGCTCTTTAAGTGATGGGGGTCAGCACCGGAATCTATGAGGAGCTTGGTATATTGGCGGCAGCAATGGCACTCGGCGCAGGGATGGCGGGGCTGTATGATCTGCTTCGGATTATACGGCGGATCCTCCCGCGCGGGATCCTCTGGGTGTCGCTGGAGGATTTTTTGTATTGGGCGGTGGTGTGTATTGTCGTCTTTGCCTTTTTCTATCAGGAAAATTCTGGCGGAATCCGCGGCTATATTGTGGGCGGAATCGCCGTAGGAGCCATAATCTATCACGTTTTGCTCGGAAGGTGGCTGGTTAAGGGAGCAGCATATCTGGCGGCATGGAGCAAAAAACAATTGAAAAACCTTAAGAAAGCGGTTACAATCATGGTAGAAAAACGCTTTAAGTGAGGTGATTGCATGGCTGGAAGAAAAAAGAAAAGAACGAATGCCGGGACCGTAAGCATTGGCGTGTTTGTGCTATTGTTTGTGGTGGCCATGGCAGTGCAGATCTATCGCGTGAAGCAGAAGGATGATACCTATACCGAGCGGATGGATGAGCTGCAGGCACAGTACGAGGACGAGACGCAGCGCGCGACGGAGATCGATGATCTTGAAGAGTACATGAAGTCCGATGACTATATCGAGGATACCGCAAAGAGCAAGCTGGGGCTTGCGTATGACAATCAGATCATATTTAAGGAGACAGACGGAGATTAGGGCAAAGCCTTTAATCTCCGTTTCTATATCCTTCAAATCGCGCGTCAAGAGAGAGAATGACGAAAAGTTTTTTTCGGGCAGCCATTGTTTTGACAAACTTTTTTGGAAACGCTTCGTATAATCGAGACACTTGCCGTCTGACGGCAGAATATCGATGTGGAGGCAGAAAATGAAAACAGTGGATGTGTTAGGAAAGGGAATCAGACAGATTGCTTTGGGAGGAATCGGCTTTGTGTGCAGCATGCTATGTATCATGGGATACTATCCTGTGATACCGGCGTATTTTGCGGCGAACTATCTGCGGGGAGAGGGGGGACTGCTATTGTATGCCGGGCTGCTTGCCGGGATGGGTTACTTTCTTCCGATGACCTCGATGGTTAAATACGGGTTCGCGCTGGTGGCGATTGCGGTGACGATACGGTTTTATATATGGGCAAACCGCAAATGCAGCGGTATCGCGGCGGGGCTTATTGCGGGCGCGATCATTGCGGTAATGAACATATCGGGAAATGTGTTCGCGATGGATGATGGGAGAACGCTTTTGCTTGGAATCAGTGAAGGGATACTGATCATGGGACTTACGCTCACATTTTACTATTGCATGGAAATGGCAGCCGGCTATGTCAAAAGTACCGCCAGCCAAAAGCGGGAGGAGTATTACAATGTCCCGCAGGATCGTAAGCGGGAGCGCGCCGCGGCGTTTGCAACGGCGGTGGATGGACTGTCAAGCGCGTTTACTTCCATGCACCGCATCAAGGAAAAATCGGTCGCGGAGGACGTAGGCGTGCTCGAACAGGAGATAACCGGAAAATTGTGCACCGCCTGTGACGGCTGTGCGGTCTGCTGGAATGAACACGGCATGGATCTGTCGGTGCGCATCCGCCAGATGCTTCAGGCAGTCATCGCGCATCATCCGCGGGAAGAGATCATGGAAAAAGCGTATCTGAGCACCTGCCCGCGCTATTCGAGCATGGTGGAGGAAGCAATTGCGGCGTTTAGCCGGATGGAGCTGAATCAGGCATGGTACCGCCGCCTGCTTGAAAACCGCATCGCGATCGCGGGACAGCTGGATGCAATCGCAGGGCTGATGAACGAATGGAGCAGGACAGATCCGGACATTACCGCCAAGAGCCGCGTGCTGCTATCAAAGATTACCTACGAGGTGAAGGAAAAGGGGCTGGTCGCGGAGGATGTGCACATATACGAGGATGCGCAGAACCGCATATACATCGAGGCGAATGTTGCAAGCAAGTGGGGCGGAGGCATCCCGGCAAAGAATTATGTGCGGGCGCTTGAGAAGGCAACCGGACAAGCACTGCGGCTTGAGCAGGGGGCGAGATCGCTCCTGACGCAGGAGGCAGTATGGCTTACGGTGTATGAGGACACGACCTACTACACGATGGCGGGGATTGCTGCCAAAAAGAAAAACGGTTCATCGGTAAATGGGGACAATTTTACGATGTTTACCATGGAAAACGGCAAACATTATGTCTGCCTATCAGACGGAATGGGATCCGGAAGCCGTGCGAGCCAGGAGAGTGAGCTGGTGGTGGATCTGCTGCAAAAATTCATGGAGGCAGGCTTCGGCGAGGAGATCGCGATTCAGATGATGAACTCTGCAATGGTGCTGCAAGGGCAGGATCATGCCTTCTCAACGCTGGATCTGGCACGGACGGATCTGTATACCGGAGAACTCGAACTGTATAAGATTGGTGCAGCGGCGACCTTTATCCGAAGAGGGAAGGAGGTAGAGTACATTGCTCCGGGATCACTTCCGGCGGGCGCAAGCCTGGATCTGCAGCCGGAGATCATCCGAAGACAGCTTCAAAGTGGGGATTTCCTTGTCATGGTTTCCGATGGTGTGTTAGAATATCTTCATACAAAGAATTCGGAGCAGAAGTTCGCAGAGATTTTGAGCGATATCGATACCGACAATGCCAGCGCGTTTGCGCAGCGGGCACTTGAACATGTGCTGCTGTTTACCGGAGGACAGGCACTTGATGATATGACGATCCTTGTGACCGGAATTTGGGAGAAATAGATGATGGAACAAAAGATAATGGAATATATGCGCCGAAATGGCATGACCGAGGCGGGCGACCATATCCTTGTCGCGTGCTCCGGCGGTGCGGATTCCGTGTGTTTACTTTTGATATTGCATGCATGCCGAGAGCAGCTTGGCATCTCGTTGTCGGCGGTACATGTCGAGCATGGCATCCGCGGGGATGAGAGCAGGGAAGATGCGGCGTTTGTGCGCGCACTGTGTGCGAGGCTTGGCATTCCGCTTATGATCTGTCCGGTGGATGTGCCGAAGTATGCTCTGCAGCACAGGCTGGGGACGGAGGAGGCTGCCCGGATCTTACGGTATGAGCAGCTGGAACAATGCGCAGGACAGAACGGGGCGCATACAAAGATTGCCGTTGCACACCATATAGAGGACAATGTGGAGACGGTGCTGTTCCAGATGGCAAGAGGCAGCGGACTTGCGGGAATGGCGGGGATCGCTCCGGTGCGGAGAAACGGACAGACCTGCTATATCCGCCCACTGCTGTGTGTAAGCAGGGAGGAGATCGAGCAGTACCTTGCGGAGCACGGGCAGGAATACCGGACAGATCAGACGAACAGCGATGAGCGCTATACCAGAAACCGGATCAGGAATACGTTGCTGCCGCAGCTTGCAGGGATCAATCCACAGGCGGTTACGCACATCAATGAGAGCGCGGGGCGGCTGCGGGAAGCCTATGATTTCATACAGGAGCAGGCAATGGCATTTTACCGGGAACATGTACAGCAGGCAGAGCATGTGCTGCAGGCAGGCAGCAGTGCACTGTCCGGGCTGCATCCCGCGCTGCGGCAGGAAGTACTCCGCATGCTGCTGTTTGAAGCATCAGGACACCGCAAGGATATTGCGGCAGTCCACGTTGATGCTCTGGAGCATCTGATGCGGCTGCAGTCCGGGCGGAGACTGGATCTGCCTTACGGGGTGACGGCTTATATGGAGTATGACAAACTCTGCCTGACCGGCAGGGGAGTACGTGACGGGAAGGAACAGGCTCCTTTCTGGGTGACGGCAGAACAGATTGCCCGGTGCAGGCTGGGCGGTGATGCGGTATGTCTTTGGGCATCGGAGAACGGGCAGAGCCTTTGGGGGCGTGTATATGCCCGCAGTGTATGTGGGGAAGAAATTATAAAAAAACCATATACGAAACAGTTGGATTATGATAAGATGAAAAATGGATTTTTTGTGCGAACACGTCAAAATGGCGACTATTTTGTTATAAATGACGTTGGACAGCACAAAAAGCTGAGTGATTACATGATCAATGAGAAGATTCCCGCAATGGAAAGAGACAATATTCTGCTGATCGCACAGGATCACCAAATTGCGTGGATCATCGGCGGGCGCATCGGTGAGGATTACAAGATAGGTAAAGACACCGCGCTGATTTTTGAATTACAATACAATGGAGGAAAAATTCATGGATTACACGACAAAGCATAAAATCTCTGTGTATCTGACAGAGGAAGAACTGAATAAGAGGATCGCCGAGATCGGTGCTGACATCACCAAACGGTTTGCGGGACAGTCCGTATACCTGGTATGTATATTGAAAGGCTCTATCTTTTTTACCACAGAGCTGGCAAAACGCATTGAGCTTCCGATGACGATTGATTTTATGTCCGTTTCAAGCTATGGCTCAGCAACGAAGTCATCCGGAGTGGTAAATGTCAAGACAGATCTAAGCCATTCCATCGAGGGTGAGAATGTTATCATCGTAGAGGATATTATCGATTCCGGTAACACCTTGAGCAGACTGATCCCGCTATTTAAGAGCAGAAATCCAAAATCCCTGATACTGTGCACGCTTTTGGATAAGCCGGATCGCAGAGTGGTCAATGACGTAGTATGCGACTATACCGGTTTTGTGATTCCGGATAAGTTCGTTGTGGGATACGGATTGGATTTTGACCAGCGTTACCGCAATCTTCCGTATATTGGATTTGTAGAAGACGCAGAGTAAGGAGAGAGAGTATTGAATACCAGAAAAAACAGCACATTCAGAGGCTTTGGCATTTATATCATGCTGATCCTCGCAGTTATCCTGATCTGGTATATGATGGGACATAATTCATCGACCGCATCATATACGAAAAGTCAGTTTGAAAGCGCGCTTGCAGACGGACAGGTGTCAACTGTCAATGTTGTCCAGAACCGGGAGATCCCGACCGGAAGCCTGCAGATCGCATACACCAACGGTCAGAAGTATATATTGTATACCTCCGATGTAAATGAGTGCCAGACACTTATGGATAAGTACGGATTTACGGAGTACACCTGTCAGGACGTTCCGACGGAGAGCTGGATCATGACACTGCTTCCGTATCTGCTGATCTTTGGCGCATTCTTTATTTTATTTGTGATCATGAACAACAATGCCGCAGCCCAGAACGGCGGTGGCAAGATGATGAACTTTGGCAAGAGCCGTGCAAAGCTCTCGACCGAGGAGGACAATCACGTCAAGTTTGACCAGGTTGCCGGACTTCATGAGGAAAAGGAAGAACTGGAAGAAATCGTTGACTTTTTGAAAGCACCGCGCAAATATACACAGCTCGGCGCAAGAATCCCGAAGGGTGTGCTTCTCGTAGGACCTCCGGGAACCGGTAAGACGCTTCTTGCCAAGGCGGTTGCGGGAGAGGCAGGCGTACCGTTCTTTAGTATTTCCGGATCAGACTTCGTGGAGATGTTCGTCGGAGTCGGCGCATCCCGTGTGAGAGATCTCTTTGAGGATGCCAAGAAAAATGCCCCATGTATCGTGTTTATCGATGAGATCGATGCGGTCGCAAGACGGCGCGGAACCGGTATGGGCGGTGGACATGATGAGCGTGAGCAGACCTTGAATCAGATGCTTGTAGAGATGGATGGATTTGGTGTCAATGAGGGCATTATCGTCATGGCAGCAACCAACCGTGTCGATATTCTTGACCCTGCGATCATGAGACCGGGACGTTTTGACCGCAAGGTTGTTGTTGGCAGACCGGATGTGGCAGGACGTGAGGAGATTCTTGCGGTCCATGCAAAGAATAAACCGCTCGGTGATGATGTAGATTTAAAGCAGATTGCGCAGACGACAGCAGGCTTTACCGGAGCGGATCTGGAAAACCTGTTAAATGAGGCGGCGATCCTCGCAGCAAAGGAGAACCGGGCTTATATCTGTCAGGCAGACATCAATAAGTCTTTTGTCAAGGTTGGAATCGGTGCGGAGAAGAAGAGCCGCGTGATCAGCGAGAAGGAAAAGCGCATTACCGCTTTCCACGAAGCCGGCCATGCAATTCTCTTCCATCTGCTTCCGGACGTTGGACCGGTATATACGGTTTCCATCATTCCGACCGGAGCGGGAGCAGCAGGCTACACCATGCCACTGCCGGAGAAGGATGAGATGTTCAACTCAAGGGGACGTATGCTCCAGGAGATCATTGTCGATCTTGGCGGACGTGTTGCGGAGGAGCTTGTGTTCGATGATATTACGACAGGCGCATCGCAGGACATCAAGCAGGCAACAAAACTTGCCCGCAGCATGGTCACGAAATATGGTATGTCCGATCAGATTGGTCTGATCTGCTATGAGGATGACGATGAGGAGGTATTCATCGGAAGAGACCTCGCTCACACCAAGAGTTATAGCAATGCTGTCGCAGAACGGATCGATGAGGAAGTCAAGCGTATGATCGATGACGCCTACGAGAAGGCGAAGAACATGATCTTAGAGCATCGCGGTGTGTTAGATGCCTGTGCAGAGCTTCTTTTGCAGAAAGAGAAGATCACACGCGATGAGTTTGAGGCGTTGTTTGAGGCTGAAAACAGTTAATTTCAAATAGTAATACGAAAATAGGTGCATCTTTTGTGCAGATTTTTATGGTTCCTTCCGAATACAGGAAAAAGGTACTGTACATTTTGCACAGAATGCACCTATAACTTTTGTGAACTTTGTGCAGACTTTTCGATACGTCCATGCTATTATAATACCTGTAAAAACCCCCCAATACATTATATAGTTTTTGCTATACCCCATAGTAAAAATACCTTCTCCTAAAAAGACAGCGTTCGAAGCTGTCTTTTTTACTATCTAAAAATATTACTCCCACTATCATTTATAATTCCTTACAGCTTACGGCGGCATTCGAAGCCTATTGCGCAAGGCATACCAACTTCACACGCCACGCCGCCCCCTCTCCCTTACCGGGAAAGCACCACTTCAAATTGTGAAATTCTAATCCAACCATCCCACGGTTTATTTATTAGTTATGTCTTTTAAAGGTTTGAGCACTCCAGCCCGGCGGTTCGCGGCAGAAAGATTTGCAATTCGAGAACTTTTGTGTTCTTCTTGCGGGCGGATTTTGGGAAATGTGAG
>ERZ1034998.643-NODE-643-length-22174-cov-3.958045_pt1 | contig 22174 bp, 22 predicted proteins | sample MGYA00520621_ERZ1034998 | MGnify/ENA primary metagenome ERZ1034998 (study PRJEB33766, sample SAMN09781748) | gut metagenome | biome: gut microbiome | host: Homo sapiens | place: Madagascar | study: EMG produced TPA metagenomics assembly of the PRJNA485056 data set...
CCAAGTGCTACGGCGGCGACATCACCCGGAAGAAGAAGCTGCTGGAAAAGCAGAAAGAGGGCAAAAAGCGGATGCGTACCTTCGGCACGGTTTCCGTTCCCTCCGAGGCCTTCATGGCAGTCCTGAAACTGGACGAGGACTAATTGAAAATTGCGCCGCCCGAGCGCTTCCCCGGCGCGAAGCGCCCTTGCCTCCCCTGAAAGGGGAGGTGCCGAACGAACGTGAGGCGGAGGGGTTTGTCCGTAAACTGAGCAAGAAAACCCCTCAGTCAGCCCGTTCGGGCTGCCAGCTCCCCTTTCAGGGGAGCCAAGGCGGCTGCGCCGCAAGGGGGCGAACAGATTCACCTCCCGCCCTGCAACGAGGGTATCTAAGAATTACGAAGAAAGGACAATCGAGTATGTCTATTTTTTCCAGACGAATCGACAAGAAGCCTCTGGGAATTTATGTACACATTCCCTTTTGCAAAAGCAAATGCCAGTACTGTGACTTCTACTCTCTGGCTTGCAAGGATGACAACCTGATGGACAGCTATCTGGACGCTGTCTGTGCCCACATCAAGGAGGCGGGCTCCCTGGCTCCCAATTACAAGGTGGACACCATCTACTTTGGCGGCGGAACTCCCAGCTATTTCGGCGGTGATGCCATCGCCATTATTATGACCGCTATCCGCCGCTGCTTTGACGTTACCGGAGACGCAGAGATTACTTTTGAAGCAAACCCCGACTCCGTTACCGACAAGCTCCTGCACCGGATGCGGGCAGAGGGTTTTAACCGGGTGAGTTTGGGTGTGCAGGATAACCACGATGCCATGCTCAAAAAGCTGGGACGACCCCATACCTATGCCCAGACTGTGGCGGCTTTCCAGAAAATCCGCAAGGCGGGCTTCCGCAATGTGTCCCTGGATTTGATGTACGGCTTGCCCGGCCAGACCCTGACCGAGTGGCAGGAGACCCTCAACGATGTGCTGCGCATGAACCCGGAGCACTGCAGCTGCTACGGCCTCAAAATAGAGGAAGGGACTCCCTTCTATGACATGAAGGATGTGCTGAACCTGCCTGACGATGACACCCAGGCGGATATGTACCTTGCGGCGGTGGAAATCCTGCGGGATCGGGGCTTCCGGCAGTATGAGGTGTCCAATTTCGCCCGAAAGGGACTGTATTCCCGCCATAATTACAAGTATTGGACGGGGGGAGAATATCTGGGCTTCGGCCCCAGCGCCAGCTCTGACTTTGCGGGCAAGCGCTTCACCCTGATTGCGGACTTGCAGGGCTATATCAACGGCATCCGCACCGGCGGCGACATCATGGACGACATCCAGGAAATCCCCCTGCGGGAGCGGGCGGGCGAATACATCATGCTCCGGCTGCGTACCAACGGCGGCGTTGACCCCCAGGAGTATGAAAACACCTATATGCTGCCCTTTGCCCCCCTGGAAGCGATTCTGCGCAAGCACGAGACCTACGGCAGAGCAGTGCAGAATGCGGATGGCCGCTGGGCACTGACCCCCAAGGGATACCTCGTGTCCAATGACATTATTTCCGACCTGCTGATTGCTCAGGACAAAGCGGGTGGCATTAAGCGGGGATGATAAAGTGAAAGCGGTTGTTTCTTTTTTGAAGAAGGAGGCCATGCTGACCGTCAGCGTAGCGGCGGCTATCCTTGCGCTGTTTATCACCCCGCCCAGCGCTGCCACTCTGGCAGGCATCGACTGGAAGACGCTGGCAACGCTGTTTATGCTGCTGAGTGTGCTGGATGGGTTTAAGCATGAGAATCTTTTTCTCCCCGTCCTGCGCCTGACCTCCAAAATCCGCACCACCACGGCGCTGGGCTTCTTTTTGGTGTTCGGCGTGTTCTTTTCCAGTATGTTCGTCACCAATGATGTGAGCCTGATTATTTTTGTTCCCCTGACCATGCTGCTGTTCCGGCAGCGGAACCAGGAGAAGTACATCCTGCCCATGCTCACCATGGAAAATATTGCCGCCGTGCGGGGGAGCCTGCTGACTCCCTTCGGCAGCCCCCAGAATCTGTTTCTCTTTGCCAACAGCGGCATGACGACCGGCGCATTTCTGAAAATGATGCTGCCCCTGTGGCTTGGCTCCATTGCGCTTATCAGTGTGTTTTTGCTGGTGCTGTTCCGCAGGGATGGCGCATTGCCTGCTGAAAATACGGATTACCAGGGGGAAGCGTGGCAGTCGGCGGGCAGGGTGCGCCGTGCGGTGTATCTGGTGCTGTTTGCGGTGGTGATCGGCTGTATTGTCACCCGCACACCCTATTGGCCGGTTGTGACTGCCGCCGTGGCGCTGGTGCTGCTGGCATTTGACCCCGGCGTGTTCAAGCGGGTGGACTATGCGCTGCTGCTGACCTTCTTCTGCTTTTTTGTGTTTTCCTCCTCACTGGCTGCCAATGAGAAAATTGCGGCCTTTTTGAGCCGCGCTGTCCGGGGAAATGAATACTGGTGGAGCATCGGCATCAGCCAGATTATTTCCAATGTTCCGGCGGCCATTGTCCTGTGGCCCTTTACCGACAGCCTGAAAGCGCTGATTTATGGCCTGGACACGGCGGGGCTGGTTTCCGTGATCGGTTCCTTGGCCTCGGTCATCAATCTGCGGCTGTATACCCGGGAATACCCCGGCCGGGCGAAGGCATTTCTGGTGACGTTTGAGAAAATCTCCCTGGCATTTTTTGCCATCGTGGTTTTCTTGCAGCTGCTTCTGCTGTAGCAGCCAGCGCCCGGATAATTGCCGGGCGCTCTGTAGGGGCGGACATTACCGCCCGCCGTTTTTCCAACGGGAAAACGGAAATGTGACAGCCTGCGGAATTGAGCCATTGGGTGAATGGAACGTGTTCCGGTTTTTACCATTCAATCGGCTGCTGCCCAAAAATTCGGGGTTTTCCATTTATCGAGCCGTTCCAAAACCACACTTTTTGTGTAAAATTCTTTTGAAAAATCATTGACAAACGGCGGACTATCCCATATAATGAGTAAGTCTGCAATGCGGACAATCCTTGCTCACGGCGAGACCGTGGGCCAAAAGTCCAAAAGGAGGTGCAATCAACATGGCTAAGATCACCGGTAAGTATGAGGTGCTCTACATCATCAACCCTACCCTGGGTGAGGAGAGCATCGCAGCACTTGTGGAAAAGTTCAAGGCAATGGTGGAGGCGGAGGGTACTCTGTCCAGCATCGATGAGTGGGGCAAGCGTCGTCTTGCTTACGAAGTCAACGATCTGACCGAAGGCTACTACGTTCTGATGAACATGGAATGCAAGCCCGAGTTCCCCGCAGAGCTGGAACGTGTGATGAAGATCACCGATGGCGTCCTGCGCTGCCTGACCACTGCTGTGGAGGAGTAATTTCATGCTCAACCACATTGTTATCATGGGCCGTTTGGTCCGTGACCCCGAGCTGCGCCGTACAGGAAGCGGCATCGCTGTCACCAGCTTTCGAGTTGCAGTAGACCGCGATATTGCTAATAAGGAAAGCGGAGAGCGGGAAGCGGATTTCATTGACTGCGTGGCCTGGCGTTCTACCGGAGAATTCGTCTCCAAGTATTTCGCCAAGGGCAGCATGGCGGTGGTATCCGGTCGGCTCCAGATTCGCAACTGGAACGATAAGGACGGTAATAAGCGTTCGACTGCTGAAATCGTAGCAGATAATGTCTACTTCGGCGACTCCAAGCGCAGCAATGACCAGCAGCATACCGGCTCCTATAGCAGCGCTCCTGCGCCCAGCTATAATAGCGCTCCTTCTTACGGCAGCGCACCCAGCTACGGCAATGCTCCTGCGCCCAGCTATGGCAGCTATTCTGCCCCCAGCGCTCCGGCACCGGAATTTTCGATGGTGGACGATGACGACGCACAACTGCCCTTCTAAAGAGCTTTTTCATCAAGAAACTTACGAAGGAGGTAAATCCCATGGCTAACGAACAGCGTATGCGTCCCCGCAAGCGCAAGAAGGTTTGCGCATTCTGCGTGGATAAAGTGACCAGCATTGATTATAAGGACACTGCAAAGCTCCGCCGTTACCTGTCCGAGCGCGGCAAGATTCTGCCCCGCCGTACCACCGGTACCTGCGCCGCTCATCAGCGCGACCTGACCACCGCCATCAAGCGTGCCCGTCAGATTGCTCTGCTGCCCTACGTCACTGACTGATTGTGATTTCCAAAGCTCCCGGAAGCAACGCTTCCGGGAGCTTTTTAAGGTTCTGTGTCAATCGTGGGGGAAGAGAAAAACAATCATGTTGCGTTGTGCCGGGGCGTGAAAGCCCCGGCACGATTTTTATGATGCGCCCGGCAAGGGCGAAATCTGATGGTGCGAGAGGGCGGGGCTATTCAGCACCGCCTGCCCGATGATTGTTTGTCTCGGTAGGCGAAAAGCACCGGCGTAATCGCGGGATAGGTCAAATTGAGCGGCAGCTCCTGGAACAACTTCACTTCTGCCATCTCGCTGCCGGCCGGAATCGGCGACAATGCTTTTATTCTGGCTGCAAACACCATTCCGTTTGCCCAATCGTCGGTTCCTTCCACCCCTGCCCAATAGTCGCACAGCGGAGCAATTTCAAAATCCGTTGCGCCCGACTCCTCATACAGCTCCCGCCTGGCTGCTTCCAGGGGCGTTTCTCCAGCCTCAATGTGGCCGCCCTGGGTTTCCCAGGTGGTTCTGTTTTTGTGACGGCTCAACAGGATTTTTCCACCGTACTCCGACAGCGTAACCACATATTTGTATTGCTTCAGTGTGCCGGTGTCATAGGTTTTACAGGTCATCTCTTTCCTCCGCTGCGTCAGTCCCTGATTTGTTTATCAGCGCCCGGAATACCGGCAGGCTGCGCTGAATCATGTCGTAGCTGACGCAGTAGCAAATGCGGAAATAGCCCGGGCAGCCGAACCCATCGCCGGGAACCAGCAGCAGGTCACGCTCCTTTGCCTTTTCGGAAAAGGCGTTTGCGTCCCCGCCGGGAGCCTTGATGAACAGATAGAATGCCCCATCCGGCTTCGCCATTTCATAGCCCATGGCGGTGAGACCCTCGTACAGCGCCCTCCGGTTGCGGTCATAGGCCTGCAAATCCGGGCGCAGACCGGCACAGCGGGCAATCACCTTTTGCCACAGACTGGGGGCGCACACGTGCCCGGCGCTGCGGGCAGCTCCCGCCACAGCGGCATACAGGGCGCGGCTGTCAGCGGCACTGTCCGGCACATAGATATAGCCGATGCGCTCTCCGGGCAGGGACAGGGATTTGGAATAGGAATAGCACACCACCGTGTTGGGGTAAATCAGGGGCACGAAGGGCACTTCCACCCCATAGGCAAGCTCCCGGTAGGGTTCATCGGAGATGAGGTAGATGGGATGACCGTATTCCCGGCTCTTTTGAGTCAGCAATGCTCCCAGGGCTTCCAGAGTCTTTTGGGTGTAGACCACGCCGGAGGGGTTATTGGGGGTGTTGATCAGCACCGCCTGGGTGTGGGGCGTGAGCATGGCCTCCACGGCATCCAGCTTGATTTGAAACTCCGGCACATCCGGGGGAACCACCCGGAAATTTAGCCCCGCTGCCTGGGCAAAGGGCTTGTATTCCGGGAAATAGGGAGCAATGGCCAATAGCTCCCCCTCTGGTACGGCCAGCGCCGTGAATACCGCCACCAATTCCGGTGCAGCACCGCAGCCCAGGAAGAAATTCTCCCCCCGGCATCCGGCATCATAGCGCCGGTTCAGGTCGTCGGCAATGGCCTGACGGGTGGCCGCGTCGCCCACGGCACTGGTGTAGCCGTGGACTTGCAGGGTGGGCGTGTCCAGTAAAATCTGGCGCACGGCCTCATCCACCGCCGCCGGGGAGGGAATGGACGGATTGCCCAGGGAATAGTCAAAGACATTCTCATCCCCTACCACTGCCGCCCGGGCGCGGCCATATTCAAATAAATCCCGAATGCAGGAGCGGTTGGCTCCCAGGGAATAGGCTGTTTGATTGAGCATCGTCGTTTCCTCCTGTGTTATCGGTACAGCGGCGCGGGGGCGTGGTACGGCTGGGGCTTATAGGTGACGGAGCGGATGGGGCGCGCCGGAGGGCCATACTTGGGAATGTAGCCAAAGAGGTTGATGTACTGCGCCAGGTCGTCCCGTTCAGCGGCCATGGCATCCATCACGCTGACGGTTGCCAGGGTGTCCTCGTCCGCCCGGTGGGAATTTTGGACGGAATCCTGCAAGCCGTAGGCCTCGATGGCGTTGAACAGCCGGTGGGGATAGTCCCGCCGGTCGCGGTATACCGTCAGCAAATCCAGCTTGTCCTTGCCCTTCAGGCAGGCTGGGTCACCGTGCCGCGCCAGCAGATAGTAAAGAAAGCTCAGGTCAAAGTGGGCGTTGTAGGCTGTCAGCAGGGTGTTGCCCCCAATCAGTTCCCCAATCTCGGCGGCGGCCTGCTGCCGGGGGATGCCCTGGGTCATCACCATCTCGGTGGTGATGCCGGTAAGCCGCTGAATTTCCGGGGGCACCGTCTGCCCGGGAGCCAGCTGAATCAAGCGGTCGTATTGCTGGGTGACGGCAATTTCGCCGTTTTGCTGCTCCAGCAGGACGGCAGAAAACTGGATGATTTCATCTTTTTGGAAATTCAGCCCGGTGGTCTCGGTGTCAAAAATCAAAATGCGTTCGTACCGGGAAAATAAATTTTGCAAATGCTCCATGGAAAAATTTCTCTCTTTCTGAAATTGAGTCCAGTATAGTCCAATTGGAAAGAAATTGCAATCTAATTCCAGAGAAATTGGGGTTGCACACGCCTCTTTGGCGCTTCGCGCCGGACGTGCACCATCCAACCGGGTACCAGCGAAAGTCCTTGTGTTCCGGGCGGGTTAGGGCACTGGCGTATGCGTACCATGTCCGCAGCGTCTTCAAAAAGTCTTAATAATTCCCGCACTTTCTTCTTAACAAATGAAATGATATAATCACTACAAAAGGAGGGGGAACCATGTATAACATCTTGATTTGCGACGACCAGCCCGATATTGTCAACGCCCTGAAAATTTATCTTGCCCCGGAGGGCTATAATCTGCTCGCCGCCTATAACGGCGTGGATGCCGTGAAAATTGCGAAGGAGCAGGATGTCCACCTGATTCTGCTGGATATTATGATGCCCGGCATGGACGGCATCACCGCCACTTCTAAAATACGGGAATTTTCCAACGTGCCCATCATCCTGCTCACCGCCAAAAGCGAAACCGAGGACAAAGTGCTGGGGCTGAACGTGGGGGCAGACGACTATATCACCAAGCCCTTCGCCCCGGTGGAGGTGCTGGCTCGGGTCAAGAGCCAGCTGCGGCGCTATTCCAGCCTGGGCAGCCGGGCAGAGGACAGCAGCGTGATTACCCTGGGGGGAATCAGTCTGGATGACCGCTCCAAAACCGTCACCGTGGAGGGAGAGCCGGTGAACCTGACCCCCACGGAATACGCCATCCTGAAGCTGCTCATGTCGAATCCCGGCAAGGTGTTTTCCACCAAGGTGCTGTATGAATCCGTGTGGCAGGAGGTGGCTCTGGGCAGCGAAGGCGCTGTTGCCGTCCACATCCGCCATTTGCGGGAAAAAATTGAGATTAATCCCTCCGAGCCTCGCTACCTCAAGGTCATGTGGGGACAGGGCTATAAGATGGAGGCGAAGCCATGAAAAATGCACTTTGGGTGAAATTCATTGCCGTTTTGCTGTGTGCCGCCTGTCTGCTGGCTGCCGCGGGAAGCGGCCTGGTGCTGGGAATTTTGACTTCCTCGGACTGGCTGAAAACCGAAGATTACCTTTCTTCCCTGGAATCCACCATCCGGGAGCAGCTCTCCTGGAGCGTAGAGTGGATGGCCAGCGCCTGGGCCAGCCGGGAATATGGCAAAATGCCGGAGCAGCTCTTTGAATTGCAGCGGGAAACCGGCTCTGACTTTGGCTTCTCCGTCAACTGGGATGACATTTCCTATGAAATTCGGGACGGGGACAACAAAGTGCTGTACCGGGTGGACAACCGGGTGCAGCCGGTGTTGGAGCTGCGCTACACCTTCTCTCCCCTGGAATATGAAGAATATCTCGGCTCCGTGCAGATTCCCCAGGAGGAGGATGCCGATGCCCAATGGGGCGCGGTTTCCGATGGGGCAGGCGGCAGGGTGTGCTACGCCTACCATGAAAAGACACTGGACACGCCCCTGGTGGTGGAAATCTCCCTGGGAGAAAATGGCGTGCAGCTGCCCGTGGCCTATGAACTGGTGGGGATGTTTGCAGGACACGGTGTTGCCCTGATGCTGGGGATGGCGCTGGGGCTGGTGCTGTTTGCCGCCCTGGCCGTGTTCCTGTGCAGCGTCGCCGGACGCAAGCCGGACAGCACTGAGATAAAGGCTGGGGGCTTCAATGCCCTGCCCCTGGATTTGTACGGCGGGGGCGTGCTGGCGTTGTGCATTGCCCTGGGCTATCTGGCGGTGGAGGTCATTCACCATGCGCAGGATGTCACCACCGTCCTGGCTGCCATGCTGCTGTTGGGCTATGGCGGCTGTGTGCTTTTTGTCTGCTTCTGCTTTGCCGTTGCCGCCCAGGTAAAGATGGGGAACTGGCATTGGCTGCGTAATTCCATTGTGGGGCGCTGCATTTCTGTGGCGCTGGAAATCATCCGTGGAATTTTCCACCTCATTCCCACCCTTTGGAGCTTCGCACTGCGGATTGTAAAGGACATTTTCAAGGTGGTCAGCGCCCTGGCAGTGCTCCTGTGGAGCTGGATGAAAAAATGCCTTACCGTTACTGGAAGACTCCTGAAAAAGTGCCTGGTGCTGTGCGAAAAGACCCTGTCCCTGCTGCCCCTGACCTGGCAGTGGATTGTGGTGGGCGGCGTGCTGGCGCTGATGCTGCCGATTTCCTTTGCAAACGACAGCAAGGGCTGGGCTGTGCTGTGGGGGATTGCCTCCCTGACTACCATCCTGTACGGCTCCAACTGCTTCGGACGGCTGCTGGAGGGAGCCAAGCGGATGCGCAGCGGCGACCTGGAAAGCAAGGTGGAGGACAAATACCTGGTGGGCTGCTTCCGGGAATTTGCCGGGGAGCTGAACGGACTGGCGGATGTTGCCATGGTGGCGGCGCAGAACCAGCTGAAATCCGAGCGGATGAAAACGGAGCTTATCACCAACGTCTCCCACGACATTAAAACCCCCCTCACCTCCATCATCAACTATGTGGATTTGCTGGAAAAGCCCCACACCGAGGAGGAGCAGAAGGCCTATGTGGAGGTGCTGTCCCGCCAGAGCCAGCGGCTGAAAAAGCTGATTGACGACCTGATGGAAATGAGCAAGGCATCCACCGGCAACATCCAGGTAGAGATTGCGGAAATTGACGCGGTGGAGGCGGTGACCCAGGCGCTGGGCGAATTTGCCGACAAGCTCACCGCCGCCGGGCTGACCCCGGTCTTTCACCAGAGTGAGGAAAACATTATGCTTCTGGCAGACGGACGGCTGCTGTGGCGTGCCATGAGCAATGTGCTGAGCAATGCCGTGAAGTACGCCCTGCCGGGTACCCGGCTGTATGTGGACGTGTCTGCCACCCAGGACAAGGCCATCATCTCCTTTAAGAACATCTCCGGTGCTCAGCTGAACATCAGCGCCGAGGAGCTGATGGAGCGCTTCGTCCGGGGGGACTGCTCCCGGAACACCGAGGGCAGCGGCCTGGGACTGAACATCGCCAAGAGCCTCATGGAGCTGCAAAAGGGGCAGCTGCAATTGCTGGTGGACGGGGATTTGTTTAAGGTCACCCTGGTATTTCCCAGAGCAGCATAAGAAAAAGCCCGGCTGAGAAAACAAACTCAGCCGGGCAAAATTTATTTGTGGTACAGAATACGGATGGAATTGAGCAGGCACAGCATGGACACGCCGGTGTCGGCAAACACCGCAATCCACATATTGGCGTAGCCCATAAGACCCAGCACCATCACAATGAGCTTCACCGCCAGGGCAAAATATACGTTCTGCCAGCTGATGCGGCGGGTGCGGCGGGCAATATCAATGGCGGTGGGAATGGCAGTCATGTCGGAATTCATAAACACCACATCGGCGGCCTCAATGGCGGCATCCGCACCGGTGCCCATGGCGGCACCCACATCCGCGCCTGCCAGCACCGGAGCATCGTTGATGCCATCGCCCACGAACATGACGCTGCCCCGCTGGGCACGCACCTTTTCCAGCTCGCTGAGCTTGTTTTCCGGCAGCAGCCGTGCCCGCACCTCGTCGATGCCGGTTTCGGCGGCAACGTGCTGGGCGTTGTCCTGGGCATCGCCGGTGAGCATGACGGTGTGGAGATTCTGCTTTTTCAGGGTGCCAATGGCGGAAACCGCGTCAGATTTCAGCGTGTCGGAAATGACAATCTGTCCCAGCAGCAGCCCGTCCTGTGCCACCAGCACCTGGGTGCCAAATTCCGTACCCTGGAAGTCGGACAGCTCCACGTCATTTTCTTCCAGCAGCTTCTGGTTGCCGCACAGCACCTTGTGGCCGTCAACGGTAGCGCGGATGCCCTGCCCAGCCAGCTCCTCCAGCTTGGAGGGGGCAGGGATGGTGAGATTCGCCTCCTTGGCGGCAGCGACAATGCTCACGGCAATGGGGTGGGTGGAATATTGTTCGCAGGCGGCAGCCAGCGCCAGCAGCTCTGCCTGGGTGGCCTTTTTGTCTGCGGGGATGGCTTTCTGCACCTGGAAATTGCCCTTGGTGATGGTGCCGGTTTTGTCCATGACCACGGCCTTGATCTGAGCCAGTGCCTCAATGGCAATGCCGCCCTTAAAGAGAATGCCCTTCTTGGAGGCGGCACCGATGCCGGAGAAGAAGGCCAAGGGCACACTCAGCACCAGGGCACAGGGGCAGGAAATCACCAGGAAGGTCAGGGCGGTAAACACAGAAGCAGTGCCGCTTTCGCCATAGAGCACGGTGTTCATGCCGGCGTGCTTCACAGGGTCAACGAAGTAATGCCAGCCGGGCAGCACCAGGGGCAGAACCAGCGCCACCACCAAAGCGCCCAGCACCACGGCAGGGGTATAAACCCTGGAAAAACGGGTGATAAACTTATCAATGGCGGGCTTGCTGGCCGCTGCATTCTCCACAGAATCCAGGATTTTTGTGACCATGGATTCTTCCAGGGGCTTTTCTACCTTCATTTTCAGCTGGCCGGAGGTGTTGACACAGCCGGAGATAACTTGGCTGCCCGCCGCAACCTTCACGGGCACAGGCTCGCCGGTGACGGCGGAGGTATCAATGCGGCTCTCGCCCTCGGTCACCACGCCATCCAGGGGAATGCGGTCGCCGGGGCGAACCAGCAGGATGTCGCCCACCTGGGCATCCCCGGCAGGGACGGTTTCCACCTTGTCGCCGGTCACCCGGTTCACGGTCTCGGGACGCAGGTCAACGGCGGACATAATCTGGCTGCGGCTCTTGGCTACCGCCCGGTCTTCAAAGTACTCGCCGATGCGGTAGAACAGCATGACACCCACCGCCTCCGGGTAGCTGCCAATGGCAAAAGCGCCCAGGGTGGCAATGGACATCAGGAAGTTTTCATCAAACACCTGCCCCTTGCGGATGTTCTTGGCGGCAGTGAGCAGCACCTCGCCGCCCAAAATTACATAGGCCGGAATCAGCGCCAGCAGCTGCCACACCAGGGGGCTGTCGGTCAAATGCAGAATTTCGCCAACGGCAAACAGCACCGCACCGATTATCAGAGTGGCCAGCTCTTTCTTTTCATCCTGTTCCTCGTCTCCCTGCTGCTCCTCCTTGGGGACGATGGTGATGCCATCCTCCATGGCATCGATGGCGGCCTTCACCGCGGGAATCAGGGAATCGGGATTCTTGGCGGTCAGGCGCATCTGCTTGGTGGCGAAGGTGATGGAGCAGTCCTCCACCCCGGGCAGGGTGCATAGCTTCTTTTCAATCTTGGCGGCGCAGTTGGCGCAGTCCAGACCCTCCAAAACATAGGTCTTGCTGACGGCACCCTTGGATGTCCGGGGGCTCAGGGTCACGCCGTCCTCCACGCTGTCGGTGACCGCCTGCATCTTTTCCAGCAGCCCCTTGTGGCTGGCGGCACTGACCCGCAGCTGACGGGATGCAAAGGTGACGGTGGCCGCTTCCACCTCCGGCATCTCGTTGAGCTTGCGCTCAATTTTGGCAGCACAGTTGGCGCAGTCCAGACCCTCGATGTTATACACCCGGGTTTCCAGGTTTCCGCCCACCGCGTGGCGGCGGTCGTGTTCCTCGTGGTCATGGTGATGATGCTCATGGCCGCAGCCGCATTCGTCCTCGCCATGGTCGTGATGGTGGTGCTCGTGGTCATGGTCATGACCGCAGCAGCATTCTTCCTCATGGTCGTGGTCATGCTCGTGTTCGTGTTCGTGAGACATATCAAAATCCTCCTTTTCCGGCAATCAAAGCATTGTGACGTTCGTTCGGCAGCGCCGCATATTTTGTTTGACAATTGCTGTTTTTTAAAATACAATGTATCTGTTACCGAACACTTTGTTCTGTAAGTATTATAGAAAATTGCCGAGAAAAAGCAACAACCAATTTTCACCGGATGTAAGATACAGAACAAAACCGCATTTTTGTACAGGAGGCCACCATGGACAGACGGCAGCAAAAGACCCGCACGGCCATCTACCGTGCCTTTACCACCCTGCTGGATCGGCAGAATTTCCATTCCATCACCGTGCAGGACATCATCGATGAAGCAAACATCGGGCGCAGTACCTTTTATGCCCATTTTGAAACCAAGGAGGAGCTGGTCAAATCCCTGTGCCGGGAGCTGTTCGACCACATCATCGGCACCGCCATGGACAAGCAGGATACCCACGGGCTTTACGCCTGCACCAACGCGCCCCACTCGGTTATCTGCCATATTTTGCAGCATTTGCAGGAGAATGACAACAACATTCTCACCCTGCTGTCCTGCGAAAGCAGCCCCATTTTCATGAGCTATTTCAAGTCCGGCATGGAGGAGCTGGTGCGCTCCCAGCTGCTGGGGGATACGGCGCTGCCCGGTGTGCCCCGGGAATTTCTGGTGAACCACATTGCCGGCAGCTTTGTGGAGATGGTACAGTGGTGGCTGGACGGCGGGCGGAAGGAAACGCCCCAGACCTTAGACGGTTATTTCCGCACCGTGACGGAGCCGTTGCTGACAGGAGGAAACCATGAACATTCTGATTCTCAGTGATTTTGTGGGCTGCGGCAACGTAGCCATGGGCGTTGCCCGCTCTGTGCTGACCCATATGGGGCACAACGCCCTGTGTCTTCCCACGGCGCTGATTTCCAACACCTGGAATCTGGGCGCGCCGGCGGTGCTGGACACCACCGCCTACCTGCAAGAAGCCCTCGCCGCCTGGGAGCGGCTGGGCATTCAGCCGGAGGGGGTGCTGCTGGGGTATCTGGCAGATGAAACCCAGGCGGCCTACTTGGGGCAACAGTGCCGAAAATGGCGGGAGCAGGGGATAGCCACCTTCTTAGACCCCATTTTTGCCGACAACGGCAAGCTGTATCAGGGCATCACGCCGGAGCGGATTGATTTTCTGCGGCAGCTGCTGCCCCACATTGACTACGTGCTGCCCAATGTCACGGAAGCCCAATTCCTCACCGGGGAAGCGGATTCCATGGCCGCTGCCCGGGCGCTGGTGCAGTTGGGAGCAGACTGCGCCGCCCTCACCGGGGTGGAGGACAGCGCCGTGGTGCTGGCGCAGGGGGACGGCGTTTGCCGTCTGGACTACACCCCTGTTCCCGGCCATTATTCCGGCGCAGGTGACAGCTTCACAGCCCTGTTCACCGGGAACATTCTGAACGGGAATCCCCCTGCTAAGAGCGCACGCCTGGCTGCTGATACCCTGTGCCAATGGATTGACCGGTATCGGCAACGTCCCGCCCCCATTACCGGCTTGCCGGTGGAGCGGCTGTGGGAATGATTTGCATCCGCCCCTACGGTTCGGGTGGGGAAGCTGCTGCCATTCAACGGACTGCTTCGTCCCGTCAGCCGCCCCTACAATTCCGGCGCAGAATGCGCCGGACGGTGTATAAAAACGTCACGCGGCAAAACACTGCCTCTTTTCTTTCTGTCCGCGCTGCTTTTATTGCCTGCCCGAAAGCCTTGAAGTCATATTTTTCTACTGGTCTTTTTGCCATATTCATTCACCCAGCTACATTTTACTGTTCCCCTTTCTCTTTGGATATGTCTATGCAATTCCTACTATGCACCAAAATAATTCATAATCAGACACTTGCTATTATTCGCCTGTCCGAGTATAATTATACTGATAACGTGTAAAGAAAGGACGGGTAAATTATGGAATATATGTCTGCGCCACAAGCAGCGGAAAAATGGGGAATTTCAGAAAGACGAGTACAGATATTATGCAACCAAAACCGTATACCCGGCGTTTCAAAACTGGGGTATATGTGGCTGATACCAAAGGACGCAGAAAAGCCAACTGACGCAAGATTTAAGAAAAGAAGTCCTAAGCCATTACAGGAGGAAACCGACCATGAATAAATACAAAATAATGATAGTTGACGACGAGCCGGATATATTGGAACTACTTGAAAAATCCCTTGCCATTGAGGGCTTCCAAAATATCACAAAGATAGATAACGGGCTTTCTGCGGTAAACTCATGCCGCACATTACAGCCTGATATGATTATCTTGGACGTTATGTTGCCGGGAATTGACGGGTATGAAGTCTGTAAACAGATTAGAGAGTTTTCTCATTGTCCTATCCTGTTTCTATCTTCAAAGAATGATGAACTGGATAAAATACTTGGCTTGGCAGTCGGCGGGGACGATTATGTAACAAAACCGTTTAGTCCGAAAGAGATAGCTTATCGCGTGAAAGCACAGTTGCGACGTACAGAATACAGGCAGCTTCCGACAAAGGCGCAACTCCTTAAAGTTGGTGCATTGAGCATTGACCCGGAGGGCTGCCGTGTGACAAAGGACGGAAAGGAAATTGAACTGACCGCCCGTGAGTTTGAAATACTGCACTACATGGCACAAAATATAGGACGGGTTATCAGCAAGGAAAGGCTATATGAAACCGTATGGGGTGAGGACGGCTTCGGTTGCGATAATACAATTATGGTACATATCCGACACTTGCGGGAAAAGATAGAAAGTAATCCCACTTCCCCGGAGTACATTATCACAATGAAAGGCTTGGGCTACAAATTGGTAAAACCTTATGAAAAATAAATTGAAACACAAGCCCATTCTATATACAGCGGTTATATTAGCAATCCTTTTTGTCATTCTGATTGTTTCTGCAATCGGTATGTTTTACTATGCTTTTTCTATCCCGGAGCCGGAGGGACTAAGCCTTGCGTCGTGGCCGCATACGTTTACTGACAATTTTTCCACTTGGATAGAGGAAAAAGACGGAAATATCGGCGTGGAGCAAATCGGTGTGGAACACTTGGACGAATACGGCTTGTGGGTGCAAATCCTTGACGAAAACGGACAGGAAATATATGCACACAACAAACCGGAAAACTACCCGGACGGTTACAGTATGACGGAGCTTGTGGAGTTGACGGAAAGCGGCTATGAAAACGGAAATACCGTCTTTATCAGCAACGTTACCATATCGGACAGAACGCTTAACTACATTGTGGGCTTCCCTTATGCCATAGGAAAAACTATGCTTTACTATAACGGTGAGAATGTGGCGCGGCTGTCACCATTTACAAAAAGTGTAGTGTTCTTTTCCGCTTGCGTGGTTGTGCTTGTTGCCTTTGTTTATGCGTTTTGGCTGTCTCGGAAGCTGGCAACGATTATCAACGGCATTAAAAGTATAGCGGCAAATCAATATACACCACTGAAAGAAAGAGGCTTGTTCAGCGAGATTTACGGTTCTTTGAATGAGATGAATATGAAAATACGCCACAGCGAAAAGGTACAGCAGGAAACTGACCATGCCCGCAAAGAATGGATCGCGAACATCACTCATGACTTGAAAACGCCCCTTTCCCCGGTAAAGGGATATGCGGAGCTTCTTGCAGAGGGGCGCAGCCTTGATTTGCCGACGGTACAGGAATACGGGAAAATCGTATTGAAAAACGTCAATCACATGGAAAAGCTGATAAATGACTTGAAGCTGACCTATCAACTTGAAGCCGGAGCTTTCCCCTTTGCCCCGCAGGAAATCCGAATTATGCGTTTTCTAAAAGAGTTGGTAATCGACATTGCAAATGACCCGGCGTTTTCAAAACGGACGATTGCGTTTGAAAGTAGTATGCAGGAAATGACGCTTGCAGTTGACCCCGATTTGCTGCGCCGCGCAGTCGGGAATATTGTTATCAATGCCCTCGTGCATAACCCTGTCGATACCAAAGTAAAGGTAACGGTCAATCTCATACCCGGAAACAAGATTGCTGTTTCTGTCCGGGATAACGGCAAAGGCATGGACGAAAAGGAACTGTCCGGCTTGTGGAGCCGCTATTACAGAGGGACAAACACCAAAGAGCGACCGGAAAGCAGCGGTCTTGGACTTGCAATCGCAAAACAGATTATCGCACTTCACGGCGGTGATATTTCCGTGGTAAGCAATCCCGGCTTGGGAACAGAATTTACAATCCTGCTTCCATGTGGAGCAAGCACAAATTAAGGTTAAATTAAGATACGGCAAAGCCGCCCATAAGGTAGGTAGTCTATACTATAAGCATAGGCGACCTACCTTTTTTCTACGCCTATCACAAAGACAAGGAGGTTTTCATATATGGAATTGCAATTACAGCATTTGAGCAAATGCTACGGTGCAAAGCAGGCTGTTAATGATGTTAGCACCGTTCTTACTCCGGGGGTATATGGTCTGCTTGGTGCGAACGGTGCGGGCAAGACAACTTTAATGCGTATGATTTGCGGTGTTCTAAAGCCTACTTCCGGCAGTATCTGTTTGAATGGAAAGAGCATTGACGAGTTGGGAGAAGATTATTATGCTCACTTGGGCTATATGCCGCAGGATTTCGGATTTTACCCGGATTTTACAGCCCGTGAGTTTATGCTCTATATGGCGGCAGTAAAGGGACTGGATAGGAAAGAAGCAACGACACGGACGGGGGAATTGTTGAAATTAGTTAATCTGCATGAGGTGGCAGACAAAAAAATTAAGTCCTTTTCCGGCGGTATGAAACAGCGTTTGGGGATTGCTCAGGCAGAATTGAACGCCCCAGACATTCTCATTTTAGACGAGCCAACCGCAGGACTTGACCCAAAAGAACGTGTCCGCTTCCGCAATCTCATATCTGACTTTGCAAAGGATAAGATTGTTATTCTGTCTACGCATATTGTATCGGACGTTTCCTATATCGCTGATACTATTCTGATGATGAAAGACGGTACATTTTTACTGCAAGAGCCTATGGCTACTATCACAGACAGTATAAACGGCAAGGTATGGGAACTTTTGGTGAGCGACCGGGAAGCAGCAGAATACAGCAGACGCTTTTCCGTTGTTAATCTGCACCATGAAAACGGCAATGTGCGGTTACGTATGATACATGATACATCTCCGGCCGCCGACGCTATCACCGTACCGCCGAGCTTGGAGGATTTGTTTTTATACCACTTCGGAGAAGAAAGGGGCGAATGAAACAATGCTTATTAAATACGAATTTTTGAAAATCCTGCGTAAAAAATCGACGCTTATCGTCATGGTTGCAAGTTTGCTTGTAACTGCAATTTTATTTGGTTTACCGATTTTGCGGTATCAGACTTACAATCAAGAAGGTGTAATCACTGGCCTTGCGGGTATTGAATATGAAAAGGAACAAGCAGAAAATTATTCTGTTCCTTTAACAGATGAATATCACTGAAACAATCCGGGAAGTACAGCAGCTTTTTGAAAATCCTGATAATGTGGGATATGACGGTTATGAACAGTTTTTGGTTGACAGCGCATATTGGGACGGTATCGCCCCACGGGAACGTCTGCTAAATATGATTGCGAAAAACTATGTCAATCCAAACGAAAGCGCGGGGTATAGCTCATTAGCAGATTTGGATATTTCAGAGGGCGCGGATTTTTACGCTGCAAGACAGGAAAAAATCGAAAAGCTACTTAATACCGCTTCCCGTGAATTGTCCGAGAAACAGAAAAACTATTGGCAGGATATGAACAGTAAGGTTGATGAACCTTTTCAGTATGGGTATTACGAGGGATGGGAAATCATCATTAGCAGCTTTGAATTGCTGATGTTTGCGCTACTGGCGGTCTGTATCGTGATTGCCCCTGTCTTTTCCGGCGAGTATGAAGCCGGAACGGACGCGGTAATATTATCCGCAAAATACGGAAAAACGAAACTAACAACAGCTAAAATTGTAGCCTCCTATCTGTTCGGTGCGCTTGCTTTTACGCTTCATGTAATTGTTGCGTTTTGTCTGCCTCTTGCAGCATTTGGCTTTGACGGTTGGGATTTGTCGCTGCAAATCGTAAACACGACTATACCGTACCCGTGGACATTCCTGCAAGCTGTCCTTGTGAATTTGGGAGTAGTTTACCTTGTGCTGTTCGCCATGCTTGGCTTGACGCTTCTGCTGTCGGCAAAGATGAAAAGCTCGTACCTTGTGCTTATTGTGCTTGTGCCTATCCTGTTTATTCCGCTGTTTCTCTCACCAAACGGAACAACGGGCGCATATAACTTGACTCTATTCCTACTCCCGTACCGTTCCACCGTGCCGGAGATTGGAAAATATATCTCCTATCAGCTTGGCGGGCTTGTCTTGGACGCATTTACCATGAGGGCTATTCTGTATGCGATACTTACTGCGGTTATGCTTCCCCTTGCAAGGCTTGGGTTTAAGAAACATCAAGTCGGATAAGGAGGGAGCTATGAAAAAGAAAAAGCCTATTATTTTTGCGGCGTTAGTTGTTGCTGCTATTGTAGTAATCGCGGTAATATTGCAATCGTCTAATTGGTCTAATCTTTCCTATGAAGCGGTTGTGCAGGAAACTGTTACAATGTCTAACGGGGAAATCTGTCTGATTGTAGAACGCACAACAGAAATCTACGGAAATCCTTTAAACTCTCTGCATATCAGTGAAGATACAAAATTACTTGATATGGACGGTAGCACAATTTCTGTCGAGGACTTAAAGCCGGGATATAAGGTTAAAGTTACTTTAAAAGACTCTTTTACAGAAGAAACGCCATATTACTATCCGATTGTTTATGAGATTGTATTGATTGACGTTAATCCTTGATATGGAAAAACAAGCTGCCGGACGACGGCAAAGAAAAAAAGCCGTCGTGCAGCAGCAAAACACTGCCGCGTGACGCATTTATTATCATTGTGCCATATCCGCCTTTTGGGCTTCCAAGCCCTCTGCCACAGACAGGGGACGGAGCACGCAATAGGCATCGAACCGGGTATCGTTGGTATCGCAGAGGAACACCAGCCGCGTCTCCGGGTTCTCGAAGGTGACCTGGCTTGCCTTGGCGGCCACCTCTCCGGCCTGAACGCCGCTGAGGTACAATCTTGTGCGTCCGTCGGGCAGGGGGAAGGACGTGGTTGTGCCCACAAAGGACAGCACGAAATTATCCGCGCCGCAGTTTGCCAATAAGGTGGTGGCGGCGGAGGTAATGGCCTCCTCCATGCTGCCGTTAAAGATATACTTGTCCGTTTCCGCCGGGAATCGGAAATTATCCAGCACCACCTCGGAGAAGCCCAGGCTGTGGACTTCGTTGACGATGGAGGTAATCCAACCCAGGGTGTTGGCGCTGGTAGGGTCCATCCAGTAGCAGCCGCCGCTGTCCGCCCACAAACCTGCCCGGCTCTTCATGTAAAGGCCGCTGGTCACGTTGCGGTTGCCGAAATCGTAATCCCGGAAGGCGGAAATCTTTGCAATCATATAAAAGCCTTTGGAGCGGACATACTGAATCAATTCATCCACCGCCGTGGTGTTTACACTGGCCGAGCTGACCGCACCGGTAAGGCCGGAGGTGTAATAGAAGGAGCCGTAGCCGCCTTTCAGCTCAATCATAATGGCAGTGCCTGCCTTCAGGCGGTTCAAATCCGTTTTGATTTCCTCAAAATTTCCCTGCTTCAGCACGTCATAGTCGATGTAATAGCCATTGACGGATGAAAGTTCCTGGCTCAGCTCCACGGCATCGGAACCTTCGTTATAGTAAATGGATACATTTTCGTCCGCCTTGGGCTGCTGGGCAATCACTGCATTGTCCGGCAGGGGGCCGCGGGTGAAGTCCAGGGTAGCGCCCTCCCGGGTGTACACCACATAGCGGGCAACCCAGATGTTCCAGCAAAAGCTGAACAGTGCCAGTGCCATGCCCACAATCAGCAGCACCGTCAGAATGCGATGCAGGCTGCGCCGGGTTTTATAAGTCATTTTTTTCATGAATGCTCCTTATTTGCGCTGGCCGACCACACAGCGCCAGTCCTCCTTCGCCCGGATGGATGTCACCTGAATCCCGGCGGCAGTCAGGGCGGCGGTCACATCCGCCAGCCGGGTGTCCAGAATGCCGGAACAGATAAGCCTGGTGCCCTTTCCCATCAGCCGGGGCAGCACAGGTGCCAGGGCGACAATCACGTCGGCAACAATGTTCACCAGCACGATGTCCCAGTTCTCCTCTGTCAGCTGCTCCATCAGGCGGTGGTCAGCGGTAACGTTGCCGGTAAGGGCGGTAAACCGGGGGGCAGAGAAGCCGTTGTAAGCGGCGTTTTCCCGGGCGATGTCCTCGGCCTTGCCATCGATGTCCACGCCCACGGCCTTATCAGCCCCCAGGCGCAGGGCAGCAATGGACAAAATGCCGCTGCCGCTGCCCAAATCCAGACACTTGCAGCCAGGCTGCACCAAAAGCTCCATGGCCTCCATCACCATCTGGGTAGAGGGATGGGCTCCGGTGCCAAAGGTCAGGCCGGGGTCAAGAATCACCGGCAGCCGCTCCCCTTCATACTCCTGCGCCAGCCAGTAGGGCAGCACCAGCAGCTTCTGCCCAATCTCCTGGGGCGGATAGTTTTCCTTCCAGCTCTCGTCCCAGTTGGTGTCGGCCAGCTGAGAAACGGTCAGGGGCAGCCCGGCGGAGGCGGCGTAGTCCTGTACTCGCCGGAGATTTTTTGCATCGGTATCCGCTAAATACAGCTTGATGTGGGACAACCCTTGCAGCTTTTTTTGCAGGCCTTCGTCGATATAGTCCCAATAAGCCCGGTTTTCCTCCAAAAAGGTTTCAAATTCCTGCTGGTCTTCTATTACCAGGTCAGAAAATCCCCGTTTCGTCAGCTCCTCGGCAACCTGCTCCACCTGGGCAGCAGCGGTGTCAATGGTTATTTCCAGCCATGCCATGGCATTGTTTCCTCCGTGAATTAGTTTTACCAACCTATTTTACCTTAAAACGATGAAAAAAACAACTACCAATCTATGAACATCACGACGATTGCACGCGTTACAAATGTGTGAGGCCAGCCCCCGGTTTCCACCGCACCCGTAGGGGCGGCTCGAAGCCGCCCGCTGCGGCGCAGCCGCTCAACATTCATCGAACCGCTCGGTTGCGTGGGTTTCGGGAGGCTAAGAGCCTCCCCTACCAGGCGTGGGCATATGAGCTGCCCTATCATCATTTACAAATTGTTTACTCACGCAATCGTCGTGCAGCGACACGAAAAAGACTTGCTTTTTGCAGGGAGATACTGTATAATCCAGGCAAGAAAGAAACAAAACCCATATGAAAAGGAGTTTAACACATGGAAATTCTGAATAATGAGCCCGAGCAGGAGCAGGAAGAAACCGAAATCCTGACCCTTACCGACGAAAACGGCAACGATGTGGACTTTGAGTACCTGGACTGCCTGGAGTACCAGGATAAGGAATACCTGGTTCTGATGCCCGCCGATGAGGCCGAAACCCAGATTGTCATCCTGGAAGTCGAGCCGGTGGACGACGAGAACGAAAATTACCTGGCCGTGGAGGATGAAGCCGTCCTGGATGCTGTGTACGGGATGTTCAAGGACAAGTACAAGGACGTTCTGACCTTCGAGGACTAAGGAAACTTTGAATGGAAACTCTGAATGAATCCACTTCGGCTGAACAGCGTTTTTTTCCTATCCGTGCAGTTCCAAAAACGGAAAATACAGACAGTATTTCTCTGCTTTCGGAACATTCGGCGAGTGAAAAATCTCTTGCTGTCAGCGCTCGCGGATTTCATCGGAACTTCCCTAAC
>ERZ1034998.649-NODE-649-length-22101-cov-7.742493_pt1 | contig 22101 bp, 26 predicted proteins | sample MGYA00520621_ERZ1034998 | MGnify/ENA primary metagenome ERZ1034998 (study PRJEB33766, sample SAMN09781748) | gut metagenome | biome: gut microbiome | host: Homo sapiens | place: Madagascar | study: EMG produced TPA metagenomics assembly of the PRJNA485056 data set...
AGTTCACCTGAGGGCTGTCATCATCGTAGGAGTGAACTGAGTTCACCTGAGGGTCGTCATCATCGTAGGAGTGAACTGAGTTCACCTGAGGTTCGTCATCATCGTAGAGGTGAACTGAGTTCACCTGAGGCTCATCATCATCGTAGAGGTGAACTGAGTTCACCTGAGGCTCGTCATCATCGTATAGGTGAACCGAGTTCACCTGAGAGCCATTATCATCGTTGGGGTGAACTGAGTTCATCTCACATAATTTATCTTGAATTGAAGCCAGATTGAGACATGAATGGAGTATTTTGTTTGCAATGCGTTTTTTCAGCTCTTCAGCGGCGATACTTTGATTAGTCTTGGCGTGAGCTGCGCTTGTAGAATAGGTAGCCGATATGTCGTCAACGGTTTTAATATATGACATATATTCTTTGTGTACAGCAGGTATGCTGATGATGTCGTCAACGATTTTATTTACATTAGCTTTGCACTCCGGAGGTAGAAGTTTGTAATTTAATCGTCCTTTCCCGGGAAGGGAGCGGACCAGTGTGCTTATGTCAGCACTCAAGGTTTTTAGCTGTTGTGCGGTAATCCGCTCCGGAATATGAGTACTATCACTCAGTTCGTCAATTACAGACTGAGTTGCTTTTAATGTTGAAGCTCTATAAAGGTTTTTATCAGGAATGAGGACTTCACGCTCAGCCTTGAACATTTCACCGGATAGAAATTCGCGCACTTTGTTTTGCAAAGAGGTGTGAATGTATGAGGACATAACCTTGCCGTCAGTACGCCAGAATGTATAATGACAGTGGGGGTGACCTTGCTCCATGTGTACGGCGGCGCACCACTTGAGAGATGTAACGGGAATTCCGAACAGATTTCCCACGTCGTTCATGACTGAGTTCATATATCCAACCCATGCTTCTTTTTTTGTGTAACCTAAAGCTATCGCATCCTCCTCTCAGAGAGAGACGATGCCTCTGTATACATTAACTCCGGCATCGGTCATATTTCTTACATTGCGTGCGACTTCGGTGATATTGGCAAACTCGAAGTTCCCAAATAACCCTTGGCTGTTTTGACGCTTGGCTATATAGTGTATATATCGGTCGTTGGCAGATGGTTCATCCGTCTTGATATTTTCTTCTGTTAGTGCAGTAAGTTCATCAAGCTGCACATCGGTGAGGTCTACACCGGGACGAGTACCGATATAGATAATATAGTTAAGATTTTTAAGCGCTGAATGAGATTTATTAGGATTATAGCATCGTATTTTTGACATTAAGATATTGTGTGGCATCATGAGTCCTTTCTTATTAAAATTAAGCTTGACATATATTGTGTAGTGTGTTACAAAATAAATAGCTGATATATATTTCTCCTTTGGGCAAGTAGAGCCCTCTAGATCGAAATGTATATCAGTTTTTTGTTTAAGGTTCAGGTTCAATAGTGACGGCAGTCTCCTGATATTGTAGCAGCTCTTGTGATCTTAGTTCATCTCCTATGGCATTTATATATGGATTATTGCTGCCGGAGAGATAATCATTGCTTATATCATCAAGAGTAGTATTATGATATTTTCTGTAAGAGAGCAGTTGTCCGTAATTATTTAACAGAGTTTCACTTTCTTTGAAGCAGTTGACCTTTAGGTCATCTCGAAAATGATTTAAAGCATTCTTATATTCTTCCGGACGCAATATCTGCTTGACATTATCGGTAGAATAAGGTATACTATCATCATAGCTGATATATGTTTCCTCTTTGGGCAAGTGGAGCCCTCTAGATTGAAGCATTATATCAGCTTTTTCTTTGTTTGCCGCTATGAGATTATTTTGATTTAGCTGTGCGGATATGTAATTAAATATGCGGTCTTTGCCGTATAAACTGGATATTCTATTTACATTATGTCTTTGATAAATCTGCTCTAGAGCAACGGCAATCATGATGCCGTGTCCGGAGCTGTCCTGAAGATCGGTTATGCAGATCAGGGAATTCTTTTCTGCATTTTTAAATATCATAATGGGATTTTCAAGCTGAAGAGGAAGCTGCTCAATGATGTTTCGTTCAAGCAGATGCCCGTGATATATGTTTTCAGGAGAGCCTGTACATTTGTTGAGAGTTTTGATATTGATTGTAAGATCAAGACTTTTATCGGCTCCGGCGATAGAAAGAGCGTTGGTCGTCTGACTGATAATTACAGGCTGTGTATGGTCGATTGTGTTTCTGTAATAATTTTCAATTTGTTCAAGGTATACGGAGTATCTCTTTTTCAAAAGCATTTCATCGTTCATGTGCTATTCCTCATCGAAGCTTTTAATTTTTGTATAGCGTACACCTTTTTTGCGGGCATCCTCATATACTTGCTGCACATCCTCCTGCAGCTCAACCGGCACAAATCTTGCGATTGTCTCTGCAGTGAGATATGCAGCGGTCGATGCCTGTATACAAGTTTTTGCTGATAATGAAGCCAGACGTTCAATCGATGGCTGCATTACAATTCTGAGCTGTTCACGAATTATATTGCTTATATAGTCTATATTCGATTCGGAGAGGCTGCCATTAAGCCCGGCATCCAGGTAACGACGGACAGCCTCTGAAATCGATATATGATTTTTATCTGCTATGTTCTTAATCTGCGTGTAAGTAGCTTTATCAAGTGTAATAGTTATTCGCTCTCTGTCTTTATCTGTGCTCATTAAATCCTCCGTAATAAATTAATCTTCCTGTTGCATTGCACAGGCAAGCTTATCATAAATGCTTGCCTGTTGTGTTGTCGTGTATTGCATATAAATTATTGTGGTATCGATGCGCTTGTGACCGAGCCACCATTGAATGTCCTTAGTGTCAAAACCATAGTCGGCAAGCTCGACGGCGCGGGTATGTCGCAGTGTGTGAAAGTGACTTTTGCTCGCGGATAAGTCAGCTCTTTCGCTATGATATTTCATGATTTTATCAAGGCTTTTTCTTGATAATTTACCTCCGCGCTGGCTGATAAACAGATACTCGGATTCTTTATACAGCTTTCTTCGTATTGACAAATAACTGTCCATTGCATTAATGACACGCTGGTCAATAATCCGCAGCGTATTATCATTTCCATTTTTAAGACGTGCACAATAAATGCTTGCGGTTGCCGGATCGTAATCCTCGACTTTTAAGCTGCATACCTCGGATATTCTAAGTCCACAATATTCGGCCAGATAAAAAATTGCGCGGTTGCGCGCGGCATGACGTCGCCCGTCCGTATCAAGCGAACAAAAGAGCCGTCCTTTTTCTTCAGGTCTTAAATATTTCATTTTACTCATAACTTTTTCACCTCATTAAAATAGTAGAAAGTAGACAAAATCAGCATTTTGTCTCAAAAGGAGGGATGCCTTAATAGCAACAGAAAAAAACAGAAAGAAGAGGGCAGGAAAAAAGAAGCTTATACGATTTTATACGGTAACAGGCTTCGTGATCCTGCTTGCCAGCCCGTGGCTGGGGTATCAAACGTCGCAATTTTTAAACATTGCATCAAAGGGGAGTATCAATCATTTTTCGCCGGATGTCAATTACATTCATGCGATTCTTGCATTGCGGGAGCATAGTGTTATGACTATCAGCTTATCAATAGCAGCACTTGCTTTTTGTGTACTTATCATGATAACGACTAATATGCACAGCAAGCTTGCGCAGGTTTCAACGATAAGGGTAACTGATACCATATCAATTCCGGTATCGGCAGGTAACGGGCAGTATGGCAACGAAAGATTTCTTACTGACAAAGAGAAAAAAGCATTATATGGGGCTTATGTTGTTGGAACGGACATCGAGTTTAAAGGAGGGCTTGTTGTTGATTACCGTAAGAGTCCGGCAGGAAAGGAAACATTTTATTATGTAGCGGATGACTTGCATTCACTGGTAATAGGTGCATCAGGAGCAGGTAAGGACAGGAGGGTGCTTCTGCAGACTATTTTTCTGCAGATTATGTCCGGCTTATCAGTGGCAGTATCAGATGTCAAAGGAGATATGTATTGTTATACGGCAGCCTTTGCAAAGAGCAGAGGCTATGACTTGTGCGTGCTTGATTTAAGACAGCCTGCTAAGAGTGACCATTACAATTTTCTACAGCCGATTCTTGCGGCACTTAATGATGGTGATATCCCTAAGGCAATTGATGCGACCTGGGATTTGGTATCTGTGCTTGTTGGTGAACAGAAAGGGGAGCCGCTGTGGTATAACGGCGAAACGGCGACAATAGCTGCGGCAATATTATGTGTGTGTCTTGAGGCACCGACTGAATATAGGAATATGGCAAACGTGTACTATTTTATTGCGTACATGTGTAAGTCAGATCAATATGGTCAGATGCCGCTAAATACGTATCTTGACAGTCTGGATGACGCTCACCCGGCAAAAGGTGTCTTTGCCATGGCACAGATTGCGGCATCAAAGACGAGGTCATCTTTTTTCACCTCTGCACTTGGAACGCTGCGTCTGTTTACAAATCCGAATATTGCCGCAATGACAAGTGATTCGGACTTTAGCCTGAAGGATATAGGGCGGAAAAAGTCAATTCTGTATATGATTGTGCCGGATGACAAGGCGACTCTTTATCCGCTTGTTTCAATCATGGTAACACAGCTCTACAGTCAGCAGGTTGAGCTTGCGAATGAACATGGTCAAAGGCTGCCGGTATGTACGGACTACAATCTCAATGAGCTTGGAAATTTCCCGAGGATACCTTGCCTTGGAAGCATTATTTCCGCGGGACGAAGCAGAGGAATTAGAGCAAATATCGTTGTTCAGGATATTCAGCAGATGGAGACAAAATACAAGGATGATTTCAAAAACATCAAAACTAACTGTCAGGTAAAGCTTTACCTGAAATCAGATGATCCGGATACGTTGAAACTGATATCTGAGACGCTTGGCTCCTACACGGTTAAAACGGTCGGAGCATCAAGCAGCGTTGGCGATAAGGGGAACGGAGCGAATTTCTCCAATTCATCCAATTTGGGAGGACGTAAGCTGCTTGAACCTGCGGAAGTCAAGAGGATTGAGGCACCGTATGTGATATGCCTCATGACAGGTAAATACGGTGCGGTTAACAATCTTCCTGATATAAGCGAGACAGCGGTAAATAAACTTTACGGAATGGGTGACAGGGAGGAGAACATAGAACTCATAAAAAGGGTTGAGAGTGAGAGATGTGTACATGAGCTTTCGCAGACAATCCCGTTATGGGGAATATGGAACAGCCTAAGGAAAGAACAGGGGGATGAGCAGGAAGTTAAAAAGAAGAGAGTGTCATTTCTTAATTGACACAAAAATTAATCACATAAAAGGAGGACATGATGAGAGGATTGATTCTGGCGAACAGATTGACGGAATTACCTGTATTTAAAGGTTTTATTGAGTTATTAAACGATTTCAAAGGTGCACTTTTGCTTGCTGAAGGAGTTATAACTCTTGTGTTGGTTGTCTGGCAGTTAGTACTGATACAGGGAAAAACTGCATCCGTAGATGAAGAAGGCGCAGGAGCAGCAACTAAGAATAATAAGAAAGCAATTAAGATTATTCTTGTTGCTGCTGTTGCTATTGCAACTGCAACAGCAACGATTCCGGAAGTTCTCAAATACTTCACATAAGGCTGGGGAGGGATAAGCCATGAATATAAATATGATTCTGGCAATCGCATGGCCGTTTAACAAAATCCAGGAGTGGTTCGAGGGTGTCGTCACAGATATTATAAATGGGATTATCTCCTTGGTTGAATTGGCATTCGGCGAAGGAAGCTCAATTATGAATGACAGTTTGATGACTAAAACATTTTATGCAACACAGACAGCCGCACTTATGCTTGTCGTGTTGCTGTCACTCAGGCAGATAATCAACATCTATCTGCTTGAGACTGACGGGGATGCGGAATCAGATCCAATCCAGGTGTTGGTGCGCAACTCAAAGGCAACATTAATTATAAGCGCAGGTGGTCTTATAACTAATGTCGTGGTTCGATGGGCGGATGACCTGTGCAGTTATGTGACGGGGGCAAGTTCATATTCACTGAGTTTTCAGGGCATTGCAACAACTCTGGTAGCAAATATCGCATCAGGAGGATGGTTTACAATAATTTTTATCGGATTATTTGCAATTTTGCTTTTTGTTTATGCCGTAATCGCGTTGATTCGAGGAGTCGAGCTTGGCATGTTAAAAATAGTACTTCCGATTATGGCATGTGATTTAACGAGCGTAAGGCAGGAAAAATGGAATAATTTTGTGAGTGCATATTTAGTTGTGGCGTTTGGCTACATTATACAGGTTGCATTGCTCAAGCTTGCCATGACTTATGGTATACAGGGAGACATATTGTCGCTCCTGAAATCAATAGTGTGTATGTACTTTGGGGTTTTTACCCCTCATTGGCTCGAGAAGTTCACCTACAGTTCAGGTCTTAAAAATACGGCAAGAAGCGGAGCATATATGGCAATGATGCTGGGAAGAGGCTTGACATGATAACGGCAGACATAACGGATACATCGTTTGGCAGAGATATATCATCACTGATAACAGCTTTTGTAACAATTATTTGCATCGGCGTAGCTGCTAAAACCATACAGATTCTTATCGGCGTGAGCGATGGAAGCGTGACTGTTGAAAAGGCGAAGCTTAGAATACACAGGCTTTTTATGGTACTGGTAATCACAATTACGCTACAGGAATTGTCATCAACCATTGTTAACGGTTATTTTTTGAATGGGGTTGATGCCAACGGCTCCAATATAAATGTAGTTGCACAGAAAGCAATCCTGCTTGTGCGTGATTTGATGAGGGCAGCGATGGTTTTAGGCTCATCACTCACAATAGTGATGTGGATTTTAAAGCTCATTGAGCTGCAGCATGCTTCGGAGGAGGACAGGCAGGGAATAAAAAAACAGGCGGCTAGGATTCTTATAATCGGTGCTGCGATTAACTCAGTCTTTGCAATCGTACAGACGATATGCGCATATTTCGGACAGACGGTTTTTTAAGGAGGTGGTTTGTGATGGAGAAAGATTTATATATTCCGGTAAACGTACCCGAAACAAAAGATATTATAGTCAGCGGCATTGCAGGCAAGGAGATGGCGATTATCGGATGTGCAGGCGGAGTCGGAATAATTTTGGGATTAACAGCGTATGCGCTGACCGGAAACATGATTTACTGCTGGATGCTGGTTTTTATAATCGTTGCCGCTGCGTTTATTGCTGTACGGCGCGATATCCACAATGAAAGCCTTGTTGACAAGCTTGTGCTTGTGTACAGGTATACTCAGGCACAGAAGCGTTTTGAATATGTATATCGTGGAATTAAATCACCGTGGGAGGATGAATAGATTATGAATAAAGTTATTTTGATGGGCAGACTGACGAGAGAGCCGGATGTGCGTGTGTCGCAGGGTGAAAAGCCAATTACTATTGCGCGATATACGCTGGCAGTGGACCGCAGAGGAAGAAGTGACAGCGGTGGACAGACGGCGGATTTCATATCATGTGTAGCGTTTGACCGCTCCGCAGAGTTTGCGGAGAAGTACCTTCATCAGGGTACGAAGATTGTAGTGTCCGGAAGAATCCAGACTGGAAGTTATACTAACAAGGATGGTCAGAAGGTGTACACAACAGATGTTGTTATAGAGGATCAGGAGTTTGCGGAGAGTAAGTCGGCAGGGGCAAACAATGCGGGTGCTGCACCGGATGGCAGACCACTTCCGGCAACTGCGTCTGCGGATGGATTTATGAATCTGCCGACGGGAGTTGAAGATGAAGGTCTGCCATTTAATTAAGAATGTTTTACATAGGGAGTTAATCAGATGACAACAACCAGGATAACAACAAATGAATTTATGGGTGTCAAGGATATCAGAGGATGCTTTTTATACAGAACAGATGGTTATATCATGGCATATCTCAGGGTGTATTTTCTCAACCTTGATCTGCTTAGTGATGAGGACAGGCGGGCAAAGACGGAGGCTTTAACCCACTCATTTGAGGGAGAAAGAAAAAATTTTGTTTACGAGGCATATCCCCGGGAAATCGATCTCGACAGGTATAAGAATGAGCTGAAGAACAGATATAAGGAAGAACTCAATCATATAGGCAAGAGGCATGTACTTACGATGATGCTCAATGAGGCTATTGAGCTTGCGAGCAATGGTGAAAATTTTGAACATGTCCACTTTATTAAATTGTGGGCTGCACCGGGAGGAAGAAACAGACTTGATATCGAGAAAGAGCTAAAAGACAGGCTGTCAGATTTCCAGAAACGATATGCTGCTGTCGGAGTCAGAACAGAGATACTCGACGAGCAGGAAATCATCAAAGTATGTTCGTTGTACGGCAATGCGGTGCAGGCTGTATATGATGTGCCTGTCAACAACATGCTGTATGAGCAGATAGGGAGGTTGATTTGATGTTGACACCTTTTGGTAAGGGAAAAAACGGCAATGAGCAGGCAGGCGGTCAGTCATCAGTGAATGACCATATATTGAATATTATTGCACCTGCCGGAATTGACTATGACAGCACACATGCCAACATCGGCGAGAATGTCGGGAAAATATATTGTATATCAAGATACCCGACTGATAATCTTGATTACGGATGGCTCGCGGCGTTGTGTCAGCTTGAGGGAACGATTACGTCAATCGAGTTTCGGCGCACGGATGCTGATAATCTCGTGGCAGTTTACAACCGCAAAATCGGTCTTTTAAAGGGAGATAGGACAAGTGCAAAAGAGGAGTCGGAGAAGCAACTTTTGGATAAGGCGATTGATGATCTTCAGATACTTATTAAAAAAATTGCCGTGATGAAAGAACCGGTCGGATATGTAAACATAATGCTGTTTATAAGACATACGGATATGAAACAGCTTGAGGACAGAATAAAGCGTGTGTCTGGCGCGGTTGCCGTGGCGCAGTGTAAGCTTTTAAACCTTAAATATAAGCAGCTACAGGCTATGAAGTGTATCGCGCCTTACGGGACACCGGATCGGATTGTTGCACAGTACGGTGAGAGGAATATGCCGATATCGACATTCCTTGGGGGATTTCCGATGGCTTCGGCAGGCATTAATGATCCTGACGGATATTTTTTAGGCAGGACTTCGCGCACCAACCGTATGATTATCCTCAATCAATGGATGAGAAATAATGATCGTGTAAACAGTAATTGGTTTATAAGCGGACTGCCCGGAAGCGGTAAATCCACGGCAATCAAAAAAATATTAACGTGCGAATATGCTTTTGGAGCACGAGTCATAATTCTCGATCCTGAGGAAGAGTATGTTGATCTGGCGGATCATCCTGACATTAACGGAGATGTTATTGACTGTGCAGGCGGAACATCAGGGCGTATCAATCCGCTGCAGGTAAGGTATGTACCTCGCATTACGGAGGATGATCTGAGTGCGGGTGAAAATCTCAAAGACTATTTTATCTATGATGATAGTGAGGGAATATCCGACCTGGCATTGCATATTCAGAATTTGAGAGTTTTTTTCAAGCTTTATTTTGGCTCAGATAACTTTGACGCCGGAATAAAAACTGCCCTTGAGGAGTGCCTTATTGAGGTTTATCAGGATTTTAATATCACCTGGGATACTGAGATTGCATTTTTAAAGCCTGAGGATTATCCGATAATCCGCGATTTGTATAACAAGGTGGAGGAGAAGTCTAAGAATAAAGATTTGTCTCAGTACAAGCAGTCTGTATATGACAAGCTCAAAGATTTGCTCTATTCGATTGCATACGGAGCTGATCAGTTTATATGGAACGGACCGACAACAATCAATCCACAGTCGGATTATGTTGTGCTTAATTGTTCCAGGCTGCTTGAACTCGATGACAATGTTAAGAGAGCACAGTTTTTTAACCTGACAAGCTGGTCTTGGCATGAAATGTCAAAGGACAGGAGTCAGAGGGTGATTTTTAATATTGATGAGGGCTATTTGTTTGTTGATCCTGATTATCCTGATTTGATGAAATTTGTGAGGAATGTATCAAAGAGAGACAGAAAGTATGAAGCGTCACTCATGTTCATCACCCATTCGGCAGTTGATATTCTTGATCCGGCGGTAAAGCGATTCGGACAGGCTATTATGGATAATTCATGTTACCGATTCGTAATGGGAACAGACGGAAAGAACCTGCAGGAGACGGCAGCTCTTTTTAATCTGACTGAAGGTGAACAGACGATTCTTGCCTCCAAAAGCCGTGGCGTCGGGATACTTTTTGCCGGCAGCGTAAGACTTGATATGAGGGTTGAGGTAAGCAATGAGATGCTTGCCATGTTCGGTAAGAGGGGCGGTCGATAATCAATGAAAAAGCTGCTTATTGGTATGGTTTTAAGTTTTATTGCCCCATTTCTGCTGTTAGTACCGATTATCGGAGCTGCGGCTTCCGTCGAAGGTTTCTATGATCCCAGCAGCGGAGAAGATTTTGACGTTGAGACATTTAAGACATCATCAATCGTTACTACGGTCAAGTCATGGTATGACGAGTACATTAATGAATGTGAGAGTACTATGAACGAGCGAAAAACTGAAGTCGAAAAGGAGCATACCACAATAGAAATAATTCAAAAGCCCGACGGTGAGCAGGAATCTGATACGCAGGAAAATGACAAGCCGGAAACAGATGTCAATGAGCAGGCAGACACGGAAAGATGTATATCGGTACGAAAAATGAAAGGTTCCAAATTTGAAGAGATTGCCGTAGAGCAGCCCAGGGAACCGACAGCTAAGCCACAGCCGGATGAGGTTTCGAAAGATGAAGGGGAAGATGAGACAGAGAGTGATTCTGAAGATAATCAGGAGCCGGGGACAGAGGAACGTGAGGTATGTCATGTGAACGTCATTATAACAATGGATGATTTCCCACTAAGTGCAGTTCTTGCTTATTATAACGTCTTATATATACAGGGAATGATGTCAGGCGAAGGATTTAGTGTGCCATCGAAGGATAAAGTGCATGATATGTTGTCTGCAATGACTGAATACTCAGAGCTGGAGGATGATGACAGTGAGGATTATTACATAGTAATGCAATTTAAGGATTATCACGATCTTCCGGCTGTGGAGATTGCAGAATGGGAGTTGTCAGATGAGGAGTATGACGAATATACGGAAATGTTTCTGAATATCACGGAGATGGTAGCTGGTTGGCTTGATGAAGAATTGAACGAGGAGGACAAGTATGGAGAAGAAGTACAATAAAAATGTTGTGACAATAGTTGTGTGCTTGTGCCTGTCGGTTGCGTGCCTTATTATACAGTATTTTTTCAAAGGTGGGGTGTAAAGTAAATGGTTTATTACATAGCATCGCCGACATATCAGGCGATTATAACTTCGGTGCTGCGTGATTCTGAGCAGATTATAGCAGGTGGAGATAACATATCCGAATTATATCTTAATAAATACGTTAAAGAGCATATTAATAGTCTGTCAGGGGTTGATATTTTGGTTATTGACTTGTCATGCTGTCTTGACCTTGACACAGAAATTACATCAACTCTTGAGACGGTTAAGGTCATGTACGGACAGCTAAGAATTATACTGCTTGCAACACAGATAATGCCGGGGGATGAGCTGCTTGTAAAAAGTGTGCAGATGGGGATTTATGATATCATTACGGCAACTGATTTTGCTGAGATAAAGGATGAGCTTACATATTGTGTCATTGAGGGCAAGCAGTACAGGGATGCCATAAGATATCTTAAGGCGGAGAATGGGGATAAAACGGCAGGAAAGCAGGTACGGATTAAACCGAAGCAGAATGCCAATCGGGTAATGATTGGACTTGCAGGAAGTGAAAGTCGTGTGGGAACAACGCACAATGCGATTGTTATAGCAAATACTCTGCGGCGCAGCGGGTATATGGTAGCATTGCTCGAAATGTCATCCCATCCGGTATTTGGAGACATAAGGGATTCTTATGACGAAAAATCGGAGGATGCTCTGCATTTTACGGTAAATGGAATAGATTACTATCCTTCAGTGCAGGCAGCAGAGGTCAACGCAATAATGGCAAAGGCGTATAACTTTCTTGTCATAGACTTCGGCAGCTTCGACAGTATGGATGAAATTACATATAACAAATGCGAGGTGCCTGTTATTGTGGCAGGCAGCAAGCCGTGGGAACTGGATGCAGTCAACAGATTATTTTCAAAGACCGTCCATGAAAATCTTGTGAGATATAATTTTCTTTTTAATTTCACGGCTGAGACATACAGAGAGGACATAAAAAACGGCATGGCGGAGCTTAAAAACGTGTTCTTTGCACCCGTTACGGTTGATCCTTTTTCAGCGGTTGAAAATTCACTATGTGAACAACTCTGCGGGGATTATTTTGACAAAGGCAGCCAGACAGAAAAAAAGAAAGGACTCTTTGGCTTATGGCAGAAAAAACAGAAGTAGATGAAAGACTTGAGCCTCTTAAAAAAATGCTGTCGCTCAACTCGGAGCAGCTTGACCTGATTGCAAATCGAAATGCAAAGGAAGCAGAGTTTAAGGCATTTCTTCGCGCGCAGGACAAAGCCATTGAAGAGATAAATGAAAGACAGCGTGTCATTGCTAAAACGCTTGTTGATGCTGATATTAAAAAATCAGGACACATCAGCGATGAGCTTAGAGAGTGTCTTGCGGGACTCGGAATAAAGCTTGATGGCGACAGTATGGCGGCAGATAAGGAAATTAAAGCTGCACATACTGAAAATTATAAGGGCTTTATATCGGGCGAGAAGCCTAATGTAAAAGCAAGAGTTGTGTATGGAAACAGTATTGACGAGGTGCTTGACAAATCTGCTGTATTGGCTGATAAGAATGAGAAATCTTACACAACAGTGAATATTGGCGGATTGAATAAATTGGAAGGGCAGTATATGGATTACCGCAGGTTTGATATAGCCAGCCGTTATGACATATCGCCCGTGTATCTGTCATTGCCGCATCTTGAGCGGGACGAGTTCAAAGAGCTTACCAGGCAACTTAAAGACGAGGGAGCAAAATTTAATACATTTAACAAGTCATGGTACATTTCACATGATATTGCGTCAAAAGAGGTATTTCAGCCATACATATCTGAGCCGCCGAGACAGAGAGATTACTCCAGACAGAGAAATTACACCTCTCAGGAGCTTGCTCTGCCGGTAGGACAGACCGGAAAGACGGTAAATGATATGCTGTCAAGAAATGATGGTTATGTACGGATAACCTATGAGGATAACGGCAGAGGGCGCATTGCCCCGAATGCGGCGTTTTATGAAAATTCTCCAAATGAAACAGAGCAAAGCGGTAAATGGCTTGCTGAGTCAAAAGTGAGAACATTAGTTATTGGTGGAAGCGAGATGAGCAAAAATATACTGTATCCGGGAGAGGGATTCAGTATTGATAATGTCCACGATATTAAGACAACTCCTTTTGCAGCTATTGTTGAGGAGCAGGATGCGTCCGGAAAATTTTACAGTATTTACGGTATACATGACATAAGCGGAATGATATGTCGCCTCTCTCCGAGACGTTTTGATACTCAGGAGCAATCTGAAAGAAATATTCCGGATGGTCACAGGATCGTTTCTTTAGAGCAGCTCAAAGCTGAAAGTAAAATTTACGAAGATGCATGGTCTGAGATGATTAAGGATGATATTAAGAATAGCGGATACGATTATAGCTGCTATATGGTAAAAAACATAAAAATGCTTAATTACGAGACTAACAAATCATGGAGCCTCAAGGATGTCAGTGAAATATACAAAAACCTAAACAGCGAAAAGAAGCAGGAGGGTATCAGTGAGCTTGCAGAGGCTTATATAAAGCGGATTGGCGATGAATGTGCCAGTATACAGAGAATGGAACTTCAAGCGGAAATTTTGCAATAAAAGAGCAGATTACCGTGGCGCGTCATGTATAACTTAGCATGCTAAGTCCCTTAGCGATACGTCCGAAACGTACTCCACGTTCTCTCTGCTTAACTAAAGTATAATATTCTACAACTTAAAAGTCAAATAAAAGAAGTATATATATGTTGGAAAGTTATGATTTTAATTTAGTGGAAAAATTTGTTAGAGAAGCAATATCAAATAAAGGAATAACAGGAGAAAGATATAATCAAATTAGGATATGTCCAGTTAATAAAGTTATGTGTTCAATAATTAAAAACGCATCGAATGGTAAATTGGATGTTACAGGCAAATACTGGGCACTTGAGGGAACTTCTATTTATCATGAATACTTAAGACATTCAAATCCTGACATAGAAAGGAGTCGTGGACAGATTCCTTTTGCAGTTGAAGATTATGTAAAGATGTATCAAAAGATTGTGAATCCTGATTTTGTTGAATACATTGCACCACCTAATAATAACCTACAAAGACATAGGCTGGCACTCATAGCAAAGGATGAGGGATATGTTGTGGTTATAGAACAGGTTGGAGGAAACAAAAATCCGAATATTGTCCCGCCCATGATGTTGCACATGACAGAAAAACGTATTGAAAAAGTACTTCATGGGGAGCAATCTGTTTCAGATTTGATATATGAGAATGATATAGAGAAAATGCCTTCAGAAGAACAAAGATTAATGAATATTCAGAATCGTGTAAATGTAAAAGCATACTATGAAAATGAAATAGAGATGGGAGAATACGCTCTATGAAAAAAAGTATTAGAAAAGTGATGTCAGACGTTCTCAGGGATGATGAGGTGGTTGAGTATCTTTTCAGGATGTACTCTTATGATCTTGTGACATTCAAACACATGCTGCATACGAGCATTTATTCAGTTGTGATAGCTGAACATTACTATAAATACGACATTGTCGTGAGAATAGCCAAGGGAGCAGCTCTGCATGACATAGGAAAACTCAATGTACCGGTAGAGATACTGAATAAAGTGGCCGCTCTGACGAGTGACGAATACACAATGGTACGAGGGCATCCGGTTGACGGATACGAGCTTGTGAAGGAAAGTTTTAAGGATGAGGTGATAAATGGAATAATTCTGCATCATCATGAGCATGCGGATGGCAGTGGATATCCGGATGGAATTTCAGGATGCAGTATTGCACGGGAAGTCAGGATTGTTACAGTTGTTGATGTGTTTGACGCACTGACAAGCGACAGGGCGTATCATAAGGCACTATGTCCAAAAGAAGCTTTGCGGTGTATGGCTGAACAGGGGTATGAGGGTGAATTCATAAATATTTTAAGGGAATATGTATTACAGGAAGGGGTGATTACATGATGTTAGCCGGACTACTTAGGCAGCATCCACCGGAAAAACAGGAATTACCGGAACCTGATGAAAAGGTTATTTCAGAATCGGAAATAATAGATGAGGTTATAGAACATACAACCTCAGGAACCAATATTGCCAGATTGAACATGGTTGAGCGCGGGGAACTGGATAAGGAGAGATTTGCGTGTGAAATAAAAGAGTATATACATACAAGATATACTTTGAATGATGAAGCTGCTGACAGAATATACAGGGGGTTTAGTTCGTTTATGTGGGGATACCACATCTTAGACGAGTTAATTGATAATCAGGACATATCGGATATAGTCATATATGATGCAGACAGGGTGTATGTGAAGAAGCTCGGCATACGCTATAAATCGGATATTGTATTCAGGGATGCGGCAGATTATGAAAGATTTATTGAACGCTGTGCATTAAGAAACCATGTAAGCCTTAGCATTAACAACAGCATACAGAAATGGACAGACTGGTCGAATGACAAGTACATACTGCGTTTTACAGCCATTACTAAGGAACTTGCATCAAACAGGACTACGACAATTCAGATTAGAAAGCATCCGAAAGTTAAAAAGACATTGGATGTACTGATAAACGAGGGAATGATAACCGGAGAGATGGAGGCTTTAATCAGGCGGAAACAGGAAGCCGGGGAGGGATTTCTGATCTGTGGGAAAAATGCATGTGGTAAGACCACGCTTATCAATGGAATGATTGAAACAATACCAATGAGATATTCCATATTCTGTGTTCAGGAAGCGGAAGAACTATTTTCGTCAAAGGATCGGAATTGGGGTGCATATCACATCATAGATGGGCGTGGCGAATCAAAAATTAATTTTTCCCTGGGAGACATGGTAACAGCCGCGCAGACGATGGATGTTGATGTGATTATTTTAGGTGAAATTAAAGGAAAGGAAGCAAGGCAGTTTCTAAGTGCAGCACATACGGGAGCTATCTGCTATGCATCAACTCATGCGGAATCGGTAGAAGATGCATATATCAGACTCTGCGATTATACAAGACGAGTGTCTGATATGACAAATGAGGAAATCCTTTATATGTTAAAAAGTCTTAAAAATGTCATATTCATAAAAGATTACAAGCTCTGTGAGATGGCAGAATGTAAATGGAATTCTGATAAGAAGTGCCTCGATTTCACTTATTTTTACCGTGATGGGAAGGAGGTTCATGAATGAGCATCCTCATAACAGTTTTGCATTGTCTGGTTGCCTTGGGAACCGGATTTGGGGTTTATGCATCATATAGATATATCGTGGATGGCAGAATTGTTAAAAACAGTCTTATATCGATGTATGAGAAAATAAACTTATCAGGCTCTAACAGAAAAGCATCTGAACAGATGATAAGGAAGATGTATGGCAGCTATGGACGTAAAGGCTTGTTATCTCACATTGATGACAATTTGAGATACAGTGGTATTCAGGCAAACTATCCGATTGTCACTACGGAGCTGTATCTGACAGGGCTGGTTATTATATCAGTTGTAATGTTTTTATTAATTTCCATCATGAGCGGCAGCATGATATATGGTGCTGCAGCAATTGCGTTGATGCTTTTTATAACTGAACTGTATTTTAATGGCAGACGGCGTTCACGTTATATACGTGTGGAGGATGAATTGCTGCCGCTGATTAACTCGATAGATGCTTATGCAGGCGCGACTGATGACCTGATTAACATTCTTGAAAGGAGTGTTCCGGTGCTCACAGGACCACTTAAAAATGCAATTCTATCAGCCGTGTCAGCATCAAAAAGGACAGGAAACAGTTCAGAGGTCCTAAGGCAGCTGGAGGACAGCATAGAACATCCTTTTTTCAAAAAACTTATTCGAAATCTTGAAATATCTTCAAGGCACAGTGCAAATTACAAGGATATTATAACCGAGTGCCGGTATCAGCTGGATGAGGCAACCGGCAATGAAAAAAAGCTTGAAAAGATATATAAGGATGGAAGGTACGAGATAATTGTAATTATTATGTGCGGCATTGCATGCGTCCTGATAGCACTTGTTGGTGTTCTGAGCTATGACATTAAAGGCTTTTTTAAAGATATGTGGATGACATTTCCTGGTAAATGCATTCTTGCTGCCTGTGTGGCAGTTCTGTCAATGTCATTTTATATAGCATTTATCACATCACAGAAGAGGGGGCTGCAATGAACAGTGTATATACGTTTGTGGATAAGTATTTTGACTATATAATAAATGGAATCATCATTCTGTGCTGTATTTTGGTTTCTGCTTTTATAATTTTGTATATGTACGGAGCTATAGGGAATGCATATAAAAGGGCAAGGTTGCAGCTTATAAATGCAATGCAGCGTAACACGGGACGAAATGTTTTTTCTTATAATTACCAGGCTCGGCGGCTGAATAAGCTGGGAGTTAATTATTATTCACACGGCAGAGTGACACCGGTTGTATATCTTTTATATAAAATTGGCGCTCTTATGGCAGGGTTTACAGTGGGGATGATGTTAAATCCGCTAGCAGGCTTATTTTTTGCCGGTATTGGATATTTTGTCCCGGATAAAGCAATAGAGTACCGGAACAGGGAAGACAACCGGAAAATGCTTGGAAGCATCATGAATATTTATGATGTGATACTTCTGCAGATAAATTCAGGTGAGTACATTACACAGGTCTTAATCGATGCGTATAGGGTTTCATCACATCCAAGACTTAAGACGGCACTCATGGAATTGACCGGTGATATTGTTTCCACCAATGACATGGTGCTGTCAATGGAGATGTTTGATGACAAATTTGACAACGAGAACATTCACAACCTCGTCGTGCTTGTCAAGCAGCTTTCTGAGACAGGTTCGGTTGCGGGACTGCTCAGTGACATAAAGAAGCGCCTTGCCAAGCTGCAGGAAAGTTACAACAGCAGTGAGAGGACGCGCATCAATCGGCTGATTGCTGTGTGTACTGCAGCGATTGCCGGTGCGGGATTGGCTGTACTTGCATACGCTTTTGTTGTCGGAATTGCTGATTCGGTAAAATTATTATCATGATAAATATCAGGAGGAAAGAAAATGAGAAGAATCAAAAACATGGTATCAAATTTAAGTTCATATTTTGCAGGCAAGAAGCCGGGATTATTTAATTCAAAGCTCAGAAAAGACGGAAGCGCACTCATCGGAGAGATTGTCGTTCTTGTAATCATACTTATATTAGCTGTGGCTTATAAGACAGGAGCATTGGCATATATTAATGATATGTGGCAGAACATAAGCAATCATACCAGCAGTCTCTGGAGTTAACATGAAAGATTATTATTTGTCAAGGAAAAAGGAAGCTGTCGGAAGCTTTGTTGATTGTCTGATAACTATAGTAATCTTAATGGCTATAGTAATCTATTCCATTATTATGTATTCGAACCTCAACCTTGCTATTCAGAAGGGCAGGATAGAGCGGAGTTTTATTCTGCAGATGGAGACGGAAGGATATTTGTCACCATCTGCCCGGGATGCATTGATTCAGCAGCTTACCGACCTCGGCGCTGAGCAGATATCGCTTGAAGGAACGACTATGTCACCGGCAGGATATGGCAATATAATCACACTTTCCGTGACGGGGCGAATAAAAGTTGACAATATAATCGGAATGAAAACCCTGTATGAATTCATAAGAGGTGATGACACGAATGAGTTTAGGATATATCAAAAATCTACTGCCAAATATTAGAACGAAGAAGTACGGAATGGCACTGCTTCCGATATGCACCGTAATGATAGTTTTCCTTATGATGCTGTCTGTTTTTATGTATCGTCGTCAGCTCATTCAGATTAACTTTGAAAAGATAGAAACATCGCTTACGGATGCACTTCTTGCCGGAGGGGTGATTAATTCGTCTTATTATGGCAGGACGGGAAAAGTTATGATACAGGAGGGGGACGAACCATCGGCAGGGGACAGTTTTTTTAATAATTCATACAGACTGTTCAGCGAATGTCTGAAAGCTAATCTTAGACTGAATGAAGGATATGAAGCAGAAGGCGATAATGGAATAATCGGAACCGTAAAAATAATTGAGTATAGGGTATACAACTATATAGAATGTGAGGACGGATTCTTTATTACAGAGATAGGGCTGAATAATGGACAGGCGTATTCCATGCGGTATAACCTGAATGAAAATGTATATGTAAATGCCAACGATTCTCTGGTTGAAATTAAAGAAACATCCGTGTATGCAAAGATAGGTTTCCGATTCAAGCTCGCATCACGTACTGCATGGCTGGCGGCTATGCCTGAAGATCTATTTGAGAAAGACTATACACTTACAAGGCTTATAAGTATAGCACACTAAATATGGAGGCATAAAGATGAAGAGAATTAATTATAGAAGGGAAAAAGAACAAGGCGGTAAAGAGTCAAAGGAGAACAAAGCAGGATTATCTGCAAGGGTAATTCTTTACTGTATTATCATTACGGTTGTGTTGTATGTTCTTATGATTTTTATCGAAAAATCGGTTATCAATGCAGATGATAATAAAATTGTATATGTAGCGGTTAAGGAGGTGCCTGAAAATATCCTTGTTACAGAGGAAAACATAGGCACATACTTTGAAGCAAAAGAAAGAGCTTTGTCGGCTGTTCCCGATAAAGCTATAGAAAATGGTGCAGAGCTTTACGGAATGTATACGGACAGGGTTATAAATAAAAATGAGATAGTTACCGGAGAGAGTTTTTCCTCTCTTGATGAGCGTACAAAGGATATTGAGCATCCTATAGAGGTATCGCTTAATGCATCCAACCTTTCGCAGCTGGTCGGCGGTGTGTTGAGAACAGGTGATTACATAAATATCTGGTCAGTCAAGTCTAATACGATTAATGGTGAAAAAATTACAGAGACTAAAAATATATGCAGTCATGTATATGTGACAAGAACGTTTAGTTCATCCGGAGAGATAGCTTCAGAGGACAATGCGGATATGGCAACGATGATTGTTAATATAATCATTCCTGCAGAGCAGGAAGAAGAATTCAACACAGCAATTGTTGAAGGTACGCTGCGTGTTGGAAGATATTTGTACGATTATGCTGTGGATTGAGGCTTTATAACAGGATGCCTGATATTATCTTTAGAATTGCCGCAGTTGTATGCACATCAATGCTGCTATTAAGAGGCGCGGCAAAGGGAAGCATCCACAAAAACAGTATCTGCATCATGGCAGCTGTTCTGGCACTTATGGCAGGGGCAATACTTTTTAAGAGCAGCGTCATGATTGTATGGGCTGTGCTTGTTGTGCAGTCATATACCGACATCACAGAGCAGCATGTATTTACTGTTTTAACATACGCAATGATTGGAATGGAGATTGGATACATCCTGATTGGCAGGATATATCCGGATATATCACCATACACATTGATATTTCCTTTTTTATTGATAAAAATTATTTCTTTGTGTGCATATGCAGATGGAGACAAGGATCTGTTCCTGCTGGTCATGCTTGATGCCTACAGCCATAGAGTAAGTCCTGATATTTTTATTGTATATTTTATGCTCATTGCCTGTGTAATGTTTGTCTTATATATGACAGTAGACAATGTAATAAGAAAGCTGAAGCGTATGGATGCTGTGCGAAAGGGAGCATTTGTTCCGGCTATGGCGGCGGCATATTTTATATTAGCACTATTGAAATTTTAAACTTCAGAGGTGAACTCAGTTCATCTCTGCGGTATCTGCTCTTTGATAATTTAATATAGTATACGTCATTTAATTCATACTGAAATGTCGACAATTTTATAGAAATGTCGACACTATTTTAGTAGCGTTATAAAAGAATATGTGATAAAATATGAGTATGAAAAAAATAAACATGTCATCACTCAGAAAGTGCATGAACGGGAAAGAGGACTTATGAAAAAAAATCACTTTATTCAATTGATAACAGCATATATTATCATAGTGACAGCAGCTTCCGGCTGCAACAAGTCAACCGCATCTGTTCCTGATGCTTCCTCCGTAGAAGCGGCCTCAACAATTGAGACCGGCACTATCGAAACAGTCAGCACTGCCGAGACATCCGGCGAGAACCTCGTAAGTACCGAAGCGACCTCGTCCAAGTCTGACGCATCTAAGTCCGGCACATCCGAGACGGAGAAGTCCAAGACAGATGCCACAAATAAGAATACAGAATCAGACTCCACAAAGGCTTCCGACAAGACAGAGCCCGCAACTACCAAGGCTGCCGGGGCTTCGACTACAGAGGCGGCAACCAGGACAGAAGAGATTACTTCCAAGGCGGTTGTGACCGAGACTACCACTCAGGCGGCTGCAACAGCTCATGACAAGAAACAGGAAGAGACTACAACTCAGGCTCAGACTGAAAAAGCTACTGAAAAGGCTACTCAGGCACCGACCAAGCCTGCACATACACACAGTTACACATCCACTGTCACTAAGGCTTCGACCTGCGCAAGCGAGGGCGTCATGACCTACAGATGCTCCTGCGGCAACAGCTATACCGAGACAATCGGAAAGACCGCTCACAGCTTCGGCTCATACACCTACAATAATGACGCGACCGAAGCGGCTGACGGCACCGAGACTGCGGTGTGCTCCGTGTGCGGCGAGAGAAGTACAAGAACCGCGGCAGGCACAAAGCTTGCGCATGTGCACAGCTATACAGAGACGATTACAACACCACCCGCGTGCACAACAGATGGCGTGAAGACGTTCGCATGTTCCTGCGGCAGCAGCTACACGGAAGCCGTTCCGGCAACGGGACATGCTTGGAGCGACTATGCTTACAATAATGACGCGACCACAGAGAGTGACGGCACAAAAACGAGGTGCTGCACCGTATGCGGTG
>ERZ1034998.650-NODE-650-length-22088-cov-7.415150_pt1 | contig 22088 bp, 18 predicted proteins | sample MGYA00520621_ERZ1034998 | MGnify/ENA primary metagenome ERZ1034998 (study PRJEB33766, sample SAMN09781748) | gut metagenome | biome: gut microbiome | host: Homo sapiens | place: Madagascar | study: EMG produced TPA metagenomics assembly of the PRJNA485056 data set...
GGTGTTCAAAGAAAGTTCACGGTTTTCCTGCAAAACTTAAAGGTAGAATTAAGGAAAGCGAGTATGCTATAAAACAGAAAGAGCGATGAGCCCCTTCGAAGCAGGCACCCTTCTTCATGTCTGCTTTCTCCATCATACCACGCTTTCCCCTCGGCGGCAAGATGGGAGAGTGCTCCTTATACGAAACTGCGACACAGGAGGTCATTACGATGTATAACGACGAATTCAACAACAACGATATGTACCGCTTCACCAACCGGGAGGTGCCCCGCGATGACTACGCACCCGCACCCCGGCAGGAGAACACGTATACCGCGCCGGTGAAGAAGCAGGGCTTTTTCCACAGGACGTGGGTGAAGGTCACGGCGCTGGTGCTGGCCTGCGTCGTGGCAGGCGGTGCGGCGGGCTACGGCGGCGCGGCGCTGGCAAAGAGCGGCTCCGGCAGCGGCACCGCCATCAGCGAGAGCGACCGCACCGTCACCGCCGTGGAGGTCAAGAAGGTGGACGGCAAGACCAAGATGCAGCCCGCCGAGGTCTACGCCTCCACGGTGAACTCCACCGTGTCCATCAACTGCTCCTCCCAGAGCACCAACATCTTCGGCCAGACCACCCAGTCCGCCTCCAGCGGCAGCGGCTTTATCATCAGCGAGGACGGCTATATCGTCACCAACTACCATGTGATCAACGGCGCTTCCTCCGTGAAGGTGACGCTGTATAACGGCAACACCTACGACGCCACCGTCATCGGCGGCGACAGCGACTACGACGTGGCGGTGCTGAAGATCAACGCCGCCGGGCTGACCCCCGTGACATTGGGCAACAGCGCCGATGTGAACGTGGGTGACTCCGTGCTGGCCATCGGCAATCCCCTGGGCGAGCTGACGTTCTCCATGAGCGGCGGCTATGTGTCCAGCTGCAACCGCGCCATCAACGTGGACGGCACCCCCTTCAACATGATCCAGGTGGACTGCTCCATCAACCCCGGCAACTCCGGCGGCCCTCTGATGAACCTGTACGGCGAGGTGGTGGGCATCGTGTCCGCCAAGTACTCCACCTACTCCTCCACCACGGTGGAGGGTCTGGGCTTCGCCATTCCCATTGACGATGTGAAGTCCATCATCACCGACATTATGGAGAACGGCGCCGTCACCGGCAAGGCATACATGGCCGTGACCGTGGGCACCATGAACTCTCAGATGGCCGCTCAGTACAGCATCGACATCGATCAGGGCGTGTTCGTCTACTCCGTCGTCAAGGGCGGCGCGGGCGACAAGGCCGGCCTGCGTCTGGGCGACGTGATCACCAAGATGGGCGACACCACGCTGACCAGCCGGCAGGATCTGTCCGCGGCGCTGAAAAGCTACCGCTCCGGCGACACCGCCACCCTGACCGTGTTCCGCGACGGCAGCTACATCACCACCGACATCACCTTCGACCAGCAGCCCCAGATCACCGGCACCGACACGGAGGAGGACACCTCCTCTCAGGGCGGTAATAACGGCGGCTACAGCGGCCAGATCCCCGAGAACTGGCAGGAGTTTTATAACTACTTCTTCGGCAACCGGGGCTGATACCGGTCCCGCGCGGCGGCGCAGCTGACCACTGCGCCGCCAGGATACCACGATCTTCTTCACATTCTTCATGTTTCCCAGCGCACATTCGCTTCCCCCGCACCGTCCCTGCCGGAGCTACCCCGCCGGCGGGGACGGTTTTTTGCGCGGTTGCAAGGCGTTGACAGATATGGTATAATTCTTTATTGGTATACTATGTGGAAAAATGAGGAAACGACTATGGAAGTAACACAGGGCGCACCGTTTGAGAGCTTTAGCCTGTCAGAGGCCACCATGCGCGCCATACGAAATAAGCACTACACCGTCAGCACCCCCGTGCAGGCCGGGTGCATCCCCCCCATGCTGGCGGGGAAGGACGTGATCGCCAAGGCTCCCACCGGCACGGGCAAGACCATGGCCTTCGGCATCCCCATCATCGAGCGCATCGACCGGGAGAGCGAGGAGGTGCAGGCGGTCATTCTGGCACCCACGCGGGAGCTGGCCATGCAGATCACCGACGAGATGCGGGACATCGCCGTGTGCCACGAGGGCGTTCGGCTGGTATGTCTGTACGGCGGACAGCCCATCGGCAAGCAGATCGACGCGCTGAAGCGGCGGCCCCAGATCGTGGTGGCCACGCCGGGGCGGCTGAGCGACCACATGAAGCGGCGGACCGTGAATTTGAAGAGCGTGCAGACGGTGGTGCTGGACGAGGCGGACCGGATGCTGGACATGGGCTTTATCCACGACGTAACGCGTATTCTGGACAAGATCCCCAGCCGGAAAAACCTGGGGATGTTCTCCGCCACCATCTCGCGGGAGGTGATGGACATCTCGTGGGTATACCAGCGGGATCCGGAGGAGATCACGGTGCAGGCCACCAAGGAGAACAAGCCGGACATTCTGCAGTACCGGCTGGAGGTGCCCTCCGACGGGAAGGTGGACGCCATTGCGAAGATACTGGCGCATGAGAACTATGACCGGGTGATCTGCTTCTGCAACACCAAGGGCAGCACGGAGCGGCTGACAAAATTTTTGCAGATGCGGGGCGTGGATGCCCAGTGCATCCACGGGGACATCCCCCAGCGGAAGCGGGAGGAGGTCATGCAGCGGTTCCGGGACGGAAAGCTGCGGGTGTTCGTGGCTACGGACGTGGCCAGCCGGGGCATCGACGTGGACGATGTGGACGCGGTGTTCAACTATGAGGTGCCGGAGGAGAACGAGTATTACATCCACCGCATCGGCCGGACGGGACGGGCCAAGAAGCACGGCGTGGCGTACACGCTGCTCAGCGACTTCCCCAGCCGGCTGCGGCTGGACAACATCGCGCGGAACACGCGGAGCACCATCGTGCCCGCCGTGCTGGGCGAGGACGGCAGCGTGACTGTCGGCGAGAAATGAGAAAAGAGCGCACTTCAGCAGGCGGGTCCTTTTTTACGGAACGGCAGCAGGTGGGCGCCGTTGGGCCGCGCGGGTTGCTATTTCGCGCGGTGTGTGGTACAATATACACATATAACCGCAAAATCCCGAAAAGGAGCGAAGATAATGAACGAAGAGTTGAAGAATATCCTCTCCCGCGTGGACCACACGCTGTTGGCACAAGGTGCCACCTGGAATGAGATCAAGGCCATCTGCGACGACGGCATCAAGTACGGCTGCGCCAGCGTGTGTATCCCCGCCAGCTATGTGAAGCAGGCGGCGGAATATGTGGACGGCAAGATCGCCGTCTGCACCGTTATCGGCTTCCCCAACGGCTACGACACCACCGCCGCCAAGTGCTTCGAGGCTGCCGACGCGGTGAAAAACGGCGCGTCCGAAGTGGATATGGTCATCAACATCGGTTGGGTGAAGGACGGCCTGTACGACAAGGTGCTGGATGAGATCAAGGCCATCAAGGGTCACTGCGGCGGCAGACTGCTGAAGGTCATCATCGAGACGTGCCTGCTGACGGACGCCGAGAAGATCGAGATGTGCCGGGTCGTCTCCGAGTCCGGCGCGGACTACATCAAGACATCCACCGGCTTTGGCGGAGGCGGCGCCACCCGTGAGGACGTGGCGCTGTTCAAGGCCCACGTGGCACCCCACGTGAAGATCAAGGCCGCCGGCGGCATCGCGGATCTGAACGACGCCAAAGATTTCATCGCCCTGGGCGCGGACCGTCTGGGCACCAGCCGTATCGTCAAGGCCGTGAAGGCCATGGAACAGTAAATATAAGGAGGAACCACTATGCCGACTCCCCACAATAACGCCAACAAGGGCGATTTCGCCAAGACCGTTCTCATGCCCGGCGATCCGCTGCGGGCCAAGTTCATTGCCGAGACATTTCTCACCGAGCCGAAGCTGGTGAACAACGTCCGCGGTGTGCAGGGCTATACCGGCACCTACAAGGGCGTGCCGGTGTCCGTCATGGCCAGCGGCATGGGTATCCCGTCCATCGGCATCTATTCCTATGAGCTGTACACCCAGTATGATGTGGAGAACATTATCCGCGTGGGCAGCGCCGGCGCCATGCGGGCCGACCTGGAGCTGGGCAGCGTGGTGGCCGGTCAGGGCGCCTGCACCAATTCCGATTTTGCCAGCCAGTACGAGCTGGGCGGCTCCTTCGCCCCTATCTGCGATTTCGACCTGCTGATGGCCGCCGTAGAGAGCGCCAGGGAGCTGGGCGTGAAAATGCCCGTGGGCAATCTGTATTCCTCCGACACGTTCTATGACGCCGCCGGGCGCAACATGCGCTTCGCCAAGATGGGCGTCATGGCCGTGGAGATGGAGGCCGCCGGTCTGTACTGCACCGCCGCCTATACCGGCAAGCGGGCGCTGGCCATCTGCTCCATCTCCGACAACCTGGTCAACGGCACCGAGCTGTCCCCCGATGAGCGCCAGACCACCTTCACCAACATGATGAAGATCGCCCTGGAGGTGGCTGTGAAGATGGCCGCCAAGAAGTAAACAACGGTCACGGCAGCGCGGGAGGATATCTCGCGCTGTCGCTATGTGTGATACATTTGTGCATTTCGCGCAAACAAAATGTAAATTTTTGATGACATTTGTTTACATTTCTACCGCAAAATGCGGTTTTCACTTGCCAAAGGCGAAAAAGTCTGCTATAATGCGCAAGGCACAGAGGGAGGAATACCCCGTGCCGAAATGATGGTTTTCCCGCCGCAAGGCGCGAAAATAAAAAAATTGAGGAAGGTAGAATAACCATGAAGAAGTTTCTTGCTATGATCCTGGCTCTGGTTATGGCGCTGTCCCTGGTCGCTTGCGGCGACAAGAAGGACGACCCCAAGACCGACGACAACCAGGGCGACAACCCCGAAGTCACCGAGATCACCAACGCCGACGAGATCGCCGACGAGATGACCTCCGAGGATGGCAAGTACGAGATCGCTTTCGTCACCGACGTGGGCCAGCTGAAGGATAAGTCCTTCAACCAGGGCACCTTCGACGGCGTGAAGCTGTACGCTGCCAACAACGGCCTGAGCTACAAGTACTATCAGCCCGCCAACGGCGACCAGGCTACCGATGACGACCGTTACGATGCCATGAAGGCTGCTGCCGAGGGCGGCGCCAAGGTCATCGTGGCTGCCGGCTTTATGCAGGCCACTGCCCTGACCAAGGCCGCTGCTGAGTTCACCGATGTCAAGTTCGTGTTCGTGGACCGCGACAGCGCTGTGACCACCGAGGACGGCACCGCCCTGAAGAACGTTCTGGGCATCTGCTTCCAGGAAGAGCAGTGCGGCTATCTGGCCGGTTACGCTGTTGTTAAGGAAGGCTACACCAAGCTGGGCTTCACCGGTGGTGGCGGCGGCGACAACCCCGCTTGCTGCCGTTACGGCTACGGCTTCGTGCAGGGCGCTTCCGCTGCTGCTGCTGAGATGGGCGTGAAGGTCGAGATGAACTACTCCTGGCTGTATGGCGCTTCCTTCGCCGCTTCCACCGAGCTGCAGACCATGGCTTCCGGCTGGTATGAAAACGGCACCGAGGTCATCTTCGCCTGCGGCGGTAATATGTTCCAGTCTGTCGCCGCTGCCGCTGCCGCTAACGACGGCGCCGTGGTGGGCGTGGACGTTGACCAGTCCAGCCAGTCCGATACCGTTATCACCTCCGCTATGAAGGGCCTGTCCGCCTCCGTGCAGTGGGCTTGCGGCAAGGTCTATGACGGTTCCTTCGACGAGATCGGCGGCACCTTCGTGACCCTGGGCGCCAAGGACAACGCTGTGGGCCTGCCCACCGCTACCTGGTCCCTGACCAAGTGGACTGTGGACGACTACAACGCCATGCTGGCCAAGATGGCCGATGGTTCTCTGGTCGTCGACAACGACTACTCCAAGCTGGACAGCACCGACAGCCTGACCCTGAACCTGGTCAAGTAATCGGAACGTACTTAACAAAAAAAGAGACGCCTGCGGGCGTCTCTTTTTTTTGCGTCAAGCGCGTGATGCGAGGCGTAAAACGCCGCTGTTTTTCTTGCAATCTGTGCATATATGCTATATAATAAATTTATGCCTTTATCGCCATTAGGCAAAATAATAGAGGAAAGTAGGTGGCGGCATGGATAAGACTCCCTCGTATGTGATCGAGATGCTTCACATTACCAAGGAGTTCCCCGGCATCAAGGCCAACGACGATATCACCCTCCAACTGAAAAAGGGAGAGATCCACGCGCTGCTGGGCGAAAACGGCGCCGGCAAATCCACGCTGATGAGCGTGCTGTTCGGCCTGTACCAGCCCGAGGCGGGCGAGATACGCAAGAACGGACAGACGGTGAAGATCAACGACCCCAACGATGCCACGGCACTGGGTATCGGCATGGTCCACCAGCACTTCAAGCTGGTGGAGGTATTCTCCGTGCTGGACAACATCATTCTGGGCGCCGAAACGACGAAGTGCGGCTTCCTGCAGAAAAAGGAAGCGCGGAGGAAGGTCGAGGAGCTCTCCAAGCGGTACGGCCTGCACGTGGACCTGGACGCCAAGGTGGAGGATATCACCGTGGGTATGCAGCAGCGTACCGAGATCCTGAAGATGCTCTACCGCGACAACGAGATCCTCATCTTCGACGAACCCACCGCCGTGCTGACGCCCCAGGAGATCGATGAGCTGATGGCCATTATGAAGAACCTGACGGCGGAGGGGAAATCCATCCTCTTCATCTCCCACAAGCTCAACGAGATCATGGCGGTGGCGGACCGGGTGACGGTTCTGCGTAAGGGCCGCTATGTGGGTACCGTGAACACCTGCGACACCAACAAGCAGGAGCTGTCCAACATGATGGTGGGCCGCCCGGTGCAGCTGGAGGTCGTAAAGGAGCCGGCCAAGCCCACGGATGTGGTGCTGAAGGTCCGGGATCTGTGTGTGCCCTCTCATACCCACAAGCGCAACGCCGTGGACCATGTCAGCTTTGATGCACGCGCCGGCGAGATACTCTGTATCGCCGGTATCGACGGCAATGGACAGACGGAGTTCATTCACGCGCTCACCGGCCTGGATAAGAGCAATGGCGGCACGGTGACGCTGTGCGGCAAGGATATCTCCCACGCCAGCATCCGTCGCCGTGGAGAGTGTATGAGCCACATCCCCGAGGATCGGCACAAGCACGGCCTGGTGCTGGATTTTACGCTGGAGCAGAACCTGGTGCTGCAGCGGTATAAGGAGCCGGAATTCGAAAAGGGCGGCTTTATCAAAAAGGACGCGGTGCGTGCCTACGCCGAGAGGCTGATCGAGGAATACGACATCCGCAGCGGACAGGGCCCCGTGACCACCGCCCGCAGTATGTCCGGCGGCAACCAGCAGAAGGCGATCATCGCCCGCGAGGTGGACCGCAACAAGCCGCTGATCGTGGCGGTCCAGCCTACCCGCGGCCTGGACGTGGGCGCGATCGAAAACGTACACAAGGAACTGGTGAAGCAGCGTGATGCCGGCAAGGCAGTGCTGCTGGTATCCCTGGAGCTGGACGAGGTCATGAGCCTTTCCGACCGCATCCTGGTCATGTACGAGGGTGAGATCGTGGGTGAGTTCGACCCGAAGCAGATCACCGTGCAGGAATTGGGTCTCTATATGGCCGGCGCCAAGCGGGCGGACAAGAAAGAGGGTGAGACGGCGTGAAACAAAAACTGACAGATCTGTATGCCAAGAATGGCACCAAGAAGGTTCTGGCCTCTCTGCTGTCCATCCTGGCCGGCCTGCTGCTGGGCAGCATCGTGGTCATTATTGTGGGCCTGGCGGAGCAGAAGATCACCACTGCCGGTATGTGGGAGGGCGTCCGGCTGATCTTTGCCGGCATCCTCAGCACGGGCCGCGACGCTGCGGGCGCGCTGACCTGGGGCTTTAACGCCCAGAATGTGGGCAATATGCTCTTCCGCGCCATGCCGCTGATCATGACCGGCCTTTCCGTGGCGGTGGCCTTCAAGACGGGCCTGTTCAATATCGGCGCACCCGGCCAGTATCTGATGGGTACGCTTGTCTCGTTGTCCGTCGCGCTGGGCATCCCCTCCGAGTCCGTGCCCGTGGGCATCATCTGGCTGCTGGCCTTTCTGGGCGGTATGCTGGCTGGCGCCCTGTGGGGCGCGATCCCCGGATTGCTGAAGGCGCTGCTGAATATCAACGAGGTGCTGGCCTGCATCATGACCAACTGGATCGCAGCCAATCTTGTCACCTGGATGTTTGATATCAGCAGCTTCAAGAACGTAACAGAAGGCACGAAGTCCGGTTACATCTACAAGACCACCTTCAACGGTGTGGCCACACCCAAGCTGGGACTGGATCAGCTGTTCCCCGGCTCCCAGGTCAATGCCGGCATTCTGGTGGCCATCATTCTGGCCATCGTGGTGTACATCATCATGGAGAAGACGGTGTTCGGCTATGAGCTGAAGGCCTGCGGCGCCAACCGCCATGCGGCCCGCTACGCCGGTATCCCCGATAAGCGCAATATCGTGCTGTCCATGGCCATTGCCGGCGCGCTGGCCGGCGCCGGCGCCGCGCTGTACTGGCTCAGCGGCAACACCGAGTTCTACTGGAACACCTACCAGGCTCTGCCCGGCGTGGGCTTTAACGGAATCCCTGTGGCCCTGCTGGCGGTGAACAACCCCATCGCGGTCATTTTCACCGGCATCTTCATGGCCATGCTGGATATCGTCGGTCTGCAGCTGACCAACCTGACCGCCTACAACGAGTACATCACCGACGTGATCATCTCCGTCATCGTGTATCTGTCCGCCTTCTCTCTGCTCATCCAGATGATGCTGACCGGACGGAAAAAGAAGCTCGTCGTGGAGGCCAACAAGACCACCACGGCGGATATACCGGCAGAGGCGGAGACACAGCCACTGGATGCGCCGCCGGAGGACATACCGGACATACCGATGGAGGAAGCACCGCAGGTACCTGAGCAGCCGGAGGAAGGAGGGGAGCAGGCATGACATTTCTGATCCAACAGACCATGATCTACGCCGTTCCCCTGATGATCGTGGCGCTGGCCGGCGTGTTCGCTGAGCGCAGCGGTATCATCAACCTGGCGTTGGAAGGTATTATGATCCTGGGTGCGTTTATCGGCGTGCTGTTCGTGAACATCATGCAGACCAACCACGTCTACGACGCGGCCAAGGCTGCCGGCGACTGGGTGGCTTTGCAGGGCTTTGAACTGCTGGCTATGCTGGTGGCGGCCATATTCGGCGCCATTTTCTCCCTGCTGCTGAGCTTTGCCTCCGTAAATCTGCGGGCGGACCAGACCATCGGCGGTACGGCGCTGAACCTGATGGCTCCGGCCCTGGTGCTGTTCCTCATCCGTATCATCGCCAACCAGAACACCCTGCAAATGGCCACCGGCGATGCGGCCAGCTGGTTCATGATCAAGAAGACCACTCTGGGCTACGCAAAGACGGACGACCTGGGCTTCCTGGGCAATACCTTCCTGCACAAGGTGTATCTGGCGACCTATGTCTGCATCATCATTTTCGTGGTGCTGTCGATCCTGCTGTACAAGACCCGGTTTGGCCTGCGGCTGCGCTCCTGCGGTGAAAATCCCCAGGCGGCGGACTCCGTGGGTATCAACGTGTACAAGATGCGCTATGCCGGTACGACCATCTCCGGCGCGCTGGCCGGCATGGGCGGCTTTGTCTACGCCCTGACCACGGCCAACTGCACGGCCAACGGCGATGTGGCGGGCTTCGGCTTCCTGGCGCTGGCCGTTATGATCTTCGGTAACTGGAAGCCGCTGAACATCGCCGGGGCGTCGCTGCTGTTCGGCCTGTTCAAGTGTATCGCCGCGGCGTACTCCAGCCTGGATATCAACGGCGACGGCGTGTATTGGCTGGCGGAGATCGGCATCAGCTCCCACGTGTACCGTATGCTGCCGTACCTGATCACGCTGGTGGTGCTGGCCTTCACATCCAAGAAATCCCGCGCACCCAAGGCGGAGGGTATCCCCTACGACAAGAGCCAGCGGTAAAAGAAGCATAAAAAAGAAGCACCCGTACGGGTGCTTCTTTTTGCGCTGTTTTACATGGATTTTACAAAAGATGGCCTGCGAACTTGACATTTATACCGTACAATGTAGATGGACAATAAGGTGACATCTGAGAAAATGTAAAGTTGAGGGAAAGAAAATGGATATTTTTCATGCGCTGACCATGCTGGGCGGGCTGTGCCTGTTTCTGTTCGGCATGAATTTCATGGGCCAGGCGCTGGAGCGCCGGGCCGGCGGCAAGCTGCGGACGCTGCTGGATAAAATGACCGGCAGCGTGGGTGCCGGTTTCCTGACCGGACTGGGCATCACCGCCATCATTCAGAGCTCATCGGCCACCACCGTCATGGTGGTGGGCTTCGTGAACTCCGGGCTGATGACCCTGCGGCAGGCTATCAATGTTATCATGGGCGCCAACGTGGGCACCACGGTGACGGCCTGGCTGCTGAGCCTGGCGGGGATCGACGGCGGCAGCGTGTGGCTGCAGCTGCTGAAGCCCACCGCCTTTACGCCGGTGCTGGCGCTGATCGGCATCATTTTCTATATGTTCTGCAAGGACAGCCGGAAAAAGGAGACCGGCTCCATTCTGCTTGGCTTTGCCACGCTGATGTTCGGCATGGACACCATGAGCGCCGCGGTGGCGGGGCTGAAGGACGTGCCGGGGTTTGCAGAGCTGTTTTTGGCCTTTACAAACCCGCTGCTGGGCGTGCTGGTGGGCGCGGTGCTGACGGCGATCATCCAGTCGTCCTCCGCCTCGGTGGGTATTTTGCAGGCGCTGGCCTCTACCGGCCAGGTCAGCTACGCCGCCGCGGTGCCCATTATCATGGGCCAGAACATCGGTACCTGCGTCACGGCGCTGATCTCCTGCGTGGGCACCAACAAAAACGCCAAGCGGGCGGCCGTGGTGCATCTGATGTTCAATGTGATCGGCGTGGCGGTGCTGCTGACGGTGTTCTGCCTCGTCAAGGCCATCTTTGCCCCGGTACTGCTGAACAAGGCGGCGTCTATGGCGGGTATCGCTGTGGCCCACTCGGTGTTCAATATCCTGTGTACGGCCATACTGCTGCCCTGCGGCGACCTGCTGGAGAAGTTGGCTATCCGCCTGGTGCCGGATAAGGCCCACGCGGCCGATAAAACAGTGGAGCTGGACCAGCGCCTGCTGACCACACCGGCCGTGGCGCTGGAGCGCTGCCGGGTCGTCACCTGCGAGATGGCGGAGGTTGCCGTGCGGGCGCTGCAAAACGCCCTGCGGAGCTTTGACCACTACACCGAAGCGCTGGCCTCCTCCATCCGGGAGGATGAGAGCCGCTGCGACCACTACGAGGACGTGCTGGGCACCTATCTGGTAAAGCTCAGCGCCCAGAAGCTGGGTGAGCAGGAGAGCGAGGAGTCCGCGGAGCTGCTGAAGGCCATCGGCGATTTTGAGCGTATCTCCGACCATGCGGTGAACGTGCTGGAGTCGGCGGAGGAGCTGCGGGAGAAAGGGCTGGCCTTCAGCGACGAGGCGAAGCGGGAGCTGAGCGTGCTGTCCGCCGCGGTCAACGATATCCTCATGCGGGCGCTGGACGCCTTCCGGCAGCAGGATATGACCGCCGCCCGGCAGGTGGAGCCGCTGGAGCAGGTCATCGACGATCTGAAGGAGCAGCTGCGTACCCGACATATTCTGCGGATGCAGCAAGGCCAGTGCAGCATCGAGGCAGGCTTTGTCTGGTCCGACCTGCTGACGGATCTGGAGCGTACCTCGGACCACTGCTCCAATATCGCCGGGTGCGTGATCGACGCAGCCCACCACGACCTGAATATGCACGCCACGCTGGATGCGGCGCGGCGCCGGGACCCGGACTTCCGGGAGCAGTACCAACGCTGCGCGGCGAAATATCAGGTGTAAACAAAAGAAGTCCCTCCCGCCGGGAGGGACTTCTTCTTGTGCGCTCACAGCCCGCGGGAGGCTCGCTCCCGCGCCTCGGCCTCCGCCCGCTGGCGGCAGACCTCCACCCAGTCGGGCAGCTTGTCCAGCTCGGCGGCAAAGGCTGCCAGTTCGTCGGGAATGACGATCTTCTGGGGACAGACAGCGGCGCAGGCGCCGCAGCCCAGACAGGCGTGAGGCCACTTGTTCGCGGGCACCGCGTCCAGCTGCATCTTGATGGTGCTGCCGCTGCCGGTGCAGAGCTGGTTGTACTTGTGCAGCAGATCCGGGATATCCAACTGCCGGGGACAGCCGTCACAGCAGTAGCGGCAGGCAGTGCAGGGGATGGAATTCTTCATCTTATCCGCCGCAGCAAAGAGGATCGCCTCCTCAGCGGAGGAGAGAGGGTCAAGGCGCTCAAAGGTGGCCACGTTATCCGCCATCTGCGCCATGTCGGACATACCGGAGAGGACCATGTGGACGTTATCCAGTCCCTGGAGCCAGCGGAAGCCGAAGGAGGCGATGCTGGCGTTGGGGCGAAGGGCGTGGAGCTGCTGTTCACTGTCGGCATCCAGGGCGGCCAGCTTGCCGCCGCGGACCGGCTCCATGACCCAGACGGGGATATGGTGCTTTTCCAGCAGCTCGTATTTCTCCCTGGCCCGCTGGATGGTCCAGTCCAGATAGTTCAGCTGGATCTGACAGAACTCCATCTCCTTGCCATAGCGCTCCAGAAAAGCGGTGAGGCAGGGAAGGTCCGCATGGGTGGAGAAGCCCAGGTGCTTGATGCGGCCCAGGCGCTTCTGCTCCACAAAGTAGTCGATGATGCCCCACTGGGGGTCGGTGTAGATATCCACATCGTTTTCATAGACGTTGTGCAGCAGGTAAAAATCGAAGTAGTCCACCTGACACTTCTCCAGCTGCTGGGCAAAGATGCCCGCCGGGTCCGGGTCGCCGGTGAGCATATGGCCGGGGTATTTGGTGGCCAGGTAAAAGCTGTCCCGGGGATGCTTTTTCAGGCAGCGGCCCACCACCGTCTCGGACAGATTTTGCATATAGGGCCAGGCGGTGTCAAAATAATTGACGCCGTGGGCCAGCGCATAGTCCACCATCGCCTGGGTGGTGTCCTCGTCGATGGCGCCGTCCGCCGTGGTGGGCAGGCGCATGGTGCCGAAGCCCAGCAGGGACAGGTGCAGGTCCTGAAAATCACGATAGATCATATCGTTGCCCTCCTTTTTGTGGTGCTATTTTACCGCGAAAAATGGCGGAGCGCAAGAGTGGAATTGGCCGTGCGGTACGCCTGCGCGGCCACTGCACCCGGGAGAGGGCCTACGGCGTGATGGAGACGGTCCTGGGCGACAGACTGCACCAGCTGAAATGCGGGCTGGAGATGACCTTCTGAAAAACAGACCACCCCCGGCTCCCGCCGGGGGTGGTTTTGCTTGCTCAGGGCAGCAGTGTTTTCTCCAGGAAGTCGTAAACGGCCTCGGCGGTCTGGTGGACGGAGTCCAGCAGGACGTATTCGTCGCTGCTGTGATAGTTCTCGCCGTCGGCGCCGAAGATGATGGCCGGCGCACCCAGCCGTGTGCCCAGGTAGTTGAAGTCGCCGATGCTGGCGAAGTAGGAGATGGTGGGCGCCTTGCCGGTGACCTTGCGGATGGACTCCAGCAGGGAGACGGTCATGGGTTCGTCCTGGGGGACGGTGTAGGGCATGAAGCCCCGGGAGCCCTCAGACGGTGCTTCGCGGAAGCAGATCTCATACCGCCCGGTGATACCGGCGCGCTGCACGGCCTTTTCGATCTCGCGGACGATGGTGTCCGGGCTTTCGCCCACCACAATGTGCCAGAACAGGCGGAGCACGGCGAAGTCCGGCACGCTGCACGCGCCGCCGTCGGCGTTGATGCCCACCACGCAGCAGGTGCCCTTGCCCAGGTGCGGGTCCTCAACATAGTCCACCTGCTCCAGGGCCTGCGCCACCTTGGCCGCGTCCAGCAGGGCGCTGTGGCCCTTTTCCGGGTTGGCCGCGTGGGCGGACTTTCCGTAGAAGCGGATCTCCAGACCATAGCCGCCTCGGGCACCCAGGCAGACATCGGGGAAGGGCTTGCCGTCAAAGCCGGCGCTTGGCTCGGTGATGATGGAGAAGTCCACGTCAGAGAGATAGCCGTCCTCAATGAGGGCATTGGTGCCCAGGCCGTAGGGACCCTCCTCGTCAGAGACCAGCGCCAGCTTGATCTTCCCGGCGAAGGTCTTGTGGGCGGCGGCGAAGCGGGCAGCCGTGACCATCAGCGCGGCGCAGCCGGATTTCATGTCCAGCGCGCCCACACCATAGAGCCTGTCGCCGTCCAGCTCGCCGTATGGATCGCGGGTCCAACCGCCGCACAGCTGCACGGTGTCCAGATGGCCGTTCAGGCAAATGACCGGTCCGGGTCTGCCGCCGTCGATAACGGCGATGACATTTTTTCCATGGAAATCTGTGACCTTGGCATCGTGGTATTCGTGCAGCTGGGCGGGCAGTCCCTGCCGGCACAGCCAGTCTCTGGCAAAGGCCATGATCTCGTCCTCATGGAAATATTCGCTTTTGATGGCCGTGAGCTGCTGCAAAAGTGCTGTGACCTCAGCTTTTTCTATCATCTGTATGATCGCTCCTCTCTGCTGCGGGGCCGGAAATATGCGCTTTCTCTGTACAGTATAGCGGGCAGGCGTTTAACGCCTGTTGGTCCGGGCGTTTTTCACTTATTGCTCCACGCGCCACAGTGCGCCGAAGTACCACGCACCCATGCCGTCGGACACCACGCCGGTCACGTCGCCGCGCAGGGCGTAGGCCTGCTCCTTCTCATACAGCGGTATCACATTGGCCGTGTCCAGCAGCAGCCACTCCGCATCCTTCAAATAGGCGTCCCGCGCCTCGGCGGAGGTGCTGGCCGCCGCCACCCGCATCAGAATGTTATAGGCGTTCATGTAGATCAGCGCGTAGTTCCGCGTGTCGCCGCTGCGCCACAGGTCCAGATAGGCTGATGCATCGTTGTACAGCGCGTCCAGCTCCGTCAGGGCCAGGGTGAACGCACCGCTGCTGAGCAGCTGCTGATACGTCTCCGCATCCTCACCCTGCAGGGTCACGCTCAGTCCCAGTTTTTCCTGCCACACCTTCTGCAGCCGCTGGGCCAGCGCCGTCTGCGCCGGCGTATTCCGGTACAGCAGCGTCACCGTCCCCAGGCTTATCAGCGCCTCCGGCCGCCGCAGGCCCGCCTGCGTCATCAGCTCCAGCGCCTGACTGCACCGGTCCGTGTAGGTATCCGCCTCGCAGTCGATCACCGCGCCGTTGACCGCCCGGAACTCCTCGCCCCCGGCGGTGCGTATGCCGTGAGGCACCAGCCCCTCCGCGGCGGCATAGTCCGCGCCCAGAGCGCCGGCCGCCGCATCCCGGTCGATGACCAGACTCATGGCCTGCCGCAGCTCCGTCCGGTCCATGTTGGTGGCCATCTGGTTGATGAGCAGCACGCCCACGGTGCTGCTGCCGCCGTAGGTGCCGTCCTCTCCTGCCGCGCCGATGACCGCGTCCGCGGTGCCCGCGTCCTTGGCGGCCTCCGCCGCGCTCTTGAACCGGATCTCGATCCGGTCCGCGCGCACCTGCCGCGCGTTATAGTGGTCCTCCTGCTTCACCAGCGTGGCGAAGAGACTGTCGCTCCAGTCGCCGGTGCGGCGGTACGGCCCGTTGCCCACGAACCACGTCCGGCTGGCGCTCCAGCCCTCGCCGCCTTCCACAGCCTTCTGCTGCACCGGCATGGTGGCCGCCGCTGTGCACACCGCGTCCACAAAGTACGGGCACATCGTGCTCAGCGTCACCACGAAGGTGTGCTCGTCCTCGGCGTATACGCCCAGCGCCTCCGGGTCGCCCGCGTGGGCGTCCTCATAGCCCGCCACCATGGACAGGATCTCCGCCTCCTGGCTGTCCGTCTCCGGCGATACCAGCCGCCGCCAGGCGTACACGAAATCCGCCGCCGTCACGTCGCTGCCGTCGGACCACTTGCCGTCGCGCCGCAGGTGGAACGTGTACGTCTGCGTGCCGTCCTCGTTGTCCGTGCAGTCGTAGGCGTGGGCCGCTGCGGGCACCGCGCCCTCCGCCGTCCAGCGGTACAGGTTGTCGAACAGGTGCAGCACCAGGGTGCGCTCCGCCGGTGTGGCGGCATAGGCCGGGTCCACCGTGGACACGCTGCCGGTCATCACCACCGACGCGGTGTTCTCGCCGCTGCGGCCGCTGCCGCAGCCGGCCAGCAGCGCCGCCATCATACACAGGCACAGCAGCATGGCCGCGCCCCGCTTCCATCGTTTCATAGGACTTCCTCCGGGAATAGACTTTTCCCCATTATATATGCTTTTGCGCCAAAAGTAAAGCCGCCCTCCGGGCGGCCTCACTTTGTTTACAATTACTCCGCGATCAGCAGCTGGGCAATCTGCACGGCGTTGGTGGCCGCGCCTTTGCGTACCTGGTCGCCGCAGCACCAGATGTTCAGCCCGTTGTCGCTGGTCAGGTCATCCCGGATACGGCCCACGAACACCAGGTCCTGGTCGCTGGTCTCCAGCGGCATGGGATAGCGCTTGTTGGCCAGGTCGTCCACCAGCCGGCAGCCGGGGGCGGCGGCGATCAGCTCCCGGGCGCGCTCCACGCTGATCTTCTCCTTGGTCCGCACCACGATGGACACGCTGTGGCTCCGCACCACGGGAACGCGGACGCAGGTGCAGCTGACCTTCAGCTCCGGCAGGTGCATGATCTTCCGGCCCTCGTTCTGCATCTTCATCTCCTCGGAGGTATAGCCCTCAAAGGCCTCGCCGCCGATCTGGGGGATGACGTTGTAGGCAATCTGGTACTGGAACACCTTGGGCTCCACCGGCTTACCCTCCCGCAGCAGCTCCACCTCGTCCATCAGCTCGATGGGGCCGCCGGCGCCGGCGCCGGACACCGCCTGGTAGCTGCTGGCCACAATGCTCTCGATGGGGCTGTCGTGGTTCAGGGCGTTGATGGCCACCAGCGAGACGATGGTGGTGCAGTTGGGGTTGGAGATGATGCCCTTGTGCTTCTTCACGTCCTCCGGATTGATCTCCGGCACGATCAGGGGCACATCCGGGTCCATGCGGAAGGCGCTGGAGTTATCCACGAACACCGCGCCCGCCTTGACGATGGCCGGGGCGAACTGCTTGGCGATGTCGTTCTCCGCCGCGCCCAGCACGATGTCCATGCCCTTGAAGGCCTCGTCACAGGCCAGCTCCACGGGGATGTCGTGGCCCTTCCAGTGGACAGCCTGTCCCACGGACCGGGCCGACGCCAGCAGGTGCAGCTCCTCGATGGGGAAATCGCGCTCGGCCAGTACCTTCATCATCTCGCGGCCCACCGCGCCGGTGGCGCCCAGAATAGCAACTTTATACTTTTTCATATGATGTACTCCTTTTCTCGATATCGAATAAGCGGTGTATCCTGCGTTCAGATGCGGCGCATCGACTTTGTGTACGGCAAGCCGCTGCGGCGAAGTATGGGCGCAGGAGACGCACTTTATTTTACAAAACTGTTGTACAGCACCCGGATAGCCTTCTCAAAGTCGGCGCTGTCCACGCCTACGATGATGTTCAGCTCTTCGGGCCCCTGGGTGATCATGCGGATATTGATGCCGTTTTCGCCCAGCTTGGCGAAGATCTTGCCGGAGGAACCGGGCTGGAAGGCCATCTTCCGGCCCACGGCCGCCACCACAGCCATACCGTCGGTAACGTGCAGGCTGTCGGGCTTGATCTCCTTCTCCATGTCGCCCAGTGCCTGGTACAGATACGGCGCGGCCTTGGCCGCCTCCACCACCAGCGATACCGAGTCGATACCGGAGGGGATGTACTCCACGTTGATGTGATAACGCTCCAATATCTCCAGCACCCGGCGGATAACGCCCAGCTCCGAGGACATTCCGTTCTTGGTCATGGTGATGACGGAAAAGCCCTTCTTTCCGGCGATGCCGGTGATCATGCTGCTCTCCTGCAGCTCCGCCGCCGTGTCGTCGAAGGCCTCCCGTATCATGGTGCCCGGGTGCTCCGGCTGGTTGGTGTTGCGGATGTTCAGGGGGATGTTCTTCTCCCGCACCGGGGAGACGGTGCCCTCGTGCAGCACCTGCGCGCCGATGTAGCTCAGCTCACGCAGCTCGGCGTAGGTAATGCGCTCGATGGGCCGCGGATCGGGTACGATCTTGGGGTCGGCCATCAGGAAGCCGGACACGTCCGTCCAGTTCTCATACACGTCGGCGTCCAGCGCCGCCGCCGCCAGCGCACCGGTGATGTCGCTGCCGCCCCGGCTGAAGGTGTGGATGCTGCCGTCCGGCAGCACGCCGTAGAAGCCGGGAATGACCACCTTCCGCCCGCTGGCCGCATGGACCAGAGCCTGATAGCTGGCCTCCTGGTCCACCGTGCCGTCCATGCGGAAGTGCAGCCACAGGCTGCTGTCCAGAAAGTCAAAGCCCAGGCAGTCGGCCATGATCCGGGCGGCGAAATACTCGCCCCGGCTCACCAGCTCATCGGCGGAGATGCCCTTGTCCATCTTGGCGCGCAGGGCGTCGAATTCCGCCTCCAGCGGCGTGGACAGGCCCAGCTCGTCCCGGATCTCCAGATACCGGCTGCGTACCATATCGAATATACCGTCGCAGCTGACGCCGTACTGCAGGTGGGCGTGGCACAGATACAGCAGGTCCGTGATCTTGTGATCGTCCTTGAACCGTTTTCCGGCGGCGCTGACCACCACCACCCGGCGGGCGGGGTCTGCCTCCACGATGGAGCGTACTTTTTCCAGCTGGTGGGCGTCCGCCATGGACGACCCGCCGAATTTCAACACTTTCAACATAGTCCTTGCCTCTTTCGCTTTGGTTATTGTGTGCAGGGTTTTTCATGCACGACAAAAAAATATTTTATGTCCACGAGAGAAAAACACTTGCTTTTTTGATGGGGACAGTGTATCATAGCCCTATCAGAAATGCAAGACCCAATTTCAAAAGTTTTTTCGGAGGCTTTTTTACCATGATCTACCACAGCACAAGAAACGAGCAGCTCACCGCTTCCTCCACCCACGCGGTGCTTCAGGGCATCGCCCCGGACGGCGGCCTGTACATCTGCGACCCGGCGGCCCTGCGCTTCGACTGGCGCGCTGCCCTGGAAAAGGACACCCTCTCCATGGCGGCGGATATTCTCCACGCCCTGCTGCCGGACTTTCAGGACATGGACCGGCTGGTCCGCGACAGCTACGCCGGCAAGTTTCCCACGTCCGACCTGACGCCCCTGACCCCCGTGGCGGATAAATACGTGCTGGAGCTGTACCACGGCCCCACCTCCGCCTTCAAGGATGTGGCCCTCAGCGTCCTGCCCCGCCTCATCGTGGCGGCGGCCAAGGCTGAGGGCATGAAGGGCGACGTGGTCATCCTGACGGCCACCTCCGGCGACACCGGCAAGGCGGCCATGGAGGGCTTCCACGATGTGCCCGGCACCCGCATCACCGTGTTCTACCCCTACGGCGGAGTCTCCGCTGTCCAGCAGGCCCAGATGGCCACCCAGGAGGGTGCCAACGTCCGCGTCTGCGCCGTCCGCGGCAACTTCGACGATGCCCAGACCGGCGTGAAGGAGATCTTCGCCGCCTGCAAGGACAAGGACCTCCACGGCGCCATGCTCTCCTCCGCCAACTCCATCAATATTGGCCGTCTGGCCCCCCAGGTGGTCTATTACTTCCGCGCCTACGGCGATCTGGTGAAGTCCGGCCGCATCCATCTGGGCGACGTGGTGGACTACACCGTCCCCACCGGCAACTTCGGCGACATTCTGGCCGGCTACTTTGCCAGGCAGATGGGCCTGCCTGTGGGCCGCCTGATCTGCGCCAGCAACGCCAACGACGTGCTCACCGAGTTCCTGACCACCGGCCGCTACGACAAGCGCCGCCCCTTCTACAAGACCACCTCCCCCTCCATGGATATCCTGGTGTCCAGCAATCTGGAGCGCCTGCTCTATCTGGTCAGCCAGGATGCCAGCTGCGTGGAGCGCCTGATGCGGGAGCTGAACACCCAGGGCTGGTATCAGGTCAGCGGCTGGATGCTGGAGCAGCTCCGTGCCGTCTTCGGCTGCGGCTGCTGCGACGATGCCGGCGCGGCGGAGGTCATCGGCCGGGTGTGGCGTGAGCACAAGTACCTCTGCGATCCCCACACCGCCGTGGCCTGGGCCGTAGCGGAGAAGCACACCCGCGAGGGCGTTCCCATGGTGGTCCTGTCCACCGCCTCGCCCTACAAGTTCCCCGCCGCCGTGCTGCACGCCCTGGGCGAGGCGTCCGGTGACGATGAGTTCGCCATGATGGAGCAGCTCCACGCCCTTACCGGCATGGACATCCCCAAAAATCTCCGCGGCCTGGAGGGCCGCCCCGTCCTCCATACCGACGTCATCGACAAGGACGCCATGCTGGACTATGTGCTGTCCGACGTGCTGAAATAAAAGAAAGGAACCGTTCCCTATGAATATCGTTTGTTTGGACATGGAGGGTGTCCTCGTCCCCGAGATCTGGATCGCCTTTGCCGAGGAAAGCGGCATTCCCGAGCTGCGCCGCACCACCCGCGATGAGCCGGATTATGACAAACTCATGCGCTGGCGCATCGATCTGCTGCGGCAGCGCGGCCTGAAGCTCAGCGCCATTCAGGAGACCATCTCCCGCATCGACCCCCTGCCCGGCGCCAAGGACTTCCTGGACGCGCTGCGTAAGGATACCCAGGTGGTCATCCTCAGCGACACCTTCGACCAGTTCGCCATGCCCCTCATGGCCAAGCTGGGCTATCCCACCCTGCTGTGCAACACCCTGGAGGTGGACGGCGAGGGCTACATCACCCGCCACCTCATGCGCTGTGAACACTCCAAGCTCACCACCGTCAAGGCCCTTCAGTCCATCGGCTACGACACCATCGCCAGCGGCGACAGCTATAACGACCTGGAGATGATCCTCCACAGCAAGGCCGGCTTTCTCTTCCGCGGTCCCGACAAGATCAAGCAGGACTACCCTGACCTGCCCGCCTTCGAGGACTACGGCGACCTGCTGGCCGCCATCCGCGCCGCCCTGTAACAGCGGTGCTGCGGTGAAAGACAAAGACAAAGCAAAAACCGGCGCCCCCCGGCGCCGGTTTTTGCTTTGTGAAAGGAGGGGGTAAAATCACATCTGGACGCGGTTCTCGCGGGTCCAGCTGGTGATGCCCAGGTTGGGATAGCGGCGGCGCAGCTCGTCCAGCTTGCCTTCGGTGTCGCCCAGTGCGGCGATGCTGTTGATGGCAGCCACATCGGCGGCGTTCATGGCGTGGGCCTCATCGGCGCCGCAGGACGCGCAGTGATAGCGCTTGGTCGTCTCAGAAAACGTAACATCGGTGCTGCCGCAAACGGCGCAGCGGGTGGTCTTGGATACGATAGCCATAATGTATTACCTCCATATTCTTGTTTTGTTTCGTTGTCCTTATACTACCACAAAAGTTTTCAGTTGTAAAACGCATAATTGTATTTGCAAGTATGAGAAAAAGTATGATATAATAGCGACAGCGACTGTACAGGAGGTCCCGCCATGAGCGTATCCAAATACCAGATGTTCCTCAAGACCGTGGAGTGCGGCAGCTTCTCCCGGGCGGCGGAGGAGCTGAACTTCACCCAGTCCGGCGTCAGCCACGCCGTCCAGGCGCTGGAGGACGAGCTGGGCATCACGCTGCTCAGCCGCAACCGCGGCGGCGTGGTGCTGACGGCTGACGGCCGCGCGCTGCTGCCCCGGGTCGAGGCCCTCTGCGCCGCCCACCATGCCCTCATGCAGTCCGCGGCGGATTTGAAGGGGCTGGACGCCGGTCTGGTCAAGGTAGCCACCTTCTCCAGCGTCTCCGCCCAGTGGCTCCCCTCCATCCTCAAAAGCTTCGGCGACGTCTACCCCAACATCGAGTTCGAGGTGGTGGACGCCGATTTCTACGGCCAGACCGAGGAGTGGATCCTCCAGGGCAAGGTGGACTGCGGCTTTCTGCGCCTGCCCTCAGCCAAATCCCTCTGCGCCCACCCCCTGTACCGGGATGAGCTGCTGGTGGTCGTCCCCTGCGGCCACCCGCTGGCGGATGCGGCGGCTTTTCCCCTGTCGGCCCTGTCCGCCGAGCCCTTCCTCCGG
>ERZ1034998.653-NODE-653-length-22017-cov-7.146617_pt1 | contig 22017 bp, 24 predicted proteins | sample MGYA00520621_ERZ1034998 | MGnify/ENA primary metagenome ERZ1034998 (study PRJEB33766, sample SAMN09781748) | gut metagenome | biome: gut microbiome | host: Homo sapiens | place: Madagascar | study: EMG produced TPA metagenomics assembly of the PRJNA485056 data set...
GTCCCACCCCAGCGGACGGTCCTCAGAGAAACTCTCATCCGTTTCCTGCAACGTTTTATCACATTTCCCGGGAACCCCACACCTCTTTTTTGCATATTGTAGAGCAAAAGCGAGGTGTTTTGATGATGAACGATTCCCATACCATTGATTTCTTTCTCGGAGCCACCACGCCCGCCGGGTTCAGGGGCTACTTTGAACCGCTGCGCCGGGAGCCGGGGATGCAGATGCTGCTCATCAAAAGCGGGCCGGGCTGCGGCAAGTCCACCCTGATGAAGCGGCTGGCGCAGGCCGCCGAACACACCGGCGAAACCGTGGAGCGCATCCACTGCGCCAGCGACCCGGACAGTCTGGACGGGGTGATCCTGCCCGGGCAGTGCAAGGCCATCGTAGACGCCACCGCGCCCCACACCATGGAGCCGGATGCCCCCGGTGCGGACGAGATCGTGGTGAGCCTGTACCACACCATTGATGCCGGAAAGCTGCACGAACACACCGATGAGGTCAAGGCGCTGTTCGCCCGCAATGCCCTGCTGCGCGGCCGGGCGGCGCGGTATGTTGCTTCGGCCGGGAGCCTGCTGCTGGACAGCCGCCGGGCAGAAGCCTGCAGCGCCAACTTTGAAAAAGTGCGCCGCTACGTCAAGCGGCTGTGTGCCCGGGTGCTGCCCCGCACCGAGGGCACCGGCACCGAAGAGCTGCGTCTGCTTTCTGCCATCACTCCGAAGGGCGGGGTGTTCTATCAGGGCACGGCGCAGGCGCTGGCTGAAAAGTTCATCGTGTTCCGGGACGACTACGGTGCCGTCTCCCGCCTGCTGCTGGAGCTTATCCGGGCCGAAGCGCTGACCCGGGGCTACCACCTCATCACCTGCCCCTGCGCCATGCACCCGGAGGATAAGATCGACCACATTATCATCCCGGAGCTGAAACTGGCTTTCCTGACGGATAACCGCTGGCACCCGGTGCAGCTGCCGGGCGTGCAGGCCGTGCGGTGCAGCCGCTTCCTCGACCGGGAAAATCTGGCCGCCTACCGGGCGCGGCTGCGGTTCAACGAACGGGCCGCCGCCGAACTGCTGGAACAGGCCGCCGCCCTGATGGCGCAGGCCAAGAGCTGCCACGACGAGCTGGAAACCTACTACCGTTCCGCCGTGGATTTTGCCAAAGTGGACGAAGCCGCAGAGCAGTGCAAGAAATTGTTCGGAGTCGAATAGATCCTGTTGCAAGGAGGTGAAATGCCATGTCCTCTGTCCGTCTGCCCATCCGGCAGCTGGTGGAATTTCTGCTGCGCAGCGGCAGCATCGACAGCCGCTTTTCCGGCTTCGACCGCGCTCTTGAGGGCGCGCGCATCCACCGCAGGCTGCAGAAAGCCGCCGGAGACGGCTACGAAGCTGAAGTGTCCCTCTCCGCCGACCGGGAGATGGACGGCATCGTCTTTACGCTGGAAGGCCGGGCGGACGGCATTTTCACCGATGAAAACGGCATTGTGACCATCGACGAGATCAAGACCACCGCTGTGCCCGAAGAGGAAATTTCCGAGGAAATGAACCCCTGTCACTGGGCGCAGGGCATGGTGTACGGTGCCATTTACAGTGTGCAGGAAAGTTTGACGGAAATCAACGTGCGGCTGACCTATTATCAGATCGACACCGACCGGATCATCCGTTTTACGCGGCATTTTGCGCAGCAGGAGCTGGAAGATTTTCTGACCAAACTCCTCTGTCAGTATCTGCCGTGGGCGCACCGTCAGCTGGACTGGGAAAAAGCCCGCAGCGGCAGCCTGACCGCCCTGCGGTTTCCGTTTGACTCCTACCGTCCCGGGCAGCGGGCACTGGCAGGCGAAGTCTGGCGCGCCTGCCGCGCCGGGAAGGACGCCGACCACAAAGGCGGCACCCGGCTGTTCTGTCAGGCTCCCACAGGCATCGGCAAAACCATGAGCGTGCTCTTCCCTGCCCTGAAAGCCATGGGCGAAGGCTGCGGGGAAAAGCTCTTTTACCTCACCGCCCGCAACACGACGCAGGCCGCCGCCGAGGATGCGCTGGCGCGGCTTCAGGCGTCCGACCCCGGGCTTGCCCTGCGCAGCGTGACCCTGTCCGCAAAGGAAAAGGTCTGCCTGCACCCGGACGCCGAGGGCCGCCCCGCCTGCCTGCCGGAAGTGTGCCCCTATGCCAACGGCTATTATGACCGGGTCAAAAACGCCCTGTCTGCCCTGCTGGATTCCGGCACCGGCCTTTTTGACCGCGCTGCGCTGGCGGATATCGCCCGGAAATTCTCGGTGTGTCCCTTTGAGCTGGGGCTGGACCTGAGCGAGTGGTGCGACGTGGTCATCGGGGACTACAATTATCTGTTCGACCCGGTGGTGCATCTGAAGCGGTTCTTTGATGCTTCCGGCAACTGGGTCTTTCTCATCGACGAAGCCCACAACCTGCCCGACCGCGCCCGGGCCATGTACTCGGCGCAGTTTTGCAAGAGCAGCCTGACCGACGCCAGACGTGCCCTCGGCAAAGGCAAAAGCGCTCTGAAAACCGCGCTGACAAAAGCCGACAAGGCTTTTCTGGAAGCGCGGAAAGCCTGCGTCCGGCTGGCACCCCGCCGGGCAGCATCGGAGGATGCCCCCGCCGAACCGGCACAGACCAGCCTGCTGGCAGAGCCTTCCGCGCCGGTTCTGGAACTGCCGGAAGCGCTTTACGCCCGGGAGGGCACCGTGTTTTTCAAAGAGCTGCCCTCCGCCCTGCTCAGTCCCTTGCGGGCCGTGCAGGCACCGCTGCAGGACTGGCTGGAAGCAAACCCCGACGCAGACACCCACGCCCAATTGCTGGAGCTGTATTTTGCGGTGCAGGATATCACCCGCGCCGCCGAGCGGTACGACAGCCATTTCGTCACCCAGCTCACCGCCCGCGGCAGCGAACTGGAACTGCATCTGCTCTGCCTTGACCCGGCACCCTTTGTGGACGCCAGCCTTGCCGCCGGGCGCAGCGCGGCATTGTTCAGCGCCACCCTCACCCCGCCGGGCTACTACCGCACTGTTCTGGGCTGTCCGGACGCCCGGGCTGTGGCACTGAAAAGCCCTTTCCCGGAAGAAAATCTCGGCCTGTATTGCCTGCCGGATATCTCCACCCGCTACCGCGACCGGGACACCAGCATCACCGCTGTTTCAGATGCGCTGGCAATGCTTGCACAGGGCAAGACCGGCAATTACTTTGCCTTTTTTCCCAGCTACGCCTATCTGCGGCAGGTGCACGAGGATTTTGCGGCGCGGTATCCGGGCATACGCACCCTTGTGCAGGAGACCGGTCTGGACGACACCGCCCGGGCGGAATTTCTCGCGCAGTTTGTGCCCGCCCAGCAGGAAACGCTGCTGGGCTTCGGGGTGCTGGGCGGCATCTTCGGCGAGGGCGTGGACCTTGCCGGAGACCGGCTCATCGGGTGCGCCATCGTGGGCGTGGGGCTGCCGCAGGTGAACCCCCGGCAGGAGATGCTGCGCCGCTACTACGACGAAACATCCGGCACCGGCTTCGACTACGCCTACCGCTGCCCCGGCATGAACAAGGTGCTGCAGGCGGCAGGACGGGTCATCCGCACTCCGGAAGACCGGGGCGTTGTGCTGCTGCTGGACGATCGTTTTGTGCTGCCGGAATACACCCGGCTGTTCCCGCCCCACTGGCGGCACATCCGCTATCTGAACAGCGCCGCCGCCCTGACAGCCGAGCTGGAACAGTTCTGGCATAAAAAATAAGGAGAGACGATCCGTCCCTCCTTATTTTTTTGCATTGCAGTCACTTCAGACTTTCCCACGGCGGCATTTCACCGCGCAGCTTTTCCCACATGGGCATGGAGGTTCCGGCCTGCTTGCGCAGAGCTTCGAACGCTTCGTCCAGATACTGCATCTCGCCCACCGCGTGCATAGCGTGGTCGGAAGCGCACAGGCGGCCCAGCGGCGTCTTGGCCATGGCAAACACCATGGCTTCCATTTGGCGGCGGCCTGCCGTGCCGGGTTTATAGCAATCCGTATTCTGCTTATCATTCACCGGGATGCCAGCGTCTTTCAGCATCAGGCAGCCCTCATAGGCGGCATCCAGAATGGCACCCCGTTGCTGCTTTGTGGCGCGGGTCAGATCGCCGTTGCAGGCGTAGCACACATAACATACCGGCAGGATGAATGCGATGTGGCACTTGAGCCACTCGTCCATATCGCCGTAGAAGGTCAGCTTGTACTTCACCCCATCAAAGGCGGTCTTGAGCCGGATGCGGAACGCGCCGGAAAGCGGTGCCGTGGCTCCGCCCACCGTCATGCCGACGCCGGTGTGCACGCTGACCACCCGGTCGCGCTCGCGGCGGCCGGCCGAATCCTGAAAGCCGAATGCAATCTTGTCCGCCGGGCGCTGCATGAACTCCAGCACCTGTTTTGCGTGGGGGTCGTTGCCCAGAAACACAAAATACGGGCTTTTGTTCGCCTTGAGGATGGGCAGCACCTCCGGCAGCTGCCCGGCCTGTACAGCGACAAAGATCAGGTCGTAGCAGTCGTCCGGAGCCAGCGTGTCGATGGTCTGCACGCGGTCCATCGTGGTTTTGCGCTGCGCCCAGTGGCGGATGACCAGACCTTTCTGGTCGATCCGTTCCTTCCACTCACCCCGCGCAAGAAGCGTGACAACGTTCTTTTTGTTCTGCAACAGCTCGTGAGCCAGCTCGCAGCCCAAAACACCAGCACCATAAACCAGAATCCTCATCCGGATGCGCCTCCCTTATGTTCTGTTTTTCGGAACGCTTACTTTTTCAGAAAAGAGAAAAAGCCTTTTTTCTCATAGGGTGCACTCTTGACGCCCTTGACCTCGTAGCCGGTGGCGTTGATGGCATCGCGCAGTTTCTGCTCGTCCAGCTGCTGCTCCGACTGGATGACGGTCTGCCCCTTCGTGTGGGAAGAAGCGACCTTCTTCGCCTCCGGGAAGGCCTTGCGCACCGCCTCGTTGACATGGCTCTCGCACATGCCGCACATCATGCCCTCGACTTTTACGGTTGTTTCGATCATTTTGTTTCCCTCCGGAAATTTTCATGCGCGGCAGGCACCGCACCGGTTCTGTTAGGGCCTGCTAACCGCTGTTTCAAACAAAACGCCGCCAAGGGTCTGCCCCGGCAGCGATGCGGAGCGGTTCCCTTTCCGGTACGGAGTTCTGCTCAAAAGTGCACGCATGGTTCTTGTCTTCATCATATCACACCGGTGGGCTAAATGCAAGAACTCCGGCTCAATATTCGATGCCTTTGCGGGCGGCAATGCCCTTCTGGTAGGGGTGGCGCAGGCATTTCATCTCGGTCACATAATCGGCGGCGTCCAGCATCCACTGCGGGGCGGCGTGAGCGGTCAGCACGCACTCCTGCCCGGCAGGCCGCTGCAGCACGGCCTGCTGCAGCAGAGCCTTGTCCACCATATCCAGCTCCCATGCGCTGCCGGCCTCATCCAGCACCAGAAGGTCTGCCGGTTCGGCCATGGCGGCGGCAAGGTTCGCATTCTGCAGCGCGCGGGTCTCGGCCTTTTCGGCGTCGTTCATCTGAAAAACGAATTTCTGCCCGGCCTTGCCGCGGTAGAGCTTTGCACCCAGCTGCTCCAGCAGCGGGATCTCGCCGCTCTGCCCGCCCTTGAGAAACTGCAGCACGGCCACCCGTTTTCCGCTGCCCAGCGCCCGCAGAGCAAGCCCCATGGCCGCCGTTGTCTTGCCCTTTCCGTCGCCGTAATAAAGATGCACAAGTCCGGTCTGTTCCATTTTGCATTCCTCACTTTCCTGTGGTTTTATCCTAGCACAGCCATGCGCAAAGCGCAATGCCGCCGGGGATAAAATCCGCTTGACAAGCAGCCCTCCGGTATGATACACTTTGCAGAGTTTGTAAAAGCAAACGTACCATTCCTGCCGGAATGGCGTTTCTTTTTGTAAGGAAGTTAGTTTATTCTAACATTTATATCATCTTCGAACTACAGAAAGGACAACCCCGCCATGCACCACATCCGCAAAGCATTTTTTGTCGTTCTCGGCTGCATCAGCCTTGCCCTTGGCACCATCGGCATCGCGCTGCCCATTCTGCCCACCGTACCGTTCTACCTGCTCACCGCCTTCTGTTTTGCCAACAGCTCCCAGCGCCTGCACGACTGGTTCGTGCACACCACGGTGTACAAAAAATACATCGGCAGCTATTTCCGCCGCCGCGGCATGACCCGCAAAGCAAAATGCATCCTCATCGGCACCGTGACGGCCATCATGCTGCCGGGCTTCATCCTGATGGACAAGGTGCCCGTCGGCCGTGCCATCATGGCCATTGTGTGGGTGGGGCACATCGTCTATTTCGGCTTCAAAGTGCAGACCATCACCCAGGCCGAGGCCGACGCCGCAATGGCAGAAGCATTGGAAGAGTAAATACGAAAAGAGGAGCAGCCGCGGCCGCTCCTCTTTTGCGTTTCAGACATATTTTTACTGGTACAGCGGGAACTCTTCGGTGAGTTTCAGCACGCGGGCGCTGATCTCGTCCTTCTTCTCGTCGTAGTGCCAGATGCAGTCGGCAATGCAGCCGGCAATGACCTTCATCTCCTCAGCGCCCATGCCGCGGGTGGTGACAGCCGGGGTGCCCAGACGCACGCCGGAGGTGACAAAGGGGCTGCGGGTCTCGCCGGGGACGGTGTTCTTGTTGGCGGTGATGTGCACGCTGTCCAGACGGGCTTCCAGCTCCTTGCCGGTGCACTCCTCGTCGCGCAGGTCGATGAGCATCAGGTGGTTGTCAGTGCCGCCGGACACCAGCTTGACGCCCCGGGCCTGCAGCTCAGCTGCCATGGCCTGTGCATTCTCCACGATCTTACGGGCATATTCCTTGAACTCGGGCTTGAGCGCCTCGCCGAAGCAGACGGCCTTTGCTGCAATGACGTGCTCCAGCGGGCCGCCCTGGGTGCCGGGGAACACAGCGGAGTTGATGCGCTTTGCGATGATGGGGTTGTTGGTCAGGATCAGGCCGCCGCGGGGGCCGCGCAGGGTCTTGTGGGTGGTGGTGGTGACCACGTCGGCATAAGGCACGGGGCTCTGGTGATAGCCGCCTGCCACCAGACCGGCAATGTGCGCCATATCCACCATCAGGTATGCGCCGTAGCCGTGGGCGATCTCAGCGATCTTCTGGAAATCGATAGCGCGGGGGTAAGCGGAAGCACCGGCCACGATCAGCTTGGGGCGCACCTTCCTGACCTGCTTTTCCAGCTCGACGTAGTCGATCACGCCGTCGGCATTGACGCCGTAGGACACGAAGTTGTAGTTCTTGCCGGACATGTTCACCGGAGAGCCGTGGGTCAGGTGGCCACCCTGCGACAGATCCATGCCCATGACGGTGTCGCCCAGATCCAGCAGAGCAAAGTAGACAGCCAGATTGGCCTGTGCGCCGGAATGGGGCTGGACATTAGCATACTTTGCGCCGAACAGCTTGCAGGCGCGCTCAATGGCGATGTTCTCCACCTCGTCCACATAGACGCAGCCGCCGTAGTAGCGCTTGCCGGGCAGACCTTCGGCATACTTGTTGGTCAGGATGCTGCCCATGGCTGCCATGACAGCCGGGGAAACGATGTTCTCGCTGGCAATCAGCTCGATGTTCTGGCGCTGACGGGTCAGCTCGCGGTTCATTGCCGCTGCCAGTTCCGGATCGACCGTGTTGACCAGACCGATGGTGTCCATCATTTCATTGTACATAATTTTTACCCCTCTCAATTTCCGGGCAGAAGCACCCGGATTTCCTGATACAAAGCCACCCTGCTCCGCGCACGAACCGAATTGCTTTCCATTATCATAGCAGAAAGCTGCAGAATCTTCAACTTCCATTTTGCCGAAAGGCTTGCTTTTTTGGACTGAAGTGTTTATTATATTTGTATAAAAATGCATTGTCGATTTTGTGGATTTTTCAGCTTTCCACGATCACAGATGAAACGAGGTGTTTTGCGTGGACATCGCCGAGGAAAAGCAGGCTCAGCGCAAAGCGGGCCGTGCCGCACGCAAGGCTCTCGGCCCGGAAGAACGCAAGGCTGCAAATGCCGCTTTATGCGCATCCCTCTGGCAGCTGGAAGCGGTGCGCAATGCCCGCACCATCCTGCTGTACGCGGCTTTCGGCGCCGAAGCCGACCTTGCCGCTTTTGCAGCCGAAGCGCAGGCGCGGGGCAAAAAGCTGGCCTACCCGGTATGCGGGGAGGAGGATTCCCTCACCGCAGCCGTGCCCGGCCCGGACGGCTGGGAGGTGGGGCAGTACGGCATCCGCACGCCCATCCCCGCCCGGTCGGAGCTTGTGCCGCCGGAAGCGCTGGATCTGGTGCTGGTGCCCTGCACCGCCTTTGACGCAGGCTGTTACCGGGTGGGCATGGGCAAGGGCTACTACGACCGCTATCTCCCCCGCTGCACGAACGCGGCAAAGATCGGCATTGCATTTGAAGTACAGAAGGTGCCCCGCGCAGCTGTGGACGAGCACGACCAGCGGTTGGACGCCTATGTAACAGAGAGGGGAATTTACACATGGAAATGATGGAAAAAAGCTGCAGGCAGTTTCTGGCAGAACTGGCCGGCAAAGCTCCCACACCGGGCGGCGGCGGCGCTTCGGCACTGGCGGGCGCAGCCGGTGTGGCGCTGGGCAATATGGTGGGCAGCCTGACCGTCGGCAAAAAGAAGTACGCCGCCGTGGAAGCCGACATTCAGGCGCTGAACGCCCGGGCCGAAGCTCTGCGCGGCGAGCTGGAAGCGCTGGTGCAGGCCGACGCAGAAGCCTTTGCGCCGCTGGCCGCAGCCTACGGCCTGCCGAAAGATACCCCGGAGCAGGCCGCACACAAGGCTGCCGTGCTGGAAAAAGCGCTGGATGCCGCCTGCGCGGTGCCGCTGCAGATCATGGAGAAATGCGCCGAGGGCATCACCCTTGCGGAGGAATACGCCGCCAAGGGCAGCGTACTGGCTGTTTCGGACGCAGGCTGCGCCGCAACGCTGTGCAAGGCCGCTCTGCAGGCCGCAAGCCTGAATGTGTTCATCAATACCAAACTCATGACCGACCGCAGCTGCGCCGGTGCGCTGGACGCCAGGGCCGACAGCCTGCTGAACGAGTTTGTTTCCCGCGCGGATGCTGTGTTTGAATCTGTAATGCAGAAATTACGCAACAAATAACGAGGTAATTACAATGGCAACGATTTTGAAAGGCGCGCCGGTGGTGGCCGCCATGAACGAGAAAAACGCCGCGCTGTGCGAACAGCTCAAAGCAAAGGGCGTCACGCCTACTCTGGCTGTAGTGCGTGTGGGCGAGCGGGAGGACGACCTCTCCTATGAACGCGGGGTCATGACCCGCTGCGGCAAGGTGGGCGTGGAGGTAAAGCAGTTCCTGCTGCCTGCCGGCGCATCGCAGGATGACCTGCTGAAGGTCATTGCAGAGGTGAACGCAGACGACGCCATCCACGGCTGCCTGCTGTTCCGTCCCCTGCCCAAACAGTTCGATGACCGCACCGTCCGCGCGGCACTTGCCCCGGAAAAGGACATCGACGGCATCACGGACGGCTCGCTGGCCGGTGTGTTCACCAATACCGACCTCGGCTATGCGCCCTGCACCGCGCAGGCCTGCCTTGAGATTTTGAAATATTACAACGTTCCCCTCTCCGGCAAACGCGCCGTCGTGGTGGGGCGCAGCCTTGTGGTGGGCAAGCCCGCCGCCATGATGCTGGACCGCGAGAACGCCACCGTGACCATGTGCAACTCCCGCACCCGGAACCTGCCGGAAGTATGCCGGGAAGCCGACGTGGTGGTGGTCGCCATGGGCCGGATGGGTGCCGTGGGTGCCGACTGCCTGCGGGAAGGTCAGACCGTGGTGGATGTGGGCATCCATGTGAACGAAGAAGGCAAGCTCTGCGGCGATGTGCAGTTTGCGGACGCGGAACCCATTGTGGACGCCATCACCCCGGTGCCCGGCGGCGTTGGCACCGTGACCACCTCGGTGCTGGTGGGCCATGTGGTGCAGGCCGCAGCGAAAAAAGCAGGACTGTAACGCCCGACAACAGCAGAAAAGGCATCCGACCAGAAGGTCAGATGCCTTTTTCGTTTGTTCGGTTCAGAGCGTTATCCGCGCACCAGAAGCAGCAGCAGAGCCGAAGCCACACACTGCAGGATCAGCCAGCGCGCCACCACCTGCTCGTCACTCCAGCCCTTGTTCTTGCGCACATGGTCGTGCAGCGGGGTGCGGGTGTTCTTGAGGATGGAGATGTGCAGGAACCGCTTCAGGCTGATCTTGATGATGCCAAGGCTGCCGTCCACGATGAACACGATGGCCGCCAGCAGGAAGGCGAAGGGATGGCCGCATTTCAGCGACAGCATCGCAATGAAGAAGCCCATGGCGCGGCTGCCGGCATCGCCCATCAGCAGGCTGGAGGGCTTTGCGTTGGACCACAGATAGGCCAGCAGTGCGCCCATGAACACGACACCGGCCGTGCCGTACTCGGCCAGCTCTGTTTTATAGGCCAGCAGGTAGGTGCCGATGGTCACCACTGCCACGCTGGCAGACAGGCCGTCCACGCCGTCGGTGCAGTTGACCACGTTGATGCTGGCCCAGATCAGGATGACGATCAGCAGCAGGTACACTGCATACGGCAGGGTGAAGCTCCACTGCAGGAACTGCACTCCACAGCCGTTGAAGTTGAGGTAGGTCACACCGGCCACGGCAGCGATGACAAAGTCGATCAGACCTTTTTTGTACTCGTTCCATGCCGTTTCGGCGGCATCGTCAAAGTAGCCGGAAAGCATGGATGCAATGAGCAGCACCGTGTAGATGATATACTCCACGCGGAACGGCAGGAACGCCAGCGACACCAGCGCGATGCACAGCACGAAGATCAGGCCGGAGCCGCGTGCCTTGCCCTTGGAGAGCGCACCGTTCACCGCAAATTCGCGGCCGTGGTCGTGGGGCAGTTTGTCGCGGAACACGGAGTCCATCAGAGCCGTGAGGGCAAACGCCAGCAGGAATACCATTGCATCCACGCCGCGCTGCCCCACGGTGGAAAGCAGCAGATCGATCATATTCAAAGTTCCTCTTTCTTTCATCGTTGTGAGAGAAGTGTAACACTCTCCCCGGAAAAAATCAATCTCCCGCGGAGAAAAAGATGCCTTTGATTGACTTTTTCCGGCACGGAACTTATAATAGTATATCAGTCTGTCAGAAACTGTTGTTTTTCTAAGTTGTGTGCCGGGTATTTCTCTGAGGACCGTCCGCTGGGGTGGGACCCTGTTGCCGCAAAGCGGCAATAGGGCGGGCGATGGAATGGCCCGATTCGTGTCCGAAGAGAAAGTTCCCGGCATACTGACTCCCATATCACTTATATAAAGGAGAAACCATGTCCATTTCCCTCGAGCAGCTCTCGGCGCAGATGCGCCGGGGCGAACAGGTGCCGCTGCGCCATACCATGCAGGTGGTGCTGACGCTGAGCATTCCTTCCATCCTGCAGCAGATCGTTGTGACTGCCATGGAATACATTGATGCCGCCATGGTGGGCCATATCGGTGCCTCGGCCACAGCGTCCATCGGCATCGTCAGCTCCAGCACATGGCTGCTGCACGGAATGCTGGCCGGGCTGTATATGTCCTTTGCCATTCAGGTGGCGCAGTATCTGGGTGCCGACCGGCAGGACGACGCCCGGGGCGTGCTGCGGCAGTCCATGATCTTCAACCTTGCGGTGGGCTGCGCTGCCGCAGCCTTCGGCATCGGCATCGGCCGGTTTCTGCCCGGGTGGCTGGGCGCGGAGCCGAGCCTGCAGGCCGATGCATCCGCCTACTTTGCCATCTGGTCGGCTTCTCTGCCCTTTGCCATGGCCATGGGCACCTACTCGTCCATGCTGCGTTCTTCCGGCGACGCACTGACCCCCGGCCTCATCAGCGTGCTCACCTGCGTGCTGGATGTGATCTTCAACTTCTTCCTCATCAACCCCACCCGGGAGATGCAGCTGTTTGGGCAGACGGTCAACGTCTGGGGCGCGGGACTTGGTGTGCCGGGTGCGGCTCTGGGCACGGCGCTGGCCACCGTCATCAGCGGTGCGCTGACCCTTGCCATCCTGCTGCTGCGGGACGGTCCCCTGTGTATCCGCAAACCCGGTTCCTGGCGCATCACCCGCGCCTGCCTGCAGAACCTGTGGAAGGTAGGTGCCCCGCTGGCGGCCGAGCGCGCGGCGCTGTCCTCGGCACAGGTGCTGCTCATCCGGGTGGTGTCCGCGCTGGGCACCACCGCCGTTGCCGCCAACAGTCTGGGCGTCAGTGCCGAAAGCCTGTGTTATATGGCGGGCTACGGCATTCAGGACGCCGCCCTTGCGCTGGTGGGGCAGGCCGTGGGTGCAAACCGCCGGGACATGTCTAAGCGCTTTGCATGGCTGTGCACCGCCATGGGCATGGGCATCATGGCGCTGACCGGCGTGGGAATGTTCTTCTTTGCGCCGAACCTGATGGCCATCTTCACTGCGGACGCCGCCGTCATTGCACTGGGTGCCAGGGTGCTGCGCATTGAAGCCGTGGCCGAGCCGATGTTCGGTGCCAGCATCGTTGCCAGCGGCGCCATGCAGGGCGCGGGCGACAGCACCGGCTGCTTTGTGCTGAACCTTGTGAGCATGTGGGGCATCCGGCTCACCCTTGCCACCCTGCTGGCCCCGCGCTTTGGGCTGGTGGGCGTGTGGTTCGCCATGAGCTTTGAGCTGACCATGCGGGGCGTGCTGTTCCTCATCCGCATGGCAAGGGGCAAATGGCTGGAAAAAGGCGCACTGGCATGATTCCCTGCCGCTTGCCGTTACGTTCCTTCCCGTGAAAATGCAAAACCGGACAGACCGCAGTCTGTCCGGTTTTGTTCTTTCAGAATAAAATTCTGCTGATATGGTCAGCGTGAAACGGAGATTATTTCGAATCGTCCAGCCCGGCCGATCACTTTCTGCCGTGCAGGATGGGAGAAAGCGGCTTGTAGATCAGTATGCACAGCACCGCATCCAGCAGACCCTTGACCAGCGTGAAGGGCATATTGAAGATGACCAGGCACTTGATAAGGCTGTCGGCCGAGGGCAGGATGGCCTGATACATCCCGAGGATGGCTTCCAGCGGCATGTGATAGAACTGCACATAGGCCGGGTAGGTGATGAAGTAGTTGGACGGCACGCTGAACAGCGCCATGGCCACCGCGCCGGCCACTGCACCGAGGATGGCGGTCTTGCGGCTCTTGTGGTGCTTATAGATGAAGCCTGCCAGCGCAGAGAACACCGCGCCCAGCATGAAGTTGCACAGCTCACCTACGCAGGCGGTGGAAGTACCCTTGATGATGATGTGGAGCAGGTTCTTCATGAAGCTGATGACCACGCCGTACACCGGGCCGAGGGCGAACGCACCCAGCAGGGCGGGCAGATCGGAAAAGTCCATCTTGACAAAGGATGGGATGAGCATCGGAAGGGGGAATTCGATGAACATCAGGATAAAGGCCACCGCGCTGAGCATGGCGGCAACGGTCAGGTTGTGGGTCGTATTCTTTCGCATAGGTTTTGTCCTCCCCGGGGTTCGCCCCGTTCAAAAAATTGATTGGAAAGCCCTTTTCGCATGGAACTCGGAACGGGTAAGACAAACAGAAAAGCGCCCTGCTGCAACAAACACTGCAACAGGGCGCGTAGACAACGATTTGCCTGCCGTTTCTTACATCCGGACTATACCGTTGGTCCCGGAGTTGCACCGGGTCAGCACCCATCGTAAATGAGTGGTCGCGGACTTTACCGCCAGTGGGGAATCTCACCCCGCCCTGAAACGAACTTTCTGGCACAGAGTATAGCGTGGCAGGCCGGACTTGTCAAGAGGGCAATTCCGGTTTTGTTCAATTTTTATCAAACTCGGTCTTTTTTTCCGCAGGCAAGCCGGTGCGGCGGTAACATTCTCCTCAGACACGAAATACGGGTTGCAGGTCATTCCATCGCCCGCCCTATTGCCCCGGAGAGCGGCGTGTGATATCATAGAGACGTTGTAAAAAATTCAGGAGGTCCCCATGATTTTCTCGATCCGCGATCTTTCTTTTGAGCTTGGCACGGTGTTTCTGGAAGGGTGGCTCGCCTTTGCCGCCCGGGTGGTGTGTGCCCTGCTCATCCTGCTGGCGGCATGGCTGGTGCGCCGCTGGCTGACCCGCAAGGGCTTCCCTGCCCTGCAAAACCGCAGCTGGCATTTCAGCGGCACGCCCATCCTGCTGCGCAGCTTTGCGGTGCCGGTGCAGCGCATGTGCACCGCGGCAGGCGTGTATCTGGCCGTTTCCAGCCTGCCGTGGGCGATCCCCGGTTTCCGGAAGGTGTTCCTCATGGCGTTCCAGCTGGCCATGACCCTGCTGGTCTGCGAGGGTCTGTATGCTGCTTCCGCGCTTGCAAACCTCGTGCTGACCTCCTGCAGCCTGGAGATCCGCTCCAACAAGACCCTTTGTTCCCTGCTGGATACCACCTACAAGGTGCTGGTCATCGTGGTGGGCGTGGCCGCCGCCGCGCAGGAAGTGGGCTTCCCCATCGGCAGCATCGTTGCCGGTGCCGGCCTCATCGGCCTGACCATCTCGCTGGCTGCACAGGAAAGCGCCAGCAACCTGTTCTCCGGTATCGTGATCCTGCTGGACAAGCCTTTCTCGGTGGGCGACTGGGTCATCGTGGGCGACGTGGAGGGCGAAGTGATCGACATCAATTTCCGCTCCACCCGCATCCGCTCGCCGGACAAGACGGTCAACGTGATCACCAACAGCAAGATCTGCTCCGCCACCATTCAGAACGCCGCCCTGCGCACCATGCGTCCCTATAAATTCACGCTGGGTGTTACCTACAGCACCACCCGCCCGCAGCTGGAAAAGCTGATGAAGGATCTGCAGACCATGCTGGATGCCAGTCCCCTCACCAACAAGGGCACCAACATCGTGCAGCTGGTCAGCTTCGGCGATTCCAGCATCAACATCCTGATCTCCGCCTACCTGCTTACCAATGTCTACACCGAGTTCCTGCAGATGCAAAACGACCTGAACCTGAACATCATGGACATCATGCAGGCCGACGGCGTGGACTTTGCCTTTCCCTCCACCAGCGTGTACATCGAAAAGAAATAACGTTTTACCGCGCGCAAAAGCCGCCGCTCCGGGCTGTCCGGAGCGGCGGTTTATCTGTTTTTGTATGACTTTTTCCCGTCAGAGCGCCACATCCAGCGCCATCATCAGAGCAAAACCCAGCACGATGCTCACTACTCCGGCAGGCTCGTCACCTTCCACCGCCTGCGGGATCATTTCCTGCGCCGTCACGCAGACCATGCAGCCCGCCGCCGCGCTCATCAGCCACGGCAAAGCCGCGCTGACCCACCCCGCCAGCGCAAAGGCCAGCAGTGCCCCCAACGGCTCCACCAGCCCGGACGCCGCCCCGGCAAGGAACGCGCGGCTGCGGGTGCTCCCGGTACGGGCAAGCGGCAGGCTGACCGCCGCCCCTTCCGGGATGTTCTGCAGCCCGATGCCAAGGCTCAGCGCCAGCGCCCCGCTGACGGCGTCCGGCTCGCCGGTCAGGGCCAGCGCAGCGGCAAGCCCCACCACCATGCCCTCCGGCAGGTTGTGCAGCGTGACCGCCAGCACCATCCGCCCGCCGTGGCCCGCCCCGCCGGCCAGAAGCTGCCCGGCGGCCTGTTCCAGCTGCAAAAGCCCCACCGCGCCCAGAATCAGCGCCACCGTGGGCGGGACCCACGCGGGCAGAGCCTGCGCCCGTGCCCGCTCGATGGCCGGGAGCAGCAGGCTCCATACGCTGGCCGCCAGCATGATGCCCGCCGCCATGCCGCACAAAATGCGCTGGGTGCAGGGCCTGGACGTCCGCCGCAGCAGAAACACCCCTGCAGCCCCCAGCGCCGTGCACGCCGCCGGGAACAGCAGCGCCCATGCCGTCAAAAGAATCCGGTTCAAAACAGCATTCCCCCTTTTCCCGGTGTATGCCGCCCGCCGCCAAAAGGTGCGCAGGCAGCAGAAAAGCCTGCAGGTTTCCCCGCAGGCTCTTCTGCCGCAACAACTCTAAAAAGAGATAAGAGAATGTCAGAACGCAATGTCTCCCTCGTCCGTCTCGACAGGCTGGATGACCGGCGAGACCTTTACCTTGCAGACCACGGCGTCGGCCAGAATGTACTTGACCTTTGCAATGGCTGTGTCGCCGATCTTATCGTAAAGGCGGCCGGCGCTGCAGCAATTGCCCGCCACCGTGCGGGTGCTGTTGGCCACATAGCCCACCTTGCCAAGACCCGGCAGTTCGGCGCGGATAGCCTCGCAGTCGTAGGCGTTTTCCGGCTCCTTGACGAGTTTTACCTTCTGCCCCACCTGAAACGGTGCGGTGCCGAAACGGTAGTTCAGGCCGGTCAGTGTCACATAATACTTCATAGTAGTTTCCTCCTTGAAACGTTCTTGAAAATCAAAAGTCCTCTTCGCTGCCGCCGCAGTCTTCGAAGCTATCCTCCTCCGGCAGATCGTTGTCTGCGTCAGACGAACCGAAGTTCCGCCCGAATGCGGTCATGTACTGGGAATAGCCCTCATCACCGGTGCCGAAATAGCCAAAATCGTCTTTCATTGTGCTGTCCTCCTGCAATCTTTTTGTTTTGTGGGACCCTGTTCTCTCCTGCTGGCTGTATTATCCGCTTTCATCTATCCGATAATCAGGACTTTCAAACACTTTTTTGCATTTTTTGATTTTGTGCTGTCCACCCCGTCAAGATCAGGATACCACACTTCCTTTAGTCAAGATCAGGATACCACACTTCCTTTATGAAATGGTCAACCAGCAGGCGACATTTTTATTTTGCCTTATATCAAAGAAGCCCGTTCCGTCCGATATTTTGCAACACATTTCTTCCTTTATTCCCTGCCGGTTCTGCGCGGTTATTCTCCGATAAACTGTTACAGAAATGTAACCATTGATAAGATTCTTTTCCGTATCCTTTTTTGACGATTTTCGCGCCGGGCAGTTTACCAAAAAGTGTTCGACTTTTGGCGCAAAATTATAACAAAATCGTAGATTCTCCCCGATTTGTGCATTTTATGCCTAAATTCCACTTGATTTTTTTGTAAAATGCGATAGAATATTGTCTTGCAGAGCAGCCCTTCCTGTAGGGGCTCTGCAAGAGAAACTTTTCAGGAAAAGTAAGGAGATTTTAGATATGAAACTCAAGAATGTTGCTGTTGCTGTTGTTGCTCTGGCTCTGGCTGTTGGTATGACCGCTTGCGGCGGCTCTTCCGCTTCCTCTACCGCTGCTTCTTCCGAGTCCGCTTCCAGCGTTGCAGCTCAGTCTGCTGCTGTTGAGTCCGAGGCTTCTTCTGCCGAGTCCGAGAGCAGCGTTTCCGAGGCCGCTTCTTCTGAGGCTGAGAGCGAGGCTGTTTCTGAGGCCGCTTCTTCTGAGGCTGCTTCTTCTGAGGCTGCTTCCTCTGTTGCCGCCTGATCGGTTTAGCACACAGACGATTTGACTTCATCAAAAGGGCCGCTGCACGGTACAATGTGCAGCGGCCCTTTTTGCGTTATGCTCTTTTTAAAAGTGCCTTGATCTCTTCCAGGTCTGTGGCAAAGAAAATGCCCTTCTGCCGCTCCGGGGTGGAAAGCCCCTTGCGGATCATTTCTTCCAGAAGCGCTTTCAGGCTGTCGTAATAACCGCCGAGGTTATACAGGATGCAGGGCGCATCCAGATGCCCCAGCGAGACCATGGACATCACCTCGGCGATCTCCTCCAGCGTGCCGGTGCCTCCGGGGAATGCGATGAATGCATCGCCCAGAGCGATCATCTTCGCCTTGCGCTCGGCCATATCTTTTGTCACGATCAGTTCGGTCAAGCCGTCGTGCTGCAGCTCCGCATCCAGAAAGAACTGCGGTTCCACGCCGGTGACTTTTCCGCCTGCAGCCAGAACGCTGTCGGCGAGCTGCCCCATCAGCCCGCTGCGGGAGCCGCCGTAGACCAGCGCATTTCCACTTTCGCCGATCCAGCGCCCCAGCGCCTGCACCGCCTGTTTCAACGCCGGGTCGCTGCCCTCGTTTGCGCCCAGATACACTGTAATGTTCATTCGTCTTTCCTCCTGTTGTTTTTGCCGATTATACCACACTTTTCCCAAAACCGGAACCGCCTTGACAGCACCGCCGCCCGGCGGTATGATTAGAAAAAGCGATCTCTTAAAGATAAAGTGAGGTTTCAGACGATGTACACAGTCGGAGAAATGGCAAAAATGCTGGGCGTGGCCGCTTCTACCCTGCGCTACTACGACAAAGAAGGACTGCTCCCCTTTGTGGAGCGGTCGGCCGGCGGCATCCGGATGTTCCGCGAGTCGGATCTGGAATGGCTGCGGGTCATCGGCTGCATGAAAAAAGCCGGCATGTCCCTCCGGGACATCCGGCAGTATATGGAGCTGGTCATACAGGGCGACAACACCATCGACGCCCGTCTGGAGATGTTCCGCCGCCAGCGCAAAACGCTGGAAACACAGATGGCTGAGCTGCAGCACACCATGGATATGGTAGACTACAAGTGCTGGTACTATGAGACTGCCCAGAAGACCGGCACCATCGAAACCCCGAAGAATCTGCCGCTGGAACAGGTACCGGAACCGCTCCGTGCCATCCGGCTGGAGCTGAGCCAGCCGCCGGAAAAGTAACACAGTTGCCTGCCGGGAGTTTCTCTGAGGACCGTCCGCTGGGGTGGGACCCTGTTGCCGCAAAGCGGCAATAGGGCGGGCGATGGAATGGCTTGCAGCGGAGGCGACCGCCGCCAGCGGCGGAAACAGGGAGCCAAGGCTGGGGCAGCGGCCAGCAGGATGCAAGGCGAGAGCCGCCGCAGACGCTGGGAGCCGCAACCCGTTTTCGTGTCCGAAGAGAAAGCTACCGACAGGCAAGCCTACACCCAGTCTTTATACACCCCAGAACAATATCCCCAACACCGCAGAAAGCAGGATCATCCCGATGGGAGACGGCGCTTTCTGCGTTTTCTTTTTCCAGAGCAGATGCACGCCCCACAAAAGGGCAAATACCAGAATCGCCCGGCCGTCCGGGGCAAAGCCGCCGGAAAGCCCGGTAAAGCCGCCCAGCGTGGAAAGCCCCATCGTGACCGCCGTGGCAAGGATCATTGCCACCACGCAGGGGCGCACCCCGGATAGAAAGGCTTCCACCCCGGCGTATTTCATCAGGTTGCGCAGCAGTGCGGCAATGAGCAGGATGATGCCGAAGGACGGCAGCACAACCCCCAGCGTCGCGCACAGCGCTCCCAATAACCCGCCCTGCGACGAGCCGATAAAGGTGGCCATATTGACCGCCAGCGGCCCGGGTGTGGACTCGGACACCGCGATAAAGCTGAGAAATTCCGCTTCGGTCAGCCAGCCGTGCCCCAGCACCGTCTCCCGCACCAGCGAGATCATACCGTAGCCGCCGCCGAAGGATAGCGCACCGATCATGAGAAAGTTCCAGAAAAGCTGTGCATAGATCATTTTGCATCCCCGCCTTTCCGCAGCCGCCGGATGCCCCACACCGCCAGCCCGGCCGCACCGCTGAGCAGGATGTAGAAGATGGACGAGAAGGATACCGACGCTGCCGAGCAGCCCACCATGGCCAGGATGACCGCCGTCAGGATCACCGCGTTGAAGCCGGTTTTCTGCAGATTTTTCAGCATCCGGATGCCCGCCGAGAGGATCAGGTAAATGACGCACACCTGAATGCCCCGGAAGGCACTGGCCACCGCCGACAGGCTCAGGAACTGGTCAAAGAACAGTGAGATGAGATAGATCACCACAAAGGACGGCAGGCACACCGCCAGCGTGGACACCGCCGCCCCTGCCGTGCCCTCCAGCTTGTAGCCGATGTAAGTGGCGCTGTTCACCGCCATGGGGCCGGGCGTGGACTCGGCAATGGCCACCATGTCAAGAAACTCTTCCCGGCTGACCCACTGCTTTTCCTCCACAAATTCGCGTTCCAGAAGCGCCACCATGGCGTATCCCCCGCCAAAGGTAAATGCTCCGATTTTCAGAAATGTCGTAAAAAGTTCTGCTGTCCGTTTCATTGCATCTCTCCTTTTTGTCAGTCCCATTGTAGCACGCCGGAGCCTGAAAGAAAAGCCCGTCTCTTTCGGCTTTCCTTTCCATACTTAACATGGTATACTGGAAGCAGAACGACTGCCTTTGGCAGAAAAGGAGTTTAGGATATGAAAAAGAAATTTGGCATCGTAGGCTGCGGTTTTCTGGGCAATATCGTGGCCGACGCATGGAAAAACGGCCTGCTGCCGGATTATGAGCTGGTGGGCGTCGCCAGCCGCACCCGCGCCTCCGCCGAAAAGACCGCTGCTAACGTAGGCTGCGCCGTCTGCGATGACGTGGATGCCCTGCTGGCGCTGCAGCCGGAGTACATCGTGGAGACCGCTTCGGTGGAGGCTGTGCGTGCCATGGCCGTCCCGGTGCTGAAAAAGGGCGTGGACCTTGTCATCATCTCCATCGGTGCCTTTGCCGACCTCGATTTTTACGAGCAGGTCAAGGCCGCTGCCGTGGAAGGCGGGGCAAAGGTGCATCTGGCCAGCGGTGCCATCGGCGGCTTTGATGTGCTGCAGACCGTCACCCTGATGGCACAGGCGCAGCAGCTGGCCGAGACCGCCGGCATCGAGACCCACACCGGTGCAAGGGGCTTCCGCAATACGCCGGTGTGGGCAGAGCACCTGCTCACCGACACCGAACAGACCACCGTCTTTACCGGTAATGCCAAGCAGGCCATTGCCACCTTCCCCCGCCGGGTCAACGTGGCCGTTGCCACCTCTCTGGCCACCACCGGCCCGGACATCACCGACGTGACCATGCACTCGGTGCCGGGCTGGGTGGGCGACGACCACCGCATCACCGCCGAGATCGAAGGCGTGAAGGCCGTGGTGGATATCTGCTCTTCCACCAGCGCCATTGCCGGTTGGAGCGTCGTGGCTCTGCTGCGCAACCTCGCCTCCCCGGTGTGTTTCTATTAAGGAGGTGCCCCATGTTTGAAAAGCTGGTTGCCATCGAGCCGGTCAGCCTGATCCCTTCCGCTGAAGAAGAACTGCACCGGTACGCAAAACAGGTCGTGCTCTTTGCGGATATCCCCGCCGATGATGACGAGATCGTCCGCCGCATCGGCGACGCCGATGCCGTCCTGCTGAGTTATACCTCCCGCATGGGCAAAAATGTCATCGAGCGCTGCCCGAACATCCGCTACATCGGCATGTGCTGCAGCCTTTATTCCGAGGAGAGCGCCAACGTGGATATCGCCTACGCCCGCACCCGGGGCATCAAAGTCCTTGGTATCCGGGACTACGGTGACCGGGGCGTGGTGGAATATGTCCTGCATGAGCTGACCGGCCTGCTGCACGGATTCGGGATGCCCATGCTGCGGGATGAGCCGGTGGAGATCACCGGTCTGAAGGCGGGCATCGTAGGGCTGGGCGTTTCCGGCCGGATGATCGCCGATGCCCTGCAGTTCATGGGCGCAGAGGTCAGCTACTACAGCCGCACCCGCAAACCGGACGCCGAAGCCGCCGGCATGGCCTACAAGCCGCTGGAAGAACTGCTGGCTGACAGCGAAGTGGTGTTCACCTGCCTGAACAAGAACGTTCTGCTTCTGGGGCCGGAGCAGTTTCATCAGTTGGGCGAAGGCAAGGTGCTGTTCAATACCTCCATCGGCCCGGGATTCGACTCTGCCGCGCTGGAGCAGTGGCTCACCCTGCCCGGCACCCACTTTTTCTGCGATACCCGCGCCGCAGCCGGCCCGGTGGAAGAAAGTTTCTTTGAACGGGCAAACGTCCACTGCGCCAATGTCTCCGCCGGGCGCACCAAGCAGGCCTTTGTCCTGCTGAGCCGCAAGGTGCTGGACAACATCCGCACCGCTCTGGGTGAGTAAGCGGCTGCCCGCCCTTGCATCTTCCCTGCAATTGTGGTATGCTTGAATTGGTAAAAGGGAGTCCGCTGCAGCGGGCTGAGAGTGGGCTGTGTCGCCCAGACCTGTGACCTGATTTGGATCATGCCAAC
>ERZ1034998.660-NODE-660-length-21913-cov-5.473648_pt1 | contig 21913 bp, 18 predicted proteins | sample MGYA00520621_ERZ1034998 | MGnify/ENA primary metagenome ERZ1034998 (study PRJEB33766, sample SAMN09781748) | gut metagenome | biome: gut microbiome | host: Homo sapiens | place: Madagascar | study: EMG produced TPA metagenomics assembly of the PRJNA485056 data set...
ATGCCGTCAAGTCCTTTTTCGAGGGCGGCTCGGATCATGGACTCCGGAGAGGCATCACTGTCGCCGGAATAGTGGCAGTGCATGTGAGTATCCCAAAGCATATAAAAATCTCCCTTCTGTAAAAATCGGTTATAGGAGTCTGGCTGTCCGGCAACAAGCGGAACGTCGTGTGCGCAGGATTTGCCCGGAATTCCATTCCTTATCCTTGACCAGCAGAAAGTACTCTTTGGTTCATTATAGCCTTATAAAGTAAAAAAAGGAAGAACTTCGCCTGCAAAATGTGCTGTTTTTATTGCATGCACCCTTAGGTATGTGTTATAAAAATTTGGGAGAGTATACATGCGATGACGAATAGAAATCTTAAGAAAAAACAGAGTCTGCGGAAAAGACAGCGGCAGCAGCAGATCCGTAAGAGGGTGCTGATCGCAGTCCTGTGTGCAGCGGTGCTGGCGGCTCTTATTTTTATAGGAAGCAGGGACCGGGAGACCATGACGGACGGCAATATGGACACCGAGGTGCAGCAGGATAGCACTTTTGCAGAGGAGACGCAGACCGAAGAAGTGACGGAAACACCCGATGGGACGCAGAAGGTGGAGCCGGAACCTGTCAGCAAGGACGGTCTGGTGGTTGTCATAGACGCGGGACACGGCGGTAAGGATCAGGGCTGCGCTTATGGGGAAATGTTGGAAAAGGACATTAATCTTAAGCTGGCGCTTTTGCTTCGGGACGAGCTGGAGAGCGCGGGCGTTAACGTGGAGATGATCCGGGATGACGATACGTTTGTCTATCTGAACCGGCGCGTGGAGGCTGCGGAGAATGCAGGTGCGGACGCATACATAAGCATTCATGTGGATTCCTATCCGGGAGATTCCTCAATCGAGGGAATTACCGTCCACTATCAGAAGGGCGCGGTCGGAGGTAAGACGCTTGCAACCAATCTGCATGATGAGCTTCAGGATTCCGCAATCACAACGATAAGAAAGACGATGGAATCCGACCTTTATGTGCTTCGCAATACGTCCATGCCGGCGGCACTGGTGGAGGTAGGCTTTTTGACGAACAAATCGGACCGCAGGAATCTGCAGTCGGAGACTTTTTTGGAGGAGCTTGCAAAGCAGCTTTGCGGCGGAATTACACAGTATCTGGAAGAAAATATACAGCCCTAGTGAAAAAATTAACAATCTGAGAAAAAGGGCTTGAACTTTCCGAGATTATTATGTAAAATAGAGAAAGCTTGGGAATACTGTTCCCATAATATATTTACAATTCTAGGAGGAATTAAAACATGGCAGTAAGAGTAGCTATCAACGGATTCGGCCGTATCGGCCGTCTTGCTTTCAGACAGATGTTCGGAGCAGAGGGATACGAAGTAGTAGCAATCAACGATTTAACAAGCCCAAAGATGCTTGCACACTTATTAAAGTATGATTCATCTCAGGGTAAGTACGCATTAGCAGATACCGTATCTGCTGGCGAGGATTCTATCACTGTTAATGGACAGACCATTAAGATCTACGCTTTCCCGGATGCAAATAATTGCCCATGGGGTGAGTTAAAAGTAGACGTTGTATTAGAGTGCTCTGGATTCTATACAAGCAAAGAGAAGGCTCAGGCTCATATCAATGCAGGAGCTCGTAAGGTTGTTATTTCTGCACCAGCAGGAAACGATCTTAAGACCATCGTTTACAATGTAAACCACACAACACTTACCGCAGACGATCAGATCATTTCTGCAGCTTCTTGTACAACAAACTGCTTAGCACCAATGGCTAAGGCTCTTAACGATCTCGCTGGAATCAAGTCTGGTATCATGACAACCGTACATGCTTACACAGGAGATCAGATGATCCTTGACGGACCACAGAGAAAGGGTGACTTAAGAAGATCCCGCGCAGGTGCTGTTAATATCGTTCCTAACTCTACCGGAGCTGCAAAGGCAATCGGCCTTGTTATCCCAGAGCTGAAAGGAAAGCTTATCGGATCTGCTCAGCGTGTTCCTACCCCTACCGGATCTACCACAATCCTTGTAGCAACTGTTGAGAAGTCTGTAACCAAGGAAGAGATCAACGCAGCTATGAAGGCAGCTTCTACCGAGTCCTTCGGATACAACGAGGATGAGATCGTATCTTCTGATATCGTAGGAAGCACCTATGGTTCAATCTTCGATGCAACCCAGACCATGGTTGGCGAGGATAACCTTGTACAGGTTGTTTCTTGGTATGACAACGAGAACAGCTACACCTCTCAGATGGTTCGTACAATCAAGTACTTCTCTGAGTTAGCTTAATCTGTCTCAGAACAAAATAGAATGTAAATAGCATTTGAAAGGGTCCGGTCCGGATGGACCGGGCCTTTTTTGATATGCTTTAAAGCTGGTAATTCCGGGGGGATGCGCAGCTTTCGGAAACACCACTTGAAGAATATAATGAAGGAGGACATGAATATGTCATTAAACAAGAAGTCCGTTGATGATATCAACGTAAAGGGCAAAAGAGTTCTGGTAAGATGTGATTTTAACGTACCGCTCAAAGAGGGCGTGATCACAGATGATACCCGTATCGTTGCAGCACTTCCTACCATCCAGAAGCTGTTGAACGACGGTGGAAAGGTTATCCTTTGCTCTCACCTTGGAAAGGTTAAGAATGGACCAAACGAGGGCGAGTCTTTAGCACCGGTTGCAAAGAGACTTTCTGAGAAGCTTGGCAAAGAGGTAACATTCGTTTCCGATTACAACGTAACCGGAGAGGCAGCTACCGCAGCAGTAAACGCTATGAAGGAAGGAGATGTTGTTCTTCTTCAGAATACACGTTTCCGTGGAGCAGAGGAGACCAAGAACGGCGAGCAGTTCTCTAAGGAGCTTGCGGATCTTGCTGATGTATATGTATGTGACGCGTTTGGTTCTTCCCACAGAGCACACGCTTCTGTTGAGGGTGTAACAAAGTTCATCACCGCAAAGGGCGGAGAGAACGTAGTTGGATACCTGATGCAGAAAGAAATCGATTTCCTTGGCAACGCAGTTGAGAACCCGGTTCGTCCGTTCGTAGCAATCCTCGGCGGCGCAAAGGTAGCAGACAAGCTTGCTGTTATCGACAATCTTCTTGAGAAGGCTGATACCCTCATCATCGGTGGTGGTATGGCATACACCTTCTTAAAGGCAAAGGGATATGAGATCGGTAAGTCTATGTTAGACGATACCAAGATCGATTACTGCAAGGATATGATGGCTAAGGCAGAGAAGCTTGGCAAGAAGCTCCTTCTTCCGGTTGACGCTGTTACCATCGCTGATTTCCCAAGCCCGATCGATGCTCCGGTTGAGACTACTACCGTTGATGTTGAGAACATTCCGGCAGACCGCGAGGGATGCGATATCGGACCAAAGACCCGCGAGCTTTTCGCAGATGCAGTCGCTTCTGCAAAGACCGTTGTATGGAACGGACCGATGGGTGTATTTGAGAATCCTACTCTTGCAGCAGGAACACTTGCAGTTGCTGAGGCACTTGCAAAGGCAGACGCTACAACTATTATCGGTGGTGGTGATTCCGCAGCAGCAGTAAACCAGATGGGACTTGCTGACAAGATGAGCCATATCTCTACCGGTGGCGGAGCTTCCTTAGAGTTCTTAGAGGGCAAGGTTCTTCCGGGCGTAGCAGCAGCAGATGATAAGTAATTGTTAGGAGATAAGAAAATGGCAAGAAGAAAAATCGTAGCCGGCAACTGGAAGATGAACATGACTCCAAGCCAGGCTGTAAAGTTAGTTGAAGAGTTAAAGCCGCTCGTAGTATCTGACGATGTTGACGTTGTATACTGCGTTCCTGCAATCGATATCGTACCGGTTGTAGAGGCTGTTAAGGGAACCAACGTACAGGTTGGTGCCGAGAATATGTACTTTGAGGAGAAGGGTGCTTACACCGGAGAGATCTCCGCAGAGATGCTTGTTGATGCAGGCGTTAAGTACGTTGTAATCGGACATTCCGAGAGACGTGATTACTTCAAAGAGGATGACGTTCTTTTAAACAAGAAGGTTAAGAAGGCAATCGAAGCCGGACTTACCCCGATCCTTTGCTGTGGAGAGACTCTTGAGCAGAGAGAGATGGGTGTTACCCTTGACTGGATCCGTCTTCAGATCAAGTCTGATCTTGCAGGCGTAGCAGCAAGCGATGTTGCGAACCTTGTGATCGCTTATGAGCCGATCTGGGCAATCGGAACCGGAAAGACAGCTACCTCTGATCAGGCACAGGAAGTCTGCGGCGCGATCCGTGACTGTGTCCGCGAGATGTATGACGATGCAACCGCAGAGTCTGTTCGTATCCAGTACGGCGGATCTGTAAACGCAGGAAATGCAGCAGAGCTTTTCGCTAAGGCTGACATCGACGGCGGACTGGTTGGTGGAGCTAGCTTAAAGGCTGACTTCGGCAAGATCGTCAACTACAAGTAAGAGGCTGTTTCCTAGGAAACACACAATCACATAGAAAAGACCATTCTGTTTTGCAGATAAGCGAAGCGGAGTGGTCTTTTTTCGCCTTATAGGAAATTTCTTTTCCTATAAAATGGTGCAATCTATGTAAAAATATGTATAATAAGGTATATAAATGGAATATTTTGTCATGCATAAACGGACGTGCATTCTTATATAAATGAAAAAAACTATTGTGAGATGCGTTTTCTATGAAAAAAATCAGGATCAGGTGCATAGCAGGTGTACTTCTTGCGGCTGCTCTCGTATCGGGAGGCTTGTGGATCAGGGCGCAGGGAATGGAAACTACCGGCACGGAAGTGTTCCCGGAATCCGCCCCGCCTGGCACACAGGACAGCACAGCAGAGGATGTGGTTACCGAAGAACCACAGGAGACAACTTTATATGAAAAAGAGCAGCAGATCCCGGCACATGCCGATATGCAGGAGCAGATAGAGGCGATCCTTGCAGCAGGAACACAGGACTTTTTTGCGGGCTATGCGGTGGATGAGAGCTTTTTGCTGTGGGTGCAGAACACTTACGGGGATGAAGCACTTCAAAGTCTTGCGGATGGTGTGGAGCAGGTAACGGCAGAGCTTTGGTATATGGTTACGGAGCACTCGATCCATGCGCTGTGGATGGAATATTGCAGGGATACCGGCTACGCATCGTATCTGCTTTCAAATGTAAGATGGATCGACTGTGCCGATGAGGATACCATCACGATGGATTTTATCGGGGATATCAACTTTGATGAGAACTGGGATACCATGCGGGTGCTGGACGAGCGCGGTGGCATGCTGGAAAACTGTATCTCCGGGGAAATCTTAGAGGAATTGTCCTCCGCGGATATCGCGATGGCAAACAACGAATTTACGTTAAGCCTCGGGGGAACGGCTCTGGAGAAAAAAAGCTATGTGTTCCGGGCAGATCCGCTGCGCGTCCGGTATTACAAAAAAATGGGAATTGATATTGTCTCACTTGCAAATAATCATACATGGGATTATGGGGAGGACGCACTTCTCGATACACTTGCGGTATTAAAGGATGAAAACATCTCGTATGTAGGTGCGGGAAAGAATCTTGCGGAGGCTTCCAAGATCCCGTATTTTGTAGCAAACGGGCGCAAGATCGCGATCGTATCGGCGACACAGATCGAGCGTTATCACAGATACACGAAAGAAGCCACGGAGGACTCTGCAGGAGTGCTTAAGACCTTGAATCCGGAGCTGTTTGTAAGCCGGATCAGGGAGGCAAAGGCAAACAGTGACTATGTGATCGCGTATGTCCACTGGGGGACGGAGGGAAATCTCTACCCGGATGCGGACGAGCGCGCACTGGCAGAATTGTATACAGATGCGGGGGCGGACGTGGTGATCGGCGGACATGCGCACCGGCTGCAGGGCGGCACGTTTATCGACGGCAAGCCGGTTCTTTACAGCCTTGGAAACTTCTGGTTTTCGGATGGAGCGCTCTATACGTCGATCGCACACCTGACGATCCAAAAGGATGGCGCCTTGAACGTAAGCCTTCTGCCCTGTGAACAGAAAGACTTTACCGTGTCACTGCTCACCGGACAAAAGCAGCAGGAGGAGTTCTATAAGTATATTGCGGATCTGTCCTCCGGTGTCGGAATCTCGGAGGATGGCACCCTGTACGATATCGGGGAAGGGCAGGAGACGGAAGGGCTGCCCGCACTTTTGTACCGATCCGGACAGAAATACCGAAGCCGCCACGGGGACGTGGATTTAGAGGGCAATAGTATTGACATTGTCGGGAATGTAAAATAGAATATGGTGTAGTTTCAAGCTATGTTTCATATAAAATAAAATGCCAGAAAATTGGCGTTACAGGAAGCGAGGATAAAAATATGAGCAAGAAACCAGTTGTTTTGATGGTATTGGATGGCTATGGATTAAATGACCGCACAGAGGGCAATGCGATCGCATTGGCAAACACCCCGGTCATGGACAAATTGATGAAGGAGTACCCGTTTGTAAAGGGTGCTGCATCAGGTCTTGCTGTCGGTCTCCCGGACGGACAGATGGGTAACTCTGAGGTAGGACATATGAATATCGGTGCAGGACGCATTATTTATCAGGATCTTACCCGTATCACCAAAGATATTGCAGATGGCACGTTCTTTGAGAACAAGGTGCTGCTTGAGGCAATGGAAAACTGCAGGAAGAACGACTCCGATCTTCATCTGTGGGGACTTCTTTCCGATGGTGGTGTGCACAGCCACATCACACATCTGTACGGACTGCTTGAGATGGCAAAGAAGAATGGTCTCTCCAAGGTATATGTACATGCCTTCTTAGACGGACGTGATACACCTCCGGCTTCCGGCAAGGAGTATATTGAGCAGCTTGAGAGCAAGATGGCTGAGCTTGGCGTAGGCAAGATCGCATCACTTTCCGGACGTTACTATGCGATGGATCGTGATAACAACTGGGATCGTGTCCAGAAGGCTTATGATTCCCTGACCAAGGGCGAGGGCGTTCAGGCAACAAGCGCAGTTAAAGCAATGGAGGATTCTTATGCTGCTAATGTGACAGATGAGTTTGTTCTTCCTACCGTTATCACCGATGAGGCAGGAAAGCCGCTTTCCGTTGTAAAGGAAAACGATTCTGTTATCTTCTTTAACTTCCGTCCGGACCGTGCAAGAGAGATCACCCGCGCATTCTGCGATGACAAGTTTACCGGATTTGAGCGTCCGTTCATTCCGCTTTGCTATGTATGCTTTAAAGATTATGACGAGACGATCCCGAATAAGAAGATCGCTTTCGCAAAGGAAGAGATCGTCAATACCTTCGGCGAGGTTCTTGCAAAGCACGGCAAGACACAGCTTCGTCTGGCAGAGACCGAGAAATATGCACATGTTACCTTCTTCTTTAACGGTGGCGTGGAGGAGCCGAACGTCGATGAGGCACGTCTGCTTGTCAATTCCCCGAAGGACGTTGCAACCTACGACTTAAAGCCGGAGATGAGTGCTCCGGAGGTTGGAATGGATCTGGTAGAGGCGATCAAGTCCGACAAATATGATGTGATCGTTATCAACTTTGCAAACCCGGATATGGTAGGCCATACCGGAGTTATCCCGGCTGCCATTGCAGCAGTAGAGCGTATCGACAGCCTTGTAGGGGATGCGGTTGCAGCAGTAAAAGAGGTTGGAGGAGTTCTCTTTATCTGCGCTGACCACGGAAACGCAGAGAAGATGATCGACTATGAGACGGGCGAGCCACACACCGCACATACGACCAATCCGGTTCCGTTCATTCTGGTAAATGCAGATCCTTCCTGGAAGCTGCGAGAGGGCGGATGCCTTGCAGACATCGCACCGACCTTGCTTGAAATCATGGGAATCGAGCAGCCGAAGGAAATGACCGGCAAGTCACTGATCGTTAAATAAGGACGAGAACACATAAGAAAAGGGGATTAAGAAAATGTTTTGTAAAAATTGTGGAGCACCGTTAGCGGAGGGCAGTATTTTCTGCCCGATGTGCGGAACAAACAATGCACCGGAAGCAGGGGCAGCGCAGGATAACGCTCCGGCAGCGCAGCAGCCACAGGAGAATACCGAAGCGAATGCAGCCTCTGATAACAATGCAGCAGAAAGCCAGACAGCAGCCGGAAACAATGCACAGCCTGTAAACAATACCACCGCGCAGGGCAATCCGAACCCTGCTCCGGCTCAGCCACAGGCACAAAAGACGGATGCAGGATCTAAGATTGCGGATTCTGTAAAGAAGTTTGGCGCAAAGAAGACCGGCATCCTCGCAGCAGTGATCGTGGTTGTCATTATTCTGATCGCGGCATTCTCCGGCGGATCTTCCAAGGCGGTAGCCGTAGATAAGAAGTCTGCCACATCGGTTGGAAACGGCTATTTTATCGATGCAGACGGCAACACCAAGGAGTTTGACGAGGTATACAGCGTATACACAAGCTCAGACCTTTCTGCTACGCTTTACACCGATTACGATGGTGACCTTTATGTGGTAGACGACAAGCTGGGAACCGAGAAGATCGGATCGGATGTAACGAGTGTCCGCGTTGGTGTAAACGGCGCGTATGTTGCATACCTTGAGAATGAGGATGACGATTACTATCATCAGACACTGTATATCTACAATGTAAGCAAGAAAAAGAGCAACAAGATCGATACCGATGTAAGCGGAGACTACCTGACCATCTCTACAAGCGGAAAGAGTGTTGCCTATGAGAAGGACTACGACAACGGTGAGTTTGACACCTATGTTGCAGGCTATTCCAAGGCACCGGAAAAGATCGCAAAATCCGATGCAAGACCGGTTGCTGTCAGTGACAATGGAAAGAAGGCTTACTATATCGATCAGGATCGTACACTTTACTACTTCAACGGCAAGGACAAGTCTAAGGTGACCTCCGAGGTAGGATACAGCTTTTTTGCAAACTCTGATCTGTCAGAATTCTTATTCACAAAGGATGGCAACACCTATTTCTGCAAGCCGGGCAAGGATGAAGAAAAGCTTGCCAAGACAGAAATCTACAATGTCATCTATCCGCAGAACTGCTATGCAAGCTATATCGGAGAAAGCACTGTGGCACTTTTAAATGACACCATCAAGGGACAGGTTGTTTATGGCGCAGACGAAAGATTGTACTGGGTTAACAAGAAGGCGACCGAGCTGGTCAAGATCGATACCGGTGTCAGCAGTGTACTTATGTCAGATGATGGATCTGCTGTCGTATATGTGTCCAACAATAAGGTATACAAGGTAAGCAGGTTCAAGGAAGATTTAGAGCCGGAGCTTTTGTTCGACGAGGAGGATGTCGACTACGTCGTTGCAGGCACGGATCTGAAGAAGGTATATGCGTACTCTTACGAGGAGCAGACCTTATATTACATCAAGAACAGCAAGAAGGCAGTCACGATCAGCGATGAGGCTGAAAGCGCTGCATTTAACAATGTGGATGGCAAGGTATATTTTGTGGCAGATGAGGAGCTTTACGAGGCAAAGACCTCCGACTCTTCCAAGAAGAAAGTAAGCATTGACGGAGATGTATATTCTGTTTCAGCTTCCACCAAGGGCGTAATGGCTTTTGCAGAGGATGGGGAAGATTATACCTGCTATGCAATCGGTAAGAAGTTAGTTACCGTTTATGAGAACTAATTGCATTAGGTAAAATAGAAAAAGTTCGGTTTTATGCCGGACTTTTTTCTATGGAATCGTTTCTTGATAGCAAACATATGATGTGATATAGTAAAAAAGGTTACACCAAAAAACCTTAACGGAGGAAAAGAAAATGGCAGGCTTAAAAGAGTCATTGACGAAGGGACTTACCACAATCAATATGAAGACAAGCAATTTCATGGAGGAGTCGAAATATAAAACTCATATTACGAGCCTCGAAAATGAGATCGGTATGCTTGAACAGAATCTGGGAAAGTCTATCTACGAAAAGTGGAAGGGTGGAGTTGACTATAAGGAAGGCATCGAAGATGTCCTAAATACCATCCAGTCCAAGTATGATCTGATCGAGGAACAGAGACGCAACATCGAGAAGCTTCATGAGGAGGAAAAGCAGATATTGGGAAATCAGCAGTCTGCAAATACCACACCGAATGCGGCGACCGTTTTTTGCTCCAAGTGTGGTGCACCAAATGATGCAAATTACAAATTCTGCTGCAAATGCGGCAATCCGTTAAATCAATAAAACATACGACAAAGAGTGAGGAGTTAATTATGGAAATGAAATTCGATCCGATGACTGGACAGCCGATCCAGCCACAGAATGAGCAGCCACAGAGCAGTGAACCAGAGATGAAGTTTGATCCGATGACGGGACAGCCGATCCAGCCGCAGAATGAGCAGCCGCAGAGCAACGCACCAGAGGTGAAGTTTGATCCGATGACGGGACAACCGATCCAGCCGCAGAACGAGCAGCCACAGAGCAGTGAACCAGAGATGAAGTTCGATCCGATGACCGGACAGCCGGTTACGGCACAGAGAACTGTCAGCGCTTACGATCCGATGACCGGACAGCCGATCTACGGAAATGTAGATACTACGCCGCTGCCAACCAAGAAGGGAATGGGAAAGGGCGCTAAGATCGCAATCGCAGCGGTCGCAGCAATCGCAGTGATAGGTACGACCGTTGGTGTAAGTGCAAAGAATGGTGCATTTTTAAGCAAAGAGGCAAAGGTCGGACTTGCAGCGATTAACACCTTTAAGGAGCAGCCGCAGATTTTAGAGGATGCTAACATAATCGACATTCTTTCCGGAAATACCTTTACACTTGGCGGTGAGGTAACCTACGAGGGAGAGTCCTTAAAGGCAGAGTACCGCAGTAACAAGAACGAAAAGCAGCTTGCCGCATATATGGATATCGCAGGTGTTTCCGATCTGTCCGCTTTTATAACGCTTGACAAAGAAAAGGTGCAGCTTGCCTGCCCGGAGATTTTGGATGAGGCGCTTACCTATTATTACACGGCAGACAATGACGGTATGCTGATCGATATGGCAGATGACGACGAGATCCAGCAGTTAAACGATCTGCTTGTTGCTGCTACATCCGGCAAAAAGACGACCGCAGAGACCGATAAATATGTGGAGGAGATCGTAGCAGAATTAAAGGCAATCAAGTTCGATAAGATTTCTTCCGAGAAATTCGAGGTGGATGGCAAGGAACGCAGCTGTAAAGGATATCTTGCAACGATCACTCCGGACAACATCAACAACATCATCGATACATACATGGATTACATGGGGGATCTGATGAGCGGAGATCTGATGTCCATGACCGACTGGAGCAGCTTTAAGAGCGATGTGTCCGAGTTGCAGAAAGAGATCGACCGTATGGATGATATGGAGATCGAGTTTTTCACCTATAAGAATATGCTTGCCTGCATCCGCACAGAGGTTGAAGGCAATGATCTGGAGATTCTGTTCTTAGGTGGAGATTACCGTATGCAGAATGTGGAAGTAAATTATGACGGTGACACTTATCTTGAGCTGAAGGGTGAGAAGAGCGGCTCCGAGGAGACGATCAAGTTTAAGGCAGCCGGACAGACACTGGCAAAGGTAACCTATGATGAGAAGTCCGGTGATTACAACATCAGCATAGAGGAGCTTGGCACGATCAAGGGCAATATCGAGCATTCGAGAAAAGGTGTGACCGTTACCGTTACGAAGTTCTTTGGCTATGACGGCTTTAAGTTCAGCGCATACGCAAAGGATTCCGCTGATTTTGACAAGGTGGATGAAAAGGATAGCTTCGACATCGGAAACGCGGACGAGAGCGACTGGAACGATCTGATCGGCGATATCGATACTACCGTACTTTATGAACTGGAAGATGCATTAAACGATGTATTTTAATAAAAAAGCATGACAAAGGAGACAGGGTGATGACAGAGTACAAGCCATTCAAAGAAGGAAAAGTAAGAGAGGTATATGATAACGGGGACAACCTGATCATGGTTGCGACAGACCGTATCTCTGCCTTTGATGTGATCTTAAAGAATAAAGTGACAGACAAGGGTGCAATCCTGACACAGATGTCAAAGTTCTGGTTTGATTTTACCCAGGATGTTGTAGCAAACCACATGATTTCCGTTGATCCGCAGGATATGCCGGAGTTTTTCCGCCAGGAGAAGTTCTGCGGCAACAGCATGATGGTCAAGAAGCTGAACATGATTCCGATCGAGTGCATCGTGCGCGGCTACATTACCGGAAGCGGCTGGGCAAGCTACAAGGAAAATGGCACCGTATGCGGAATTACACTTCCGGAGGGACTTGTAGAGTCTGACAAGCTCCCGGAACCGATCTACACACCGAGTACCAAGGCTGATCTTGGCGATCATGACGAGAATATTTCCTTCGAGCGCAGCGTGGAAGTTCTTGAGAAGCATTTTCCGGGCAAGGGACAGGAATATGCAGAGAAGATCCGTGATTACACGATCGCACTCTACAAGAAGTGCGCAGAATATGCGCTGTCAAAGGGCATTATCATTGCCGATACCAAGTTTGAGTTCGGTTTGGACGAGGATGGAAACGTCGTTTTGGGAGACGAGATGCTTACTCCGGACAGCTCACGCTTCTGGCCGGTAGAAGGCTATAAGCCGGGACAGAGCCAGCCGTCCTTCGACAAGCAGTTCGTAAGAGACTGGTTAAAGGCAAATCCTGACAGCGATTACCTGCTTCCGGATGATGTTATCGCAAAGACCGTTGACAAGTACAAAGAGGCATACGCTCTTTTGACCGGAAAAGAATTTACAAGATAACCGATTTTCTTTGACTAAGGGGATTAGCGCAAAAGTGCGTAAAAATGTCAAAGGAGAGACAGATGAAACAGGATGAAGTTTTTGATTGCTTTGTAGATGAGGATGCGCTGCATGAGGAATGCGGCGTATTCGGAATGTATGATTTTGATGGAGGAGATGTCGCGTCCACCATTTACTACGGGTTGTTCGCGTTGCAGCACCGTGGACAGGAGAGCTGTGGAATCGCTGTCAGTGATACCAACGGACCGCGGGGCAACATGATCTCCCACAAGGGCATGGGACTGGTCAACGAAGTGTTCACGCCGGAGCATCTGGAGCGCATGAAGGGTGATATCGGTGTCGGACATGTCCGTTATTCGACCGCAGGATCTTCCACCAGAGAGAATGCGCAGCCATTGGTGCTCAACTATGTAAAGGGAACACTTGCGATGGCGCACAATGGCAATCTGATCAATGCCAATGAGTTAAGACGCGAGTTAGAGTACACGGGCGCTATTTTCCAGACGACCATCGACTCGGAGGTCATCGCATACCATATCGCAAGAGAACGCCTAAATTCCAAGACAGCGGAGGAGGCGGTAAGGCGTGCCTGCATGAAGCTGAAGGGTGCGTATGCGCTCGTTGTGGCAAGTCCGAGAAAGCTGATCGCCGCAAGGGATCCGTATGGCTTTAAACCGCTCTGCATCGGCAAGCGCGACAATGCCTATATCGTGACCTCAGAGACCTGTGCGCTTGACACCATAGGCGCAACCTTTGTCCGGGATGTGCTTCCGGGGGAGGTCGTTGCGATCACTCCGGATGGAATCGAATCGGATTGTTCGATGGCAATCCCGAAGGAACAGCAGGCAAGATGTGTTTTTGAGTATATCTATTTTGCAAGACCGGACAGCCATTTTGACGGGGAGAGTGTATATGCAAGCCGGATTAAGGCGGGGCGGTTCCTTGCAATGGATTCGCCGGTCGAGGCGGATATCGTGACGGGAGTCCCGGAGTCCGGCAATGCGGCGGCACTTGGCTATTCGCTGGAATCGGGCATCCCATACGGAACAGCCTTTGTCAAGAACGGCTATGTGGGAAGAACCTTCATCAAGCCGAAGCAGTCCAGCCGTGAGTCGAGCGTGCAGATCAAACTGAATGTATTAAAGGAGGCGGTTGCCGGCAAGCGCGTCATCATGATCGATGACTCTATCGTCCGGGGAACCACTTCTGACCGTATCGTAAGAATGTTAAGGGACGCAGGCGCGAAGGAAGTGCATGTGCGCATCAGCTCCCCGCCATTTTTGTGGCCGTGCTATTTTGGCACAGATATCCCTGCAAGAGAGCAGCTTATTGCGTATAATCGCAGCATAGAGGAGATACGCCAGATCATCGGCGCAGACTCTCTGGGGTATCTCGCAATCGAGCGTCTGCCGGAGATGGTGGACGGACTGCCGATCTGCAAAGGCTGCTTTAATGGCAACTATCCAATGGAACCACCGAAAGAAGACATCCGGGGCGAATATTTTGACAAGGAAATCGACCTCGAACGTCGCATCATCAATCGCTGATAAGGAGAAAATAAAATGAGTACAGATTGTTACAGCAGTCCGCTTTCCGAACGCTATGCCAGCAAGGAGATGCAGTATATTTTTTCTGCGGATATGAAGTTTTCCACCTGGAGAAAGCTCTGGATCGCCCTTGCAGAGACAGAGATGGAGCTTGGACTTTCCGAGAACGGCAAGCCGGTCATCACACAGGAGATGGTTGACGAGCTGAAGGCACATGTGAACGACATCAATTACGATGTTGCAAAGGAACGCGAGAAGCTGGTGCGCCATGATGTCATGAGCCATGTGTATGCTTATGGACAGCAGTGCCCGAAGGCAGCAGGCATCATCCACCTTGGAGCGACCTCCTGCTATGTAGGCGACAACACAGACATCATTGTCATGCGCGAAGCACTTAGGCTGGTTCATAAAAAGCTGGTCAATGTCATCGCGGAGCTTGCCGCTTTCGCAGAGAAGTATAAGGATCTTCCGACACTGGCGTTTACCCATTTCCAGCCGGCACAGCCGACCACGGTAGGAAAGCGTGCGACACTGTGGCTGAATGAGTTTATGATGGATCTTGAGGATCTTGAGTATGTGGCAGGCAGCTTAAAGCTTCTTGGCTCTAAGGGAACGACCGGAACACAGGCAAGCTTTCTGGAGCTGTTTGACGGAGACAATGAGACGATCGACAAGATCGATCCGATGATCGCAAAGAAGATGGGCTTTGATGCCTGCTATCCGGTATCCGGACAGACCTATTCCAGAAAGGTAGACACGCGCGTGGCAAACGTGCTTGCGGGAATCGCAGCAAGCGCCCACAAGATGTCAAATGATATCCGTCTGTTACAGCACTTAAAGCAGGTGGAGGAACCGTTTGAGAAGAACCAGATCGGTTCATCCGCAATGGCATACAAGAGAAATCCGATGCGCAGCGAGCGTATTGCATCCCTTTCCCGCTATGTCATGATCGATGCCTTAAATCCGGCAATCACATCCGCAACACAGTGGTTTGAGCGGACACTGGATGATTCTGCAAACAAGCGCCTTTCCATTCCGGAGGGCTTCCTGGCAATCGACGGAATCCTGGATCTGTGCCTGAACGTTGTGGACGGACTGGTAGTTTACCCGAAGGTAATCCGCAAGCAGTTCATGAGCGAGATTCCGTTCATGGCGACGGAGAACATCATGATGGATGCCGTTAAGAACGGCGGCAACCGTCAGGAGCTGCATGAGAAGATCCGCCAGCTTTCCATGGAAGCCGGCAAGACGGTAAAGGAAGAGGGCAAGGACAATAACCTTGTGGATCTGATCGCCGCAGACGCTTCCTTCGGTCTGACCAAGGAACAGATCGAGGAGACACTAAAGCCGGAGCTTTATGTGGGACGTGCTCCGCGTCAGGTGGAAGTATATCTGCGTGATGTCGTTTCCCCGGTTCTTGCTGCGAACAAAGACGAACTTGGCGTAAAAGCGGAAATCAACGTATAAAAGAATAAAAACCGCATAAAGAAAGACCTCCCCGGTTATTCTAACAGAAAACAAAGGGAGGTCTTTTTATGTCTTTATGTATGAAAATCATTGATATACACGGAAGAGAAATCTTGGATTCGAGAGGAAATCCGACGGTTGAGGTGGAGGTGACCGCAGAAACGGAAACGACCGGCAGGAAATATACCGGAAGGGAATCTGTCCCGTCCGGCGCAAGCACCGGACAGTTTGAGGCGATCGAGCTTCGCGATGGGGACAAAAAGTATTTTGGGCTTGGCGTGCAGAAGGTCGTCGAACACATCAACAACAGGATCCGGAATGAACTCATCGGAATGAATGTGCTTGATCAGGTCGCAATCGACCGCAGGCTGATCGGGCTTGACGGAACCGACAACAAGGGAAATCTCGGCGCAAACGCGCTGCTTGGCGTATCACTGGCATGTGCCAAGTGCGCGGCGGAGGCAATGCAGTTTCCGTTATACCGCTATATCGGAGGAATGAACGCAAAGATCCTTCCACGCCCGATGATGAATGTGATCAACGGCGGCGTACACGCCAAAAACCGTCTGGATTTTCAGGAGTTCATGATCGTGCCGAAGGCGGACAGCTTTTGTGATGCGCTGCGCATGGGGGCGGAGGTCTATCACTTTTTGAAGAAGATATTGGAGGAGGATCACATGTCTACCGCAGTCGGTGACGAGGGTGGTTTCGCGCCGGATCTTACGACGGCGAGGGAGGTGTTTGCGTACCTTGCAAAGGCGGTGGACAAGGCAGGCTACCGGCTTGGTGAGGATGTCGTCTTTGCAATGGATGCCGCATCGAGTGAGCTGTACGACGAGGCGAGGGATGTCTATGTGTTCCCCGGCGAGGGTGTCAGCCGAAGCACCGAGGAGATGATCGGCCTGTACGAGGAGCTGGTACACAATTATCCTTTGGTCTCCATCGAGGACGGACTGCAGGAGAACGACTGGGAAGGCTGGCAGGAGCTGACCAGAAGGCTCGGAGACAAGGTGATGCTGGTCGGGGACGATCTTTTTGTTACGAATACGAAGCGCATCCGCTGCGGAATTGATCTTAAGGTGGCAAATGCGGTGCTGGTCAAGGTCAACCAGATCGGAACGCTCACCGAGGCGATGGATGCAATCTCTATGTGCCAGATGGCAGGGTATAAGGCGGTCATTTCCCATCGCTCAGGGGAGACGGAGGACAGCTTTATCGCCAATCTTGCGGTCGCAGTTAATGCCGGCTGGATCAAGTGCGGCGCACCGTGCAGGGCAGAGCGTACCGCCAAGTACAATGAGCTGCTCAGGATCGAAGAAACCGTTGCAAAATCGTAAACTTCCGCTATAATTTATAAGTGTGATAAAAAGGGTATATCCGATACGAGGGGGAAGCAGTATGAAGAAGTTTATGGCGGAGTTTAAGAAGTTTATCAGCCGGGGCAACGTGATGGATATGGCAGTCGGTATTATCATCGGCGGTGCATTTACGAGTATTGTCAACTCATTAGTCAATGATATCATCAACCCGGTTCTTGGAATCTTTGGAGGAATGAATTTTGACCAGCTTGCAGTGACGATCCCGGCGCTTGGAGGCGGCGAGGTGACACTGACCTACGGCAATTTCATTACCGCGGTTATCAACTTCCTGATCATGGCGTTTATCGTCTTTTCCATCATCAAAGCGATCAATGCGGCAAGCGCACGCTTTGAGAAGAAGGATGAGCCGGCGGCACCGACCGAAAAGGAATGTCCATATTGTAAGACCAAGATCGCGGTGGCTGCAACAAGATGCCCGAACTGTACTTCAATGTTATAGTGAAAAAGGGCTTGAAATGACATTTGGGATATGCTATACTATTTTAAGTTATTGAGCTTACAATAGGAGGTGTGAATCGTGACAGTTTTAAAGACGATTTTAACAATAATCTTTATTATTATCAGCGTAGTGATTACAGTAGTTATCCTGATGCAGGAAGGCAAGTCTGCAGGACTTGGCGCAATCAGCGGTGCCGCAGATACTTACTGGGGCAAGAACAAAGGACGTTCGATGGAAGGCATTCTTGTTAAGCTTACCAGAATCGCCGTTATCCTGTTCTTAGTAATAGCAGTGCTGCTTAATATGGGTATTTGGTAGAATCCACAAAAGACTGTCGATCACTCGGCAGTCTTTTTTTCTGTGTGAAACGTCACGATGGCTTCTTAGGTTATAGGAGAAGATATGAGCGAACTGGAACAATATGAGGTAAGAAAGAAAAAAGTATATGATTTTATCTGCTCGGATGTCTATGTGCCGATGAAGATCAAAGAGCTTGCGATCATGCTCGCGGTGAAACATGAGGACAGACCGCAGCTGGAGCGCATCCTTTTAGAGCTGCAGCAGGAGGGCAAGATCGTATTGTCCAAGCGGGGCAAGTACACCAAGGGCGAGGAGAAGCGTCTGGTTGGTACTTTTACAGCGCACCCGAAGGGCTTTGGCTTTGTCACGATCCCAGATGAGAGCGAGGACATTTTCATTCCGGAAACCAAGGTAAACGGCGCGATGCACATGGATACGGTCGAGGTCATTGTCTCTCCGGCGGCAACCGGAAGACGGCGTGAGGGAACGGTCGTAAATATCGTAGAGCGCGGCATGAAACAGGTGGTCTGCACCTACGAGCAGAACAAGACCTTTGGCTTTGGCGTGCCGGACAATACGAAGTTTGCCAAGGATATTTTTATCCCGCAGGAGCGCTCAAAGGGCGCGGTAAGCGGACATAAGGTTGTGGTGGAGATCACGAACTACGGTGCCAACGGCAAGAACCCGGAGGGCAAAGTGGTCGAGATCCTAGGACATATCAATGATCCGGGGGTGGATATTCTGTCCATTGTAAGGGCTTATGGGCTTCCGGTCGAGTTCTCCGAGAAGATCATGCATCAGGTGGAGAATGTCGCACATGAGGTGAGCAGCGCCGATATGGCGGGGCGCAAGGATCTGCGCGACTGGCAGATGGTGACGATCGACGGGGAGGATGCCAAGGATCTTGACGATGCGGTTTCGCTCACGATGGATGGCGACAATTATGTGCTTGGCGTACACATTGCCGATGTGACGAATTATGTGCAGGAACATAGCGCACTGGATGTGGAGGCGTTAAAGCGCGGCACATCCGTGTATCTGGTAGACCGGGTGATCCCGATGCTGCCACACGCACTTTCCAATGGTATCTGCTCTTTGAATGAGGGGGAGAACCGGCTGGCTCTCAGCTGTATCATGACCATAAATCCAAAGGGGGAGGTTATCGGCCATGAGATCGCGGAGACGGTCATCTGCGTGGACCGCAGGATGTCCTACACCAACGTGAAGAAGATCCTTGCAGACCATGACGCGGCAACGATCGCAGAGTATGAGGAGCTGGTTCCGATGTTTTTGCGCATGGAGACGCTTTCCGCTATTTTGCGGAAAAAGCGCATGAAGCGCGGCGCGATCGACTTTGATTTTCCGGAGACGAAGGTGGTTCTGGATGAGCAGGGAGTCCCTGTTGCAATCAAGCCTTACGAGCGCAACGTTGCAACGAAGATCATCGAGGACTTTATGCTGATTGCCAACGAGACGGTTGCACAGGATTACTTCTGGCAGGATGCACCGTTTTTGTACCGGACGCATGAGAAGCCGGATAGCGAGAAGATCCACAAGCTTTCCACGTTTATCAATAACTTTGGATATTCCATTCATATCGGAAGCGACGAGGTACACCCGAAGGAGCTGCAGAAGCTGCTGGAAAAGATCGAGGGAACCGATCAGGAGGGACTGATCAGCCGCCTGACACTGCGCTCCATGAAGCAGGCGCGGTATTCGCCAATCTGTTCGGGACACTTCGGACTTGCTGCCAACTACTATTGCCATTTTACTTCGCCGATCCGCCGTTATCCGGATCTGCAGATCCACCGGATCATCAAGGAAAATCTGCGTGGGCGTTTCAATGAGGCGCGTAGAACGCATTATGAGGCAATCCTGCCGGAGGTGGCGAAGCACACCAGCGAGATGGAGCGGCGTGCCGATGAGGCAGAGCGTGAGACCATCAAGCAGAAGAAGGTTGAATACATGGAGGGGCATATCGGAGAGGTATTTTCCGGTGTGATCTCCGGCGTGACCGAATGGGGATTTTTCGTGGAGCTGGCAAACACGGTGGAAGGACTTGTGCGTGTCACCTCGCTTACGGATGATTTCTATGAGTATTACGAGGACTCCTATGAGCTGGTCGGTCAGGCAACCAACAGGAGGTACAAGCTTGGACAGCGCATCCGCGTGCGGGTAGAGCAGGCAGACCGGTTGATGCGGACGATTGATTTTTCAATCGCAGCAGAGGGGGATACAGATGAAGAAAGCACTGGTATACCGGTGGAAAGCATATAATCAGAGAGACGTGGAAGAAGCGTTGCAGAATGCCGGCATCGAGCTGACATTCTTTGACTTTGCCTATAAGAGCATGGACGAGGACGACATATTTGAGGAAAAGGTCGTCCAGAGTCTTCGGGAGGATGCGTTTGATTTTGTCTTTTCAATCAACTATTTTACGATCCTCTCCAATGCCTGCGAGCGTGTTGGTATGCCGTATATCTCATGGCTGTGTGACAGCAGGCTGCTTACGATGCATAACAATTCCGTGTTCAACGCCTGCAACCGTATTTTCGTGTTTGACCGCGTGGATTATGCAGAGTTCAAGCGGCTGGGCGCGAAGGTGCTCTATCTGCCGCTGGCGGCGAATGTCGCCCGCATGGATCGCGTGAGAAGCGGGGAGGCAAGGGCTGCAGAGATCGCATTTGTGGGGAGCATGTATGCCAAGAAGAACGAATATGATAAGTGTAAGGGCGAGCTGACACCGTATCTGCAGGGCTATTTTGACGCGGCGCTGCGCGCACAGACCGATGTGTATGGGGAGGATGTCATCGGGGAACTTCTGACGGATGATATCGTACTTAAGCTTGGGGCGTGCCTTTCCTTTGAAAAGGCGAAGGAGTCTTTTTCCTCGCTGCCGCTTGCGTTTGCGGTCACACATCTTGGCTTTAAGCTTGCCAACATCGAGCGCACGAAGCTGTTGACACTGCTGTCCGAGCATTTTCCGGTTGCGTTATATAGTGATGCATCATTGCCGGATGCCGCAGGGATCGATTATCGGGGAACCGTAGACTACTGGACGCAGATGCCGAAGGTATTTTACAACAGCAGGATCAACCTGAATGTCACGATGCGAAATATACGCACAGGACTTCCGCTTCGGATGTTTGACATCATGGGCTGTGAGGGCTTTCTTCTGACCAACTATCAGGCGGAGATCGCATCACTTTTTGAGCCGGGCAGGGATCTGGCCGTCTATGAGAGCTTTGACGACTGCCTGAAAAAAGCCGGATATTATTTAGAGCATGAGGATGAGCGCCGCACGATCGCAGAGAATGGATACCGCAAGATATGTGCGCACCACACCTACGACCACAGGATCGCAGAGATGTTTGAGATCCTAAAGAGAGAAAACTGCCAGATATAAAAATTTGAGAAAATTAACCAGCGGTTTATTGATTTTTTCAGTGGAATCGGATATGCTATACAAGCAAACCGATGGGAAGGAGGATGCCGGAATGGCAAAGGAAACAAAAAAACTGATTGCCAACAACAAAAAGGTCTATCATGACTACTTTTTGGAGGAGACCTACGAAGCCGGTATCGCGCTTGCCGGAACAGAGGTTAAGAGCCTTCGGATGGGAAAGGGCAGTATCAAGGAGGCATTTATCCATATCGAGAATGGGGAAGTGATCCTTTACGGTATGCACATCAGCCCATACGAGAAGGGCAATATCTTTAACAAGGATCCGCTGCGTCCGAAGAAGCTTCTGATGCACAAGAAAGAGATCCAGAAGATGATCGGAAAAATCGCACAAAAGGGTTACACGATCGTCCCGGTTGAGGTATACTTTAAGGGAAGCCTCGTCAAGGTCGAGGTAGCGCTCGCACGGGGCAAGAAGCTCTATGACAAGCGTGCCGATATCGCAAAGAAGGATATAAAGCGCGAGGCAGAGCGAGATTTCAAGGTTCGCAACCTTGGGTGATTTTAAATGCAGTCCACCGATAGGTGGTGCAGATATATAAGGGCTAGTAATGGTTTCGACAGGGATCATGCAGCTGGAGAAGCGAGTCGTATGGTAA
>ERZ1034998.661-NODE-661-length-21900-cov-8.822568_pt1 | contig 21900 bp, 35 predicted proteins | sample MGYA00520621_ERZ1034998 | MGnify/ENA primary metagenome ERZ1034998 (study PRJEB33766, sample SAMN09781748) | gut metagenome | biome: gut microbiome | host: Homo sapiens | place: Madagascar | study: EMG produced TPA metagenomics assembly of the PRJNA485056 data set...
AGTCCAAATTTCTTTTTTATATTTTTCATCAATTATTTTTTTTAATTCTTTTAGTGTCTTTTCTTCGCTGTCAAGCTGTGCCTGCATTACTTCTTTTTGTCTGCTATTCATCCAACATTGCTCCGTTCAATTTATCCTGCGCATTTCTCACCGCAGTTTCTGCTTCATCAGGATCCGGAAGCTTGTCCTTAATCTCATCATAGTCAATGTCAAGCTGCTCACAGATAAGCTTCATCAGAGTTTCATTGTCGATCTGAGTTGCCAGATTAAGCAGCGTATTGATCTCCGCCTGCCTTGCCTGCGCTTCTATCAGTTTGATCTGTGCATTTTCCTGAGCATTTGACATGATCTCATGTTCAAAATTGAAATACACCTGATTCATCTGATAGTCGGTGCCATCCTCTTTGTTGATCTCCTCCAGGACGACCTTAAGGATTTTCCGCAGGAACTGTTTCAGCCGGATCTCCAGTTTGGAACACTTCAGGTCCAACAGGGAATATGCTGCCTTGATTGCAATGTTGGTTGTGGCATTGGTATCCTTCAGTCCGGAGGTATTCAGTCCCATGCCAAATCTGTAAATATTCTTTTCATCCAGGTCAAGCTTTGCCACCCGCGCCTGGTACGGCACATCCACCGTGTGGACCTCAACACCGCCGTCATCGTCCACGCCAATGATCTTCTTGGTTTTCAGATTCTTCTGCAGTTCTTCCAGGTTGTCCCCCTGGAATCCCTTCACCACATGAATCGGGGTATCAAAGTCAATCAGATTATTGGAAAGACTGCTTGCCATCATATCGTAATCGTCGATCAGGTCCTTGACAGGCTTAAGGCTGCTAAATTGCTTTTTATTATTGTCCAGCCGGAAGAACGGAATATATCCAAATCCTTCATAGCATATCTCTTTTTTGCCCTCTTCCTTGTACAATACATGTGGCTTGGGATTGATCTGTTCTGATTCGTCCAGAGTGATTGCTCCGCCATCGCTCTGGACATAGAAATAAACCCGTTCAGAATCCCACACCTGAATGCGCTTGATTTTCTTCTGTCCCTTCTCGATCCGGTCAATATACCAGTAGATTACATATTCCGTGTTGCTGTCCGTATCCTTCGCCCTGACTTCTATTACCCCGATACTATCAGCACACTGGAAAGAAAGCCTGTTTTCCTCATTTTTGTAGCAGTACATATATTCGAACCCTTTTGTCTGGCATCCGGTCAGCACCTCGGACAGCTCCGCTACAAAATTCTCGTTCTCATTGAAGTACAAATCCAGTTCTGTCTGCAGCTCCGGAATATCTGACCTGATAAAGCCATCTTTGCCGGAAAGCATGTACTGGACTGCCTGGTCCACCAGCTCTGCGAAAAACGGATGTGGGATCTTGACATTGCTCCTCGTCTTATCTTCCTCGAGGTTTCCATCTGCGTTGTAATAGAACACTCTGTATTGCCTTATATCGTTGTCCCCGTCATAGTATGCCTGTCCCTTCCTCGCAAAAGTTTTCTTGTCGGAAGAAGCATCATCCTGAATGAACTTATTTATTTCTTCTATCGTCAGCACTCTTGCCACCTCTTCTTTCGCTGTAGTCTCACATTTATATGAGCCAATTCTTGTGCTTCCGCCATCCTTCAACGCCGTATCTTAATGCCGCCATAGCATCATCCTGGAATGGTACAGGTTCATCAAGATATTCCCCTGTTTTTTCATCATGTTTCCACTTCCACTGCTGCAGTTCCTTGATAGTGTTCACACAAGACGGATCAACCACAATCTGGTGCTGCTTCAGGTAATCAATCTGTGCCTTGACAGATCCTTGTGATCCACCCTTGTCAACACCTTTTGCCCTGTTATATCCTGCTTTCTGCCACATCCTGATTCTGTCCGGTTCTGCGGAGTCACACCACATCTGTTTATTCCTCGGAATGTCAGCCGCCCTTGCAAGCTCTATGATCTCGGATGTGTCTTTCTCGAATACATAGATTTCTTTCGTGATATATATCACATCATCTTTGATTCCAAGTGGAAGTATCGCATCTGCATGGTTGAAACCAAAGTCCTGACCGATTGCAAAATCATCATAGTCAGCCGGATTCTTGGAACATTCACCGATTTTCCAATTATGAAGGATCAGACCACCTATTTCGCCCCATTCCCCGAGTCCGTATATCTGATACCCTTCGGGATCAACGATCTTTCTCCTCTCCATACGCTGCCGGTATGCGTCATCGATAAATCGGTTGCCCAGATAAGTACTGTGATGCGTCATCACATTAGGATCCGGGAGATCAAAAAAGACCTTCTTGATCCAGTGATTCTTGTTCACCGGATTAAAGGTCATCCTGATCTGATAAAATTGTCCTTCCGGCAGCTCCCCACGCAGACGGTCATCAATGATCTCCAGGTCTGCCTGTGTCAGCTCCGTTGCTTCCTCGCACCATACGTCCGTCAGCTTTCCTTTCTGGAATGTAATTGATTTCAGCTTTTCACGCTGTTTATCATCGTTCATGCCACGAAATATGATCTGATTACCATTTATCCGGCAGGTAATCTTCAGGGGGGACATATTTATCTGCCAGTATCTGTCAGCCTTGTCTCCGAACATCCGGTATATTGCCCCGGTCAATTCCGCAAATGTGCTGTCACGGTTTGTTATGTCTGATTTTCGGATACAGACAAGGTTCCTTCCCTTGTCCTGCATCAGCCGCAATATATAATTCTGCGCCGTATCAACGCTTTTCCCTGATCCGGCCGATCCTTTCATAACGATGTAACGCTTATGACTCTGATCAACTTCCCGAAAACATGGGTTCATCTGAACATTTACATTCATAAGCAATCCGCATCCTTGAATGCCTTAAATATTTTCGGCGACTGGATAGCAAACCAGTCTGTAATCGTTTCATCCATTCCCCAATTTTCCGAGGTTCCGCTACAATTCCACATTCCGGATTCATATAAAAAAGCATGAATGATCTCATGCCTTAATACCTTTTTTCTGTACTCATCCAAATCCTTTACAGAATTTCTATCCGATTCATATTTTGCCAGCTTGATTGTATGAATGGTCTGATCCATACATCCATCAGAATTCTTCGGCATTTCTTCATCCGGAACATCAAAACGTATTGTGTATTCAGTTCCTAAAATGTTAACTTTCTTCATTCTTTTTTACCTCTATCTTCGGGACATACAGTCTGTAAATAGGTTTGCACACCGGACCATTCAAAAATACAGGCTGAAACTTTACATACTTTATCAGCCTATGAAAATGAAAAAGCAGGTACAGCCTCCCTGCTACTGGCCGGATATATTCGACTTCCATCGGTATTCTTTCAACTGCAAATCTTTTAACCTTCATCGTAGTAATTACCCCACAATAGTTCTAAAATAAATGATGGTGTTACAATGATTGCAATTATGCAAAAAACATCATAAAGTATTCTGTTCCACTTTTCCCATTTATTCATTTTCGCCGTCTCCATAGTCAATATTGATATTAAGCTCCAGATCTGCATCAAGCTCTACTTTGTCGGTAAACATGCCAAGATGCTTACCAAGCAGTTCCAGAGCCTTCATTTTATCGTTCAGCCTGACTTCCCTTTCTTCAGAATATCCCTTGTCACCGCTCATGGTTTTTACTTTCACAGCCTGGATGCAGGCGAGATCGTCTTCCGTTGCATCCTCCCTGACGGAACCATCTTCAGCGTTAATTACATTTTGCGGATTCACAAACGCTATCCTTGCCAGCTCCTGAATTACACGATCCTGATTGATTCCAGTCCGCTTCGACCGTTCTGCCATTGCCTTGTCAATAGCTTCCCGGATTCTAGTATTTTCTAGTAATTTATTTGCGTTTGTGTCTGTGTACTCCGTCTTTTTATAGCCGGCCCTGATAGCTGCCTGCGTTGCATTCAGGTCGATGAGGTACTCGTCTACAAACCTTTTCTGCTTGGCATTGAGTCTAGCCATCCTGCAACACCACCCTTCTATTGTTGCACCGGTGCAACTCCACGAAAAAAGGCAACGCAGCTATCTGCATTGCCCTGTCACTAATTTATCACGATACTATATTATCACATTTGACATGCGAAATCATGCCATCTTTTACTTTAACTCTCCAATGTACCTACCAATCTGTTCAATTGTCTTGAACACGATCCGTTTCATCTGTCGCTCACTGTATGATGCCCCACCAATCTTAAGGTACGGGACCGGTGATCTGAGTCCTTTACTCCAGTACCTGATCCGTATTACCTTCTGCTCTTCTGATTTCAGGGAATTATATACAAATTCCACTGCCTCAATCTCTTTCTTAATCCGCTCATGGTATACCGATGTCATTTTCAGGGCCTTGGCCTCAGTGACAGATTGTGCCTTGTCTATTTCCCTGTTGGAATCCAACGGACGACTGCTGCCTCCCGCCGGTGATGCCATAATGTCCGATATGTACTCCTCATATTCTTTCTTGCGTTGGGGATACCGTAATAATATAGTTTCGATAATCCTCCAGCTTGCTCTGTTAATTCTCTGCATCGATGCTTTCTCCTTTCTTCTGCGCCGGAGTTGCACCGGTGCAATTATGCCACTTTGTTGTATTTGTTCTGCATTTCCTCAATGTCATCCACCAGATAATATTTTACAGTGATCTCTGGGTTGGAATGTCCGAGGAGTCTGCTTACTAACATTACGTCACCTGTTTTGCGATACAGGACGGATGCGAAAGTCTTCCGGTAAATGTGGACCGTTGCGGTCAACCGTGTCACCCCGCCGCAGACTGCCATCTCCTTGGCCAGCTTCTCTATGCCGTACTCTCTCATCCGATTATGCGGTGCCCTGTCAGCTAGGAACACTGGATCTGTTCCCGGACGGTTGCCGATGTAATTTTTCAATGCTTTGACTGCTTTGGGGGTCAGCATGCCGGTGCGGTACTTATTGCTCTTCTCGCCCCATATAGTAATCGTTTTATGAATCAGATCCAGATCGGAGATATTAAGGTGTGCTATCTCCCCTACTCTCATCCCCGTACATAACATCAGTTCAAACAGGGCCTTTTCTTTCGGAGCTGCCAATACATCCCTGATGTCTTCTATCTCTTCATCTGTCAGTCGCTTTTTCTGTGCCTGAATCTGCTTGACTTTGTCCACGCCATCTGCGACATTTTTGGTTATATGCTCTTTACGATACGCCCAGGAAAAAAACGTGGATAAATAACGGTATATTGTGGATTTATAATTTTGGCTGATGTGATCTCTGTAAGCCTTTATTGCCAAAAAATCCGTAATATCCTGCGCTGTGACATATTTATAATTTTTCCCGGCATAGTCAAAAAATTCCTTGATGCGCCCGATATATCCTCTGATGGTGGACTCGCTGAGCCCTGCTGCCACGCTGTCAATCCAGTATCGTTTCATCAGCCATTCATTATCATGCTCTTCCACCATTGGTAGTTGCCTGGCTGCCGAAATGTCATAGTCCTGCATTTTTACTAAAAACACGATCTTTACTTTGTCAATCTGTTCCGGTGTCAGAATATCATTCATTTCGAAAGCAATGTCATTAATCAGGTCTGTCTTTGTCATAGGCTGTACCTCATTTTCTCATTGCCTACCAGCAGATCCTATGGTATGATACTGGTAAGCAGGTAAGCGGTAGATGTTATCTTTGGTCGGATGAATCTACCGCTGTTTTATTGGCATCGATTGCAGGTTCTCTGCACTTATCTTTTTATTATGCTTTTTCTATCACTCCTTCGCTAAATTTCAAAATCCATGCACAAATACTTACCGTTGTCCATCTTCCAATAATACTGTCCTATGTACCAGTCCTCGCCCAAAATTGTTTGTTTACAATATTCCCCCTCTTCGATCTGTTCTTCTCCTTTCGGTTCATCAACCACATAAGCGTTTTTTATATCACATCCATCAGCATCTACATTCTCCTGGAACCAATCAGCTATCTCTTCATTAAGCTGATTCCTCTGTTCTATTTTTTCTCGTATTTCTCTTGGAATTATCATGTTCCTTCTCCTTTCTACTGTAAATTTCAGTTTACCTAAATACTTTGTTCTATATTATCCAATAATTTTATGAGCATATCCGCGGCTCTCTCTGCCTGCTGGTCGTATTCCTTACGCAACGGACTGTCTATAATATTCCCAGCATCATAATGAATCATGGCATGGGACAATTCATATGCAAGCTCATAATTTACTGTTTCCAGTTTCATCTGCGTCCTTATCCCTATTTGATTCTGATTTAGGATAGAGAAACATCTGCTCTTCATGTCAAGTGATCTCACATTCATCTTGTTACATTTTGCGAACTGATAGAGAACATTAAATATCCATATGGGGTTTCGCATTCCCGGGATGGTGTTCTTCTTCGTCTCTATTGCCGGTGTTGTCTTCTCCGGCAGAGCTTTCGTAGTATTTTCCTGCTTATCCTTGAAATACGCATCCACCAAGTACTCGTATGCCTGCCATGCCTTTTCCGTATTCAGACTTTTTGCGTGCATCAATGCTCCTTTTTCCGTCCAGAAGCACACGCTCTTTGCTTGTTTGAAGAGAGTGTGAAATTCACACTCTCTCTTCATCTCTCTTAATTCCTCCCCTTCGATAACAATATAATGCTTGCCGGGAATATACTTATCCCGGTTATACTTGAAGTTCCATCGTATTTTTTCTTCTGTTGTTTCATATGCCTCCGCAATCTGCTTGGTTGTTAATACCCGAATTCCTTTTAACTCAATCTTCTGAATTTCTCCCATTGTGTTTTCCTCCTTCTTGCAGTGAGCATATTGCTCACTATTTATATCACGCATTATAGTGTACAATTTGCTCACCGTCAATACTTTTTTAGGAGGTACTTATGTTAGGATCCCGACTGAATCAAATTCGCAAAGCTAAAAAGATCACCGCTCAGCAGATGGCAGATGCTCTATTTATCAACATCCGCTCTTACAGGGCTTACGAATCTAACGATCGTTTACCCAGTCTAGAAGCACTGGTAAAAATAGCAGATATCCTTAATGTTCCGACTGATTATCTTCTTGGTCGAGATGACTATCTGAAATCTCTCGGAGTTTCCGTTGATGAATTCCTGTGATATCCTCCAACATATCCCATAGAGTAAAATCTCCCGTCCTGTCACCAGCTTCGATCTGCTTATAATATCTTAATCCGATTCCCAGCTTGTCCGCGATCTGCTGCTGTGTCAGCCCTGCTGCCTTTCTGGCTTCCTTTAAGTTCTTTCTCATACATACCACTCCTTTGCTAAATCCTAATTTGTATATACATTATTTCCATTTGCTGTAGGTCAGGGTTTCCTCCGACCAGTCCGGGTAATGATCCTGCAGGTACTGCCTAAACATCTGCAGCATTTCTTTCCGCCGGCCCTTGTTGCCGTTATCCAGCATCTCATGATGACTGACGCAGCCTTGTGCACCATTCTGCGGGATCCCGAGACCACCGTGGGATCTCGGGATATAGTGCATGATGCTCAGTGATTCCGGACCTGACCAGGTTACATCTTCCATGTGATATTTCATCTGGCAAAAAATACACTGGTTACGGTCTCGCTCTTTGATGATCCGGCGGGAGGCGGCATTAAACTCCCTCGCTCTCGCCTGTTTCGACATCTTCGCCATCCGGTCCGCCTCCTTTGCTGAGTTCTTCCAGCCTATCCAAATAACCAGCGATATCGGACAACTGCTGTCTGGCGGCGCTGATCAGATCCATCTCGACATATCGTACCAGGTTCTCCACGCTTCCACGGATGGACTGACGATAAGCTGTCCTTTGGTCAGCGGTGTCCGGACAGTATTGCGGAAAGTCCTTTTCAATGTCGGTCTGCCCCGGTACCTGTTCTTCCGTGACCATGGTTTCGGTATTCTGATGATCTGTAGCAAAATCCTTATTAGCCGTGTCGGGATCCCCGCAAACCGTGTCATTTACCTGTGTTTCCGGCTCTTCCGGAGCCGGATCTGGTGCGGCTCCCGGGATGGTCATCTGCTCAGGCTTCTTTTCCGATTCCTTGGGCTTTTTCTTCTCCGTAACGGCCTTGGTCACACGGGATTCCTTACGCTTTTCCGGTTTCTTCTCTTTCTGAGTCTCATTCTCCGGTTGCACCGGTGCAACTTCCGATTCTTCTTCCACGGTCAGTTCCTCCCCGTAGAGCTCCTTATACCGTTCCTCAGGACTGCTGCCTCCATCTATGAGAGACCGGACTGCATCACAGATCTGATCCTCTGTGTATTTGCTCCGCTCCAGCGTTTTCAAATTCACGATGGTAGCTCCATCAGAATTAACAATGATCTGCGTGCGGCGCTCTCCCGGGATCCGGACGGTGTACACGGCATCGCCCTGCGGAATCAGGATATCCATGATCTCTGCATTGTTTTTGTTACCAAATGCAGTATGTAAAAAGCATACCATCCATAATTTCCGAAAGAGATCTTCCTGTTCTTTTCCCAGCTGCCAGAGATTTCTTTTCATCGGAGAGCCCTCCGGCGGAAGCATTGGCTTGTCCGTTACGGTTGCTGCCTCCGCCCGCTCGATCTCGACCTCAATGTCCGTGACTTTGCTCTCTGCATCCACCTCGTCCTTTATGTCCTGAATCTCTGCCTTGGACAGTGTAGGCGGCAGTGCCTCGTTGATCTCGTCCGGGATCTGCAGCATCAATGTAAGCTTTGCATACCCAAATCCCTTGTAGCTCGGGAGCAGATGGTCTGAGTATCCATCCTCTGAAAATCTGTCATTGATGCTGATAAATCTGCTCACCTGAGTCTTATCTATGCCATATTCCGCTTTGGCAAAGTCCGTCACTGTTGCATATCCGCTCTCTGCCAGGATATTTGTATCTCTGGCCACCTTGAGCAGATAACCGATCTGTACAAAGTCCTCTGCCGTCCGGGTGAGGACTGCATCCAGTTCCTGTTTATATTCCTGATAAGTTTTTGTGTATTCCATTAATTCCATCAGATTACCTCCATCAGATCTTCCGCCAGTCCCTCCAGGACCACAGTATTATTCTTTGCCTTCAGTTCTTCTATGTTTTTCTGCCGCAGGATCTCACTCTGCGCTGCATATTCATGGTCCTGCCTGCTCATGCGCTTGCGGATCACCTTCTGCCACTCCCTCAGGAACGGCTTGATCTCTTCTATGCCCGGCTCCTCGTCGTAGGCTCCCCGGTGCTGGCGGATGGTACCGCCCGGCTCCACCTCTATCGTGTAAAAAGGCTTATCCGGGGACGACTGCTGCCGCAGGAAGCAGATATAGGTCTCTCTGCTGACAATCCGGTCAAAATATCTCTCCGTGTTACCGACGCAGTGATGCAGTGCCATGCCCTCTGCTGTAATCTCCATAAAGTCCCTTGGAACCACAATACAATAGGTGTCATTCTGATACTCAAACTTCTCGCTGATCTCGGAGAGGATATCCTCATATCCCGGATACTTGTTCCTCATCTCCTCCGCCTGCTTCCTTGCCATTTCCGCATTTCTTTTCCTTTCAAATTCTTCCCTGTGCAGTTCCACTTCCTCATTCACTTCATCGTGCCGGCGCTTCAATTCCCTGGGGCGGTGTACCAGTGCATCATCCATGTGTTTTCCCAGCGTTCGTGACATGGACAGATAGTCCTCGTACTGATTCCAGACATCCTGGATCTTCATTCCCGGATACGATTCCTTTTTCTGCCGGTTCAGGTAATTCATAAGCTGTTCCGGAGACATGTATTCTCCGGCGAGAGATTTATCATAGTCCTCCGGATCAATTCTGTTTTTTTCTGTCCATGCGATAAATTCTGCCGACAGCTTTCTTTCTTCCAGTTCTGACCACTGCATCCAACGCAGCATCTGCATTCCGCCGTTTTCCTGCCGCAGGCGGTTGACTAGCTGCTTGTCATCTATCAGTAAAATATCTTCCATGCATTCACCGTTTACTTCGATTGTTCTCCCCGAATACCCGTCCCAGTATGTAATACACTGTGACAGTTCATCCAGCAGACGGTAAAAGCGTCCCTTTGCCATATACTCCGCGATACCGGTAAATTGCTTATTGCTTTCCACAAGCAGGCCGTTATAAAATGCCTTAATCCCCATCTGTGCCAGCATCGGCATGACATCTGACCAGGCTTCGTATGCCGTAGCTTTCAGCCCTGCTTTGATTCCTTCTGTATCTGGATACAGGTAGGATGTATGCCAGCGTCTGCCCTGTGGATTGTGGTCGTGCCATCCGCACCAGTACACATCACAGTAGTAATAGATTTTCATAAAATCCTTTGCTCCTCGGAGCATCATCAGGCGGATCTGTTCATCCAGCTCTGTATCTCTCTTTCCTGTTCTGTGCCAGTCCACCGTTACCTTAAAATGTCTCTCTACTCCCTGTTTCTCGTCCACGTCGTGGATCATCGTCAGCCATCCGATTGTTTGGATTCTTCCCCTTGTTTTTTCCACCGTCAGGTCATGGCCACAGAGAGGACATTTGATCTGTTTACGATGTTTTACCGGGGCGCCTGCTGCCTCTTCTTTAAAATCCCCATTGCATGCGGTACAATGGCAGGTCTTGTCCTGCTTGTTGTAAAAGGCATACTGCAGATCTCCTACCAGTCTCTCGGTGATCCAGTCATATACCCTGGGTCCCGGCTTCGGACACTTATTCATGAGATCTCTGATTCTCTGTTCTTTCCGATCTCTGGCACGTTCCCTCTTGTCCGTACTGTAGTCTTTTTCCATCCGGCATATCCTCCGCAAGGGATCGCTGATCCAACTGTAATCATGCATCGGGACAAACTTCTCCAGTTCTTTTGCCTGTTCTTTTTCCAGCCAATCTCCCTCACACGGTTCCGATCCCCAGTAACATCCTCCAAATCCTTCCGTGCAATTTGTCAGATTGGTCTGCTCTTTTTTGCCTGATCCGACGTAATAGGTGCCGTATTCCCATGTTTTCCGGTCTACGGCGTGCCGGCAGATATTTACTTTATTTTTCCAGATGTCCATGATCAGGTACTGGTCCGTCGCCTGAAAAGTGATCTGGTTTTCTTTCTTCCTACTTTTTGTCCGTGGTATCAACGGTGCTTTCAGTATTTCTCTCCACTTCATGCCTGCTGCCTCCTCTCCGCTTCTGCCAGATCCTCCAGGGTGTACCACACGCCCGGCAGGATATAGACTCCGTCCACATCAAATATCTTGGCCGCTGTGATCTTTCCTTTCTCTTCCTGGATCAGCCCCAGGTGTGCTCCGTCACAGCCGCTTACTTTTGGATGGATTCCTCTTGCAATGGCGATCCCATCCGGAATCCTGATCTCTGCTGTGTTCTCCTTTACCTCTACCATATGACGCGAGGTCTTCCAGTTATCCCGGCGCGGATGATGTATCATGTAAAGCATGGCTTCTTTTGCAATGTCACGGTTGGTCAGTTCTCGCAGCAGAGTCAGTTTTGTGCATGCGATGCGGGTGTCGTGTCCGTCTTCTGCAATGTCTCCTTCTGCTTTGGCTTTAAAATACCTGTTACCGGCGCCCAGTCCGTAATACCATGTGCAGTCCAGCACATACTCGCAGGCATGCAGTCCTGTTGATGCGCATTGTGACCGTTCTGCCGTCGCCGGTACTCCAAGCTGATACTGTATTCCCTGCCCTGGTTTACAGGTCATGTCATTGTTTGTTGCTTTAAATACAATCATTTCTTCTCTCCCATGTAATAATCCAAGATGATCTTTTTTAAGTCATCACGCCCGCACATTCCAATCTGTCCGGCGCTCTCCGGCAATCCTGCTGCCTTTGTGATTCTCCGGTCAACCGTTACTCGGTTTTTCGATGCCAGTTTCAGTCCGGCGGCCAGCACATCCAAAAGCTTTTTATCCGGATTAAATACGGCATTGGCCAGAGCTGCACCGTCCTCTTCCATGTGCTGTGTCGGATATTCCATCAGCATCTGGACCACAAAATCTTTCCAGTCCTTCATCTGGCTCTCCAGCTTCAGGTCCTCTGCTTCCAGTTTCAGCTTACCGATTGCTGCCATTGTCTCATTGCACAGAGTATCCTCTGCATCGTCGCTGTCCATGTAGTCCTCGGCATCCTCTTTCTCCAGTCCGTTCTCTGTGGCCAGTCCGATCAGCGCTTCCATGTCCCCCTCTGCCTTCTGGGCGGCTGCTGCCCTGTTTAACTCCTCTACGGTATTAAATATTCCAAATTTCTTTTCCATCTCCGTCTCCTTTCCCGGTTGCACCGGTGCAATTCTGTCAAAATGTTCTATTTCTACCATTTCAGTGACATCACCGGAATTGTTTCTAACTCTATTCATTTACTGGTGTTACCTCTTGCAATTCCACTTTTGTAAAAATGTTAGATTTTACATCTATCTTTTTCATGTTATAGCTGAAAATATCAGAATACTCATGTCTGCCTTCCACGGCGGTGATACGGTGACCCACTTCTCGTACCTCTTTCAGAATCTTTTTCCACAAATCCGCATCTTTGATTTCTTTCCCGCGACTATTCTTCCAGCCGTTTCTCGCCCACCGTTCCGGCCAGCACTGATTGATCACGGATGCGATATAGCTGTTCTCCGTGTAGATCACAATTTCCCGGTCACTTGGCAGTCTCTCCAGCGCCCGGCAGATGCTCCACAGCACCAGACGGTTGGCCGTGCTCTCCGCCTTCCCGATCTCCGGCGGCTTTTCATAGTTTTGACCGTTCTCCTGCTTCGTCCGCATGGTATACATGACCTTGCCCGTTCCCTTGGCCGATCCGCGCAGTGTCGCACTCACAAACATTTCTATTTTCATTGTCAACACCTCCTTCTCCCCGGCGGTCTCTTCCGCTCGGTACACTTAAGTCTGATCAATGTGTAACTCCGGTATAAAAACCCTGTCACCGGATTGATGCCCTCATGGATCCGGGCTATGTAATATCCCTTGGGTGGCTTGATCTCCGGCTTCCAGCGGACCAGCTTGTCCTCTTTCGGTTCTGGAAGCGGCATATTGCGGCTGGTATTGTAGGAGGACTCCGCAATTCTGGGCTTGCCCGGTGTGCCGTCCGCCTTGATCTCCGCTGTGTGCTCGTCCTTGGTTAGGTAGTCTGCCAGCTGCTCCATATCGTCGCCGGTAAACTTGCTGTGTCGGATCTCCGCCACGTAGGTGCCGCCCTTGGTCCATGCCTTGGTTACGATAGCCGCTGCATCTCCCTCCGGTGTCTGCTTGATCGCAAGATGGATATGCCAGGCTCCCTTGGCGCCGCGTTCGATGTTGCGGATCCAGTAGAGTGGGGCACCCCTTGCCCGGTAGATCTTCCGTACTTTGCTCATTGCCTTCTGGAAGTCCTTCAGCGCTTCCGCCATATCAGGAGGTCTATTCTCCATCGCATAGGTCCATGTGATAAACAGGTCGCCCTGGTCAAAGTACTGGATCAGCCTCCACCGACACAGCCTTGTCTTATTCCTCCGGTTGATCAACCGCACCTGTTCTTTCGTTGGCTTCTCCTTCTTCTGCCGGGTCTTTCCCTTCCCCCCATAGTTCCCGTCATGGTACTCTTCTACATCCAGTACATCCCCATGCTTCAGTCTCATTTTCTTTCTTTTAACCATGTCTCTGTATCCTAACTTTAATATCTTTATCAAGTGCGCAGGGGCTTTGAAAAGCCCCATTTTTCTTGACTTTTTTGGCTTACAGAGTTACAATTATCTTGTCTATATAAGTAGCTCTGTGAGCTCGCCGGCATCGCCAAATGCCGGCTTTTTTATTGCGCGAAATATGCCGGGTTCTGATCGATCGGCATGTAATAACCGTCTGCCGCCGGTCTGGCACCGTAGTAGCCTGCCTCGCCCGGGATCCGGTAGACCATGCACTCAAAGCCCAGGTTGTTCTTGATCAGGCATTCCCGCATAACCTTTGCTATGGAGCGGTCATCAAAGGCACCCTGCTCCTTTTCGTCTCTTTCCTCGTTGTAACGTCCGAATAACTGTTCCCGGATCTCCTGGGGTGCTTCCAGAAATACCGTGACCGCGCTTGCCTTGTCATACAGATACTTCGCTTGAAACCAGTCCTTCCGGATTACCGCTTTCGTAAATTCGTCTCCCATCTTCAACAGCTTGTCCATGTAGTACTGTTCTGTTTTCACCTGCTCTGCCTCCTCTCAGTTCTTCCAGTTTCTGCTCCATTTCCCGGATTCTTTTCTGCTTTTTCTGCAATTTTTCCAGCTGATCCTCGCAAAAAAGGCAAAAAATAAAAAGCATAGCCGCCAAGCCCATGACTATGGCGATCTGCTCTCCTACCTCTGTTGATCCCAATACCGGCTCCAAGAGCAATGCCCCGAGGAGCGATATCACAATATCTTTATACATGCCTTTGCCTCCTTATCCCCTACCATGACCTGCAAATGTGTTACTTCTAATATGGATACCAGTGCCTCCACTGTAATGGCCTGCTTGCCCTGTTCCCAACGGCTGACAGAATCAATGGAATATCCGATCTGCTCAGCCAGCTGTGTCTGATTCATGCTGCAAGATTATCTTGCATGGCACAGGAATTCGCCCAGTTTTTTCCTATTCATGTGCCTGCCTCCATTATCTGACATCTCATGTTGTTGATTTCACATATTTTGTGTTCGTACATATCTCGCAAATTTTCAATAAAATACAGTAGTGTTTCTTCCTGTTCATCATTTACCGTGATAAACTGCAGGCCTTCAAATTCGTAGTATTTTGCCTTCGGGATCATTTCCTTTACACACTCATATACCTGTTCTGCAAGCTTCCGGTTGCATGCAGACCAGTATGTGCTCCCGTTTTGCTGTCTCATGACATCTGCAACAAAATGCTCTATATCTTCGTACATGCTCATATCTATCCTTTCCGATCACGCTCTCTGCGTGGTGCCCGGCGCTGATCTAACCGGGCCCACCGGAAGGAGGTCGGCATGCCGTCATAGCAGTGACATGCCGTCAATGGGTATGTGGTGCTAAATACACCACGCACAGAACGTGATCTAATGCTTGTCCATGCCCTCTACGTGGTGCCCAGGTGGGGATCCTGGACACACACGCTAATTGTGTAAAAGGGGAGTGTGGTGTTGGGAATACACCACGTACAGGGCACGGATACCTGTGGTTACGCTGATTCTTCTTTTTTCTTGACTGCATATCCCAGGGTCTTCAGACTCTGTTCATTCAGCCGTAAGGCAATCTCTGCCTTTTTCATGGGATCCATGTCATCCAGTGACAATACCTGGTCCCCGATGTGGATTAAATTTACAATCCGCATATGTACCTCCTGACTGCTTTTCTACAGCTTATGGTGCTATGGTTGTCTAAGTTGCATCCTCCAACTTAAAGATTGCCCACCGCAGCGCTGCCTTGGTGTCCTCGTCAATATCATCACGCTCCAGCAGAGCATATAATCTATCGATTCTCTCCATTCCTACTGACTCCTTCCCTATTGCACTTCGATTCTCCGAAACAGCTTGTTCGATAAATCGAAGTGCTCCAAATATTGAATCCGCCTTTCTCTTTTCATATACTATACTTACAGGCTGTTGCAGCAGCCGAGTACGAAAGAAAGGAGAACAAAAAATGAGTAATTCTGATTTATTCACATTCCCATCAAATAGGACTGAAGCTCTTGCCTGCCTTTTCGTCCAAAAGAAACAGTATGATAATCCATCTCCAGAGGATTTAGCTAAAGATTATATGGATGCATACAAACGTATTCACAAATTTTTTAGTGACAATCGCGAATCCTCAAATTGGAAAATCTAAAACATCGTTTTGGCTCTTGCGGACACCAGCTCTGCAAGAGCCTTTGTCAGTTCTGCGATCTCATTCTCTGTGGCTTTATCCTCGTTGATACATTTTGTGATGTGCTCTGCCAGAGTAGCTATCGTTTTGTTTATACTTTGTATAGCATCCATTGGCTGTTCCTCCTCTCTTTACCTGAAATATTCTTCAAGCCGGTTTTTATCTGATTTCTCATAAATCAATGTCTCAAGCAGCAAATCAGTGTATCTACATACTTCTGTTTTAAGCTGATTCGCTTTCTTTTGAAGTAATTCCTTTCTTTGGTGCTCGTTAAGAAGCCTCGTGTTGTAACCTATATCTACGAAAGCAACCGCTATCTTTTCCTTGATATCTTTGTGGACTACCCTGTCAAACTCTTCATCTACTTTCTTCATTCCTGCTGCCTCCTTTACTGTTTCGGTTCTCCGAAATAACTCGTTCGATAAATCGAAGTATTTTTCTTATTGAATATGCTCTCTCCTTTTTCTATACTGTACTTACAGGCTGTTGCAGCAGCCGAGTACGAAAGAAAGGAGAAACCTTATGGCAGTATACCGAATCGCAGATGTATATAATCGTCTTTGTGAAATGACTAATGAAGGATATGAATATGCGGAAATCAGTCTTTTGAATGCCGACGATGAATTTTCCGAATGCCTTTATTTTAATGCGCTTGAGGATTCAAATTCTTCTGTTGATTATGAGGAAGTGGAATCCTGTCAGCTTCCAGACGATTATTACTACAATCTAAAGTCCTCACGTTCCGTTAAGGCTGACGATTACTGTTCGGAGATTAACTTTACCTACAGGGAAGTCGGTTTGATAAAGCACGCTGTTGACAATGCACTCGCTTATTTCAAAGAACTTCTCAATGATTCCTCGCAGTCCAAAGACACGATTGAACAAATAAAACAGTCGTCTATTGAGTGCAGGAACTTTCAGGCAAAGCTCGCGAAATTTCTAAAACACCTTAGCTGAGTATTTGTACCTGATTTTGATTTTCCTGTCCGTGAGGCGACGAATTGCTATCCTCGCTTCACGGACTGCTCTTCTTACCTTTACTCCATCTACTGTGGCCGGTAATTTTATCTCCACACTGATCTCAGGTTTTTCCTTGCTTACAGATCTTACTATTTCCATCCCTTTACCCTCCTTTCTGTATGATATACAGAAGAAGCTCTGGCTTCTCTTAAGCCTTACCTCTTCACCATTAATAAGCTGCATCCCGTCTTCTCCCCGCTTTTAGACGAGCTTTCATAGAAAACTCTTTCGCCTTGGTTAGCCTTTCCTTTTCCGGTAAATTTCCTGTGTATGTAATGGTAATGGAAGGCTGACCATTATTTTTACATTCCAAAAATTTTCTTGCTTTCATTCCTGCTGCCTCCTTTCTTTTATTATTGATGAGATGATAATATGTGAATTATATTCACTATTTATGGTAAAAAAATATCATCCCTCTCTTTTCGTGTAAGGCATAACACTCTCGTAAGGGCGACTATTTCAGAAGCATAAAAGTTTCCTGTCTTCATGCGGTTATAAAGCGTTTCTCTTAATATCCCTGCTTTATTTGCCACTGCTGAAATCGTCATTCCTGAATCACTTATTTTTTCCCTAAGCAGTTCTACATTTGCCACAAATATTTCAACTCCTTTCCGTGAACTAAATTCACTATATCACCAGTGTGAATTTGTGTCAACACTTTTTAATAATTTTGTTGAATTATTTTACACACTATGCTATTATGTCATTACAGAAGCAAAGAGAAAGGAGTTTCACTCATGCTTACCCTATATAAAAATATTAAAAAGCGTAGAATAGAATTGAAAATGTCTCAGGATTCATTAGCAGAATTAACCGGATATAAAGATCGATCTTCTATTGCAAAAATCGAAAAAGGAGATGTTGATCTTTCTGAATCTAAAATCCGTGAGTTTGCCAAAGCCTTAAAAGTCACTCCTCAAGAGCTCATGGGTTGGGACGATGACGCCCCTCATACTATCGCTGCTCATTTTGACGGATCCGAATACACAGAAGATGAGCTGGAAAAAATAAAGGAATTCGCTGCCTTTGTAAAATCAAACCGTAAATAATTGCACATATGAAGGTTTTATTATGGGAATAGGAAGTAAGTTATCTAAACTTTTAGACGCAAATGGCACAAATGCAAATGAACTTGCTAATAAAATAGGTGTATCTCCTCAAACCATTTATTCAATGATTAAACGTGACAGTAAAAAAGCTGACATCGATGTATTACTAAAAATAGCTGATACTTTTGGAGTAAATGCAGAGTATTTTGTCGATGATGATGACGCACCACATACTATCGCTGCTCATTTTGACGAATCTGAATACACCGAAGAGGAACTGGAAAAAATAAAAGAATTTGCCGCTTTTGTAAAGTCAAGCCGCAATAGTCACACATAAAACAGCGCTATAAGCTGGATCACGATAAGGACTGATTTATTTGAACAAATACGAATGTTTACTAGACAATGCCAAAGATGAAAATGTTGCCGTTACGGAATGCTTTGATTTATCCGGAACCAGGTTCAAGGGGCTCTACTGTGATGGAAGTATTGCTGTCAGTAATGATTTAGAAACCTCTGCTGAAAAAGCCTGTATCCTTGCTGAAGAACTCGGACATTACCACACCACCGCCGGTGATATCCTAGATCAGTCCTCTGCAAGCAACCGTAAGCAGGAATACCGGGCCAGACTCTGGAGCTACAATAAGCTAATCGGCCTGCGTGGAATTATCGACTGCCACAATGCCGGATGCCATACAGCATATGAAATGGCGGAACATCTTGGTATCACTGAAGAGTTTCTGTTGGAGGCCCTGCAATGCTATCGGAGCAAGTACGGTATCTGCGTACAATATGATAATTATGTTATCTACTTCGACCCGATAGTTGTGTTGGAGCTGATATAGTTGCACCGGTGCAATTTTCAAATAACATATACACTCACAAGAGAAAGGGGAATCACTATGAATCAGTACGTAGTATTACAAGTGACACTTAAGGAGAAACTTATCGGAACTGCATCCAAAAATCTAAAGGAGCTCGAGGATGTGATCAACGCCCAGGCTGCAAAGGGATACCGCCTGCACACCATTACCACAGCTTCTGCCAACAGTACCGGCTTCGGTGGCGGAGACCGGATCCAGGCTACTATGGTATTCGAGAAACTATGATGCTGTTGCACCGGTGCAATTTTTCAAAAAATATAAATTTTAGGAATAACTTGACAAGGCTTGCGCATAATGGTATTATTTCGCTAATTAGCGAATGACTGGTGTCCGGTCGCGAAAGAGTCTTGGAATTGTATTCCAAGGCTCTTTTATATTTCAGGAGGGAAACTTATGAGTCGTAAAAAGACAAAAGAAGAACTGATTTCTCATAAAAACAGCTCTATCTCAGATTTGACTACTTATCTGGATATGCTAATCAATTCCGACGATCCAAAGCTTCAAGGTAAAGCCGATAAGCTATCATACTGGGTTTCAGACTGGGTTAATTTTCTGCAATATGAGCCTCAGTTTTCGCCAATGTCCTTACGCCGCTATAAACACGGCGAGATTATCAAAGCTCATTTGGGATTCAATATCGGCAGTGAGGAGGGTGGATTACATTACGCTGTCGTTGTAGAAAAAAATAATGCAAAATCATCTCCTGTCGTTACAGTCGTTCCTTTGACCTCTGTAAAACCCGGAGTTGATATAAATGCTCTGCGCTCCGGGAGTGTATTCCTTGGAAATGAACTTTTTACAAGTCTGAGTTCAAAAGTTACTCTGACCGAAAAACACCTGAATTCCGAGGTAGAGCTTCTTAGGCAGCTTACCAGCAGCATAACAAAAGAGTTTTCTGAAGAGAAAAAGCAGGAATATTCTGAACGCTTGGAAAAGTGCACTGAAGAACTTGAATTTTTGAACCGTATGCGAAAAGAAGTTCTTAAAATGAAGCAGGGTAGCATTGCTCTTGTTAATCAGATTACCACTATTAGTAAAATAAGAATATACGACCCCAAAACTGACTATGACATATTAAGCAATATTAAATTGTCCAATGAAAAGCTTGATGTTTTAGACAGAGAAATTACCAAAAAGTACACAAATTTTTAAGCATATTTTTATTGACAAACACATATGATACAGGTAGAATGAATACGTAAAAACAAAGCCGTTTACCGGCCGTATAGAAGACATTGTTCCCAGTCAACTGGCGAACCGTATTCATTCAGACCCTGTAGAAATACAGGGTCTTTTACGTTTATAAAATTACATAAAAAATCAGCCCCAGTGTTGACGCACCGGAGCTGATCCGATCTTACCGGGAATCCCCGTATAAAATCACCTTAGACAAGTGCATTTTATCATTTTCCCGGACAGATTGCAATGCAAACATATGTCCGGGCATTTTTATGCCCATTTTTCCGTACATTTACTTAGGAGGAATGTGCAATGGCAAAGAAAGTGATACGTAAATCTGCCGAGTCCACGGACCGGATCCGTACCGGTGCTGCCTATATCCGTGTCAGTACCGATGATCAGCTGGAGTATTCCCCGGAATCCCAGCTGGAGGAAATCAAACGATACTGCCTGCAGCATAACATCCTGCTGCCGTCTGAGTATATCTTTGTCGAAGAGGACGGACGCTCCGGCCGCAAGTCCAGTAACCGGTATGCTTTCCAGAATATGATCGCAACAGCCAAGACAAAGCCAAAGCCCTTCGATGTCATTGTCCTGTGGAAATTCAGTCGTTTCGCCCGTAATCAGGACGAGAGCACCTTTTACAAGTCCATGCTCCGGAAAAAGCTCGGAATCGATGTGGTATCCGTCAGTGAGCCTCTGATCGATGGCATGTATGGCCGCCTCATCGAAATGATCATTGAGTGGCAGGATGAATTCTACTCCGTGAACCTCTCCGGGGAAGTCCGCCGTTCCATGCTCTCCCGCGCCCGCAAGGGTCTCTATAATGGTAAGATGCCACTGGGATACACCAAAGCCCCGAATGAAAATCCTGTCATCGAAGAGCAGGCGGCTGCCATTGTCCGGAAGATCTTTGATATGTACGCCTCCGGCAGTGACATCAATTACATCACCAGAGATCTGAATGACCATGGATACAAGACAAAGACTGGCAAGCGTTTTGATCAGGAAGGTGTGATCTACATACTGGAGAATCCATTTTACATCGGCAAAGTACGTTATAACATGCGGGAATCCAGTGCCACCAGTACCCTGCGGGATCCCGAGGAATGGATCATCAGTGACAGCCACCATCCCCCGATTATCGATCAGAATACCTGGGACATCGTCCAAGAGCGCCGGGAGCGCAGCAAGAAGCTGATGCAGCGTTATGAGCATCCGGTTTCCCACACAAAGCACTGGCTGTCCGGTCTTGTAAAATGTCCAGTCTGTGGCAAGTCCCTGTCACATAAAGAAGGTTATCCCCGGAAGTCCACTCACGGCGGATCTTATATCTCCGGCGAGGGCTTCCAGTGTCTGGGATACATGAAAGGGCTTCATACAGGCTCGCAATACATCTCTGCAAAGAAACTTACCTCTGCCGTAATTACGTCGCTCCATGAGGTACTGGAGAGTGTCACGGACGTATCCTTTGAACTTGTCCGCACCTATGAGCCGACTGTAGAGCTGGACAGGCAACGTTACCAGCGTGAACTGGCTTCCTTGGATCGTAAGTTGGAACGCATCAAGGAAGCATATCTGAATGAAATTGATACTCTGGAAGATTACAAGCGGAACAAAGAGATGATCGAGAAGCGCCGTGCAGATTTGGAAGCTCTGCTCTCAGAGCTGACGACTGCTGCCTCCGGTCCTGAGAACTACAAGGAGCAGTTCTTAAGCCGTGTGCAGTCTGTCTTGGATATCATCGAAAGTGACGCACCGAATGACCTGAAAGCGGAAGCCCTCCGTGGCATTGTGCGTAAGATTGTGTTCTACAAGGATACAAATACCCTTGAATTCCACTATTATCTCATGGTAGACTAATCTCTGTAATCCGCATAAATGCTGGCTTTACAGAATAGTAGCTGTATTTCCGACCATCCCCCACCGTGCCCCGCATCCAAAACGATCAATGGCATAAAAAAACTCCCGCATATCCTCTTGGTTC
>ERZ1034998.668-NODE-668-length-21790-cov-4.843570_pt1 | contig 21790 bp, 24 predicted proteins | sample MGYA00520621_ERZ1034998 | MGnify/ENA primary metagenome ERZ1034998 (study PRJEB33766, sample SAMN09781748) | gut metagenome | biome: gut microbiome | host: Homo sapiens | place: Madagascar | study: EMG produced TPA metagenomics assembly of the PRJNA485056 data set...
GTACTTGCCCTTCGACACCTTCTTCAAGATCTTCAGCTGTTCCGGCGTAGGCTTACGAGCTACGGACGCGATGCCGACGATCTGGTCAAAGCGCATGGCGCCGGTGCGGCCCATCCACTTATACATGGCGTCAGAAGGACTGTCGTAGTCATCTATGACCTCTGTAATGTCCTGGTGGTCAACCTGTCGCTGACCGGCAATGTCGCGCTCATCGGCGCCCCAATGGCGGCCAGAGCCGTCAAGCATGCGGCCGTCGGGGAGGATGTAGAAGGCCTCCTTCGTATTCTTGGTGGTGCCGAAGTTTTCGACGGCACGCTCAATCAGCTTCTCGTCAGGCTTGAAGTCCAGCTTCTTGATCGACTTTTCATCCCAGATCACGAAGCTTTTATCACCATCGTCACCGGTAAACCTCAGGCCCTTAATGCCAAGGCTATTGAGCCTTTCGGACGCGAGCTGAGCGTTGCCGGCGAGCTCATCGTTTTCGATGTCAATCAGGTAGTCATCGGGTACGTCATCAATCTCCTGGAATCCCTCCTCGAAGAGAATGATCTGCTGATAGATCATTCGTCCGTTCCAGCTTCTCGGGATCTCGAATCCATACTCGTCATCAAAAAGCTCTTGGATAGCGTCTCGGACGCGCTCGGGCTGTTCAGAGAGCGTGGCTTCCTCATCGATGAGCTGATCGTCCTCGGGAACGTCAACCTCATACACGTTGCCGTTATCGTCCGCGACCATATTGCTGTACTTCTCCGCCACCTTGCGGTCTGCAGTGAAGTAGAGGCCGTAGCCATGCGTAGCCTTACCGGTGCCTTCGCCAACGTGATCAAGGCTGAACGCGTCAAAGGTCGAGCCTGTGCCATGGAACGCGGTCTGCTGATACGTTCTCCCGTCGTAGACGTTGCCGTACTTCTTCAGCTTCGCGAAGACATCTTCGCCAATGATCGCCTTAACCTCAGCTTCTGCAGCCGGCGGGTAATTCAGGCTCGAACCGTCTTTGGAAACTTGGACAACTCTATAGCCGTACTTTGACTGCAGGTCTTTAATGGCGCTGACCTGCTCCGGATTCAGCTTGTTCGAGAAGAGATTGACGTATGTGCCCTTGATGCCGGGCTTCATGTTCCCAGGCGGGAAAGTAAAGGTTCCCTTTTGCTCAACCTCGACCTTGTGTTCGCCTACAAGGCAAACCGCACCTTGCTGCCAGCTGTCCACATACGGAATGTAGTATCCGTCGAAGCCGGCCTGCATAATCGTGCGCTCGACGTTCTCACCCTTGGCGTTAGCCTCAGCGACAATTCCGAGCGGGTCTTCCGAAGTGTTGTAAACGTTATCGAGATGAACGACGTGAATGTGCGTTCCGACGCCACGTTCCGGAATGACGCCGGCATCGGCGTCAGCATAGAAGAACGTGCGATGGCGGATATCCTGATTAGCTGTGTCGCTCAGACGCTCGGCTTCTCTCCCTCGCAAGCCGGTACCGTAGAACGAGGAATCAAGAACATCTCGCCCTTCAGAAGAGAAGTGGAAACCAAGCACAGACGTTGAGCCGGGTATCGGCTTGCCGTAGTGCTTGGCCGTTTGAAACTCTACGCTTTTGTCTGATAGTGCTCCATCACGAAGCGGTAGGCCGCTTCGCACAGTCTGTCGTTGGCCTCGATCTCCTCCTGAGACGGAGGCGGATCCATCGTCTTGTTTGCGCTCGATTCTGCGCTGGATTGCTTCTTTGACGAGGGCGTCTGTCGCGCTCTGAAGATTAGCATCGTACCCAGCGGATGCTTCTTGCGGAATTCCGCCGACTCTTCCGGAGTCATCCTGATAAGTGGCATTATTTTTTTCCTGTTCAGAATAGGGTTCCAAGAAGCCGGTATAGGCATCTTGGACGTCATATTTCACAGGGTTGTCAAGCTTCGCAAACTCAGCTTCCAACCCGTTCGTAATCTCGTCAACGTCCTTCGCATCAACAGAGATCAGCATAACACCTTCGGCGGTCGAATGACCGACAATCAGGCGCTCGCCTTCCTTGTTGCGAACCTTGTCAACGTGGTTGACGTACAGATCGTCAATCTGCTCAGTCGTATAGCCGGGAAGCGAGATGTGAATGATCTTGCTCTCGAACATGCCCTCGCCGTTGTCCGGGCTAATGGCCATTACAGATTCTTGCCGCAAATATGATGCTAACAGACGGCCAGCCTTTACGTAATCCCCTCCATCAGCTATGTGGCAAAGCAGGGAATAATTGCTCGTTCCAAGATAGCCGCCGCGCTGAAGAACGGGCTCGCTGATGTAGGTCTGCGTCTGCGCCGCGATCTGTTCGAGCACCCACGGCGCCACCTCCTGAGTCACCGCAAGTTTGTCTTCCGGCGTCAGCTGGTCCCACATAGCCACGGCCTCGGCATCCTTGGGATCCGGAGCGACTTCGAAGGTCAGTACAGGCTCAGGCTTGGGTTGTACGATGTCGTCGTACAGCTTGACGTGCTTTCGGTCGTAGGTCTCCGTGATCTTGTCTGTGAACGGGGTTTTCTCCCACGCGAACTCAGAGAATCCGCCGGCAACGACTTGCGGGACAAGCGCGTCGATCTTGTCAACGGGGATATTGGCACGCTTGGCCAGGTTGATCACCATGGCCGCGGCCATCTTTGCCTGAGCACGTGCCTCGCTGGGCTTGAACCGAGGATTCGCGGCCACGATCTGCGACTGCAGCCGGTCAACAATCTCCTCGGACTTTTTCTTCAGCTCAGAGTTCTCAATGCTTCCGAGGAACTTGTCCGCCTCTTCTTCTGAAGTGAAGGTGTGCTTGATCAGGTCCTTCTGCATCGCGCGGTATTCCTGCGCGACGCGCACGGCCTCTGCATAGCTCGGAGCCGAAGGATCAAGGCGAGCATGCTGCTGTAGCTGCATGCCGAGAGGAGAGCCGGCAATCGACTGTGCGAAGGTCTCTGCCTCCATTTCAACGTCACCACCGTTCTCAAGTGCCGTCTCAAGCTTTTTGGCAACGTCAGGGAATGCGGCTCTCAACTCGTCAATGGTGACGCCGGCCCCCTGCATGGCCTGAGAGAACTCATCAGCACGCACATAGACAGTGTGCTGTTCGTTGTCTTCCGTCTTGCCCATCTGCGTGGCAATGAAGGAACGAGCGGCCTCATACGGATTACGCGCTTCCTTGATGTCCTTGGCGGCCCCGTTGAGATTGCCAAAGAAGTCCGCGCCGGCCTTGGCCTGCTTGACCTGACCGTAGTACATGTGAGCCGTGAAGCCGCCGCCGAGAAGGCCCAGCGTAGCGGCACCCTTGAACGTGCTTACAGCCGTATCCCAGAGACGGTCGTAGATTTCTTCTTCAGTTGCCGGATCCTTCAGCAGGGCGCCGATACTCTTGGCTTTTTCTTCGGAGTAGGCCGTAACGACTTCTTGGAAGGTCTCCGTCAGCACCTCCTCCACGACGCCAATGCCAAGGCCCTTGATGCTGGCAGCGGCCGCGTAGCCGGGCGTGATCGGAGCGAGGCCCTTGATGTGCTTCGGCGCATACTTTGCCACCATGCTTCGCAGGAGAGGCGAGACTGCCTTGCCCAGGACCAGAGTGCCAACAGCTTCAATAGAGCCGTTGATCATGCCAACCTGGTCTGCCAGGTCACGAGCAATTGAGTCCGGGACCTTTTCCTGAATCAGGGTTTTGTAGGCATTGCCGCCTTCAATCTTGGACGACGATGAGTAGATGCCGGCGAGCATCAGAGGAGCCGTGATGGCCGTGCCCACGCCGGTCATCGACAAGGCGCCGGCAGTGGCAGACGTAGCTGCCATCGTCGGATCCTTGAAAGAACCCACCATCGTGCCCAAGAACTGTGAACCCTGGAAAAGCCAAGAATCCTCGTAGGTTGTCTGATACGCCCCCATCTTTCGGTCGTTCTGAGCAGAGCGCTTCAAGAACTTATCGTCGAGCTCGATTTCCTTTTCCTTCACGCGATGCCACGTCAGGCCTTCGTCTGCAACGATGTAGCCGGTCTCAAACCCTCGCGCGAGTGCACCAACAGCGCCGCTGAAGCCGTCCGGCTCCGGCAGTGTCGTCCCCGGTCTAGCAATCGGCACTACCGGCTCATCAGCCTCGATCTTCTCTGCATCCTTGCCGAAGTCCGGCATGTCCAGGTTGTGAGGCGTATAGCCATATCCATCAAGAAAATTCACAATCGCTCCTTAGTCCGCGCCGCCCTTTTCGGGCTCTTTGGGTTCGTAGACGGTCTGGTTTCTGAAAAGGCTTGCGAAGAACGGACGCGGAGTAACGGTCACGACGAAAGGATTTCCCTTCTGATCGCGCAGCACGTCCATTCCACAAACGACGTAGAACTTGTTTCGTTCGGTTGAGTTCTTCAGCTGAGACGGGCTCATTCCGTCGAGGTACTTGGCAGCGGCCTCTGGTGTCAGCTGTTTCTTCTGGTCTGGGTAGTAGAGGCTCGTGCCTGATTTACGTAGTTCTCGAGCCGTGTTCTTGACGGCGAACTCGACGTCACTGATGTCGGCACCTTCATAGAGGCTGATTGGAGCGCCTCGATACTCCGTGCGAACTCCTGCAACGGCCTTGACTGCCTGATCGATTGCCTCAGGGGGCGTCAATCCGGAGCGGACGATCTTGCCGGCGGCAATGTTGCGAATGGTCATCTCAACCTTCGAGCGCATTGTCGGATCCGTGTAGAGTCCATTAATGCCGGCATAGATAGGTGCGCTGACCTTGTTGAAGTCCTTTTCGTTCGTGGCCGCCTGGTCACTGAGCTTGACGCGGCCTTCTGAGATTGCACGCTGTCCCTCAAAGTAGTCCGGCAACATGGACCGGAGATTCGGATCCGCATACAGCTTGAACGGGACCTCGAAGTCGTCGCCCTTTTTCATGCGACCTACCTGATTTGTGAGAACCTTGACAGCATCTTCGTTGAGGTCAAGAGACTCCACAAAGCTGTAAGCCTGATCGCCATCCAGCTTCTTGAATGTCGTACTAATGGCGGCAACTTCGTGATCAGAGAAGAGCACCGGTTCTGTGCCGTACATCTTGGCCAGGTCGCCGGCCATAGCTGCACGGTGCGCAATCTGCGTTGACGCCTTCCCTAAATCAGAAAAGTCGATCTGCTCATAGCCGGCCTCTTTTCGTGCAATGGCATAGGCAACCGGATCACTCTTACGACTCTTTTGGACAGCCTCTTGCGCTTTTACAAGCGCGTCGCGATTCCTGATTTTGTCTGCGTAGTCCTTGTCGCCAACCTGAGGAGTAGCCGCACGGATGACGGCGTTCTGGGCTTCAACCGGCATAGAGGCGAAATTGTGGACAGCAGCAGCCGTTGCAACATCTCGCCGGTAATCCGAGTACATGGCCTGGCCATCTTTTTCTCCGTATGCATCGATGAATGCACCTTCGTCAAGCATGTTCGGAGAGGCACCGGTCTCCTGCGCCTCGCTCAGCGTGTTCTGAACTGCGTCTTTAAGTTCCGATCGCAGTTCTGTCTGCTTCTGCAGCTGACGAGACTGGACCGCGGAGAAGAGTTCTGCCTTGCGCGCAGGCGAGAGCCCGTCCACAAGCGGAATGCCTGTGTGGGCGGTTTGAACCGCGTGCCATAGGTCGGCTTTGTCGCCAATGAGCGGCTTGCCTTCTGCCAGCTGTGCCGCAAGCAGGACCTTCGCAGACTGCCAGAGAGACGAATCGATCTTCGCCTGCACATCTGGGCCGATGTTCCCTTTCTCGTCCTGAAAGGCCGCAAACGCGGTCAGAGGATCGACCTGTGACCACTGCTGAAATCGGCCAGCCTGTACCAAGTCATACGTACCATTCTTGAACTTCTTCTTCGTGTCTTCATCCATCCCAAGCAGGTTTGCCTGGTAGTCGACTTCATCGCAGATAGAGCTGTAGGTGCGATCAACGTACTCTGTGTCGTTGTAGTTGACGGCCGCGTCATCGATGAGCGCTTCGACTCGAGATTGCGAAGATGTGATCTCGTACTTTCTCTGCTGTTGACCGGCCCACTGCTGCGCACGCGTCTGAGCATTTGTCATGCGATCAACCGCGCGAGACTGCACGGCCTCTCGAGCCTTCGGAGACAGATTGCCGAGGATTTTCTCGACGTCCTTCTGCATCCCCTCCATCGCCGGCTGGTAACCGCTAATCGCGTTTTTGCCCTGCTGAAATAGGTAGCCCTTCTCCGGATCGTTCATGTATCCGTTAATGGTCCTGATGATTTCGCGTTCTGCGTCATCACTTTCAGCCTTGACGGCCCTGGCCTCCTTGGCTTGCACAAACTTGACCGCACTATTCGTGAGGTCCTTCAGAGGCGTGAGCGCCTCCTTCATCAGCTTTCCGTAGTCGTAGTTCTGTTGTGGCAGCTGAAGAGGCACGCTGTTTGTCGCGCCGGCATCCCGAACCGTCGGGATGTTGCTGTTAAAGGTAGGAACAATCGGCATTTAGAACCCCTTGCCGTTGGTGAGCACGCCATTGGAATCGACGTACCATTTGCTGTAAGAAGTGGGCGTGCTGGAATAAGGTTTGGAGACGCCAACGTACGTAGGCGAATCAGAGGCTTGGTTTTGTGCCTGGCCGCTATTGGAGCCAAACAGACTGCCGTTCGAGAGTGCGTAGCTGGTCAGAGACTGAGCCGCGCCGTTCATGAGCGTTTTGCCAAATACGGCCCACTTGTTCTGCACGGCCGCCTCTGCCATGTACGACTGGCCCATGTAGTTGGACGCCTGACGTCGATACCCCCACGCCTGCGAGAGCGTGTTGGATTCGATCTGGTGAACGTCCATCTCCTTGATCAGGTCTGTAGACGCCTGCATTTCTGCGGCGCTACCAACCCCGATGGCGACGCCATTGGCAGCAAGGGCCGCACGTTGGGAGGACTTGACCTGACCGGCCTGCATGGTGCGTGTGACGATACTTTTCTCGCCGGCACGCATCGTTGCCTGGTAGTTCTCCTCCATCATTTGCGCGTTGATCCTGGCAATGTTTGCCTGTGCCTTGGCGGTCGCGTTCTGATGCTTTGTGACGCTGAAGCTTCCTAAGGCCTCAACCGTGTTGTAGACGCCCTGAAAGAGAAGACCCCAGGCGCCAAAATTTCCTGCTTCTGCTGCCATAAAAAAGCCCCCTAAGATGCCTACCACCTTAGAGGGCCATTCCGGCTACACGCGCACAATCAAACCAACTCGACGTCTACGGTCATGCTGGTGATTCGAAGCGGCAACGGGTAGCGCTGACGCACGCACACCTGGCCGCCTTCTGACCATGCCGGGCTTACTTCCATTGTCACCTCTTCAGAGAGGAGCTCAGGAACAGTGCCCGGCAGTTCGACGCATCGTGACGGGAACTCAGCAAGCGAGTCGAAGGACGGCCCGGCAGAGATGCCGGACGATTCGATCACACGCAGGCTCACGCCTCGGACGTTCTTTCTGTGAGCCGTACCGAAGGAGCCGTCGTTAAGCTGTGCCGCCACCGGCAGTGTCTTCAGGTCTGACGTATACGGCAGGCCCACGTGCACCACTTCAGCCGCCTGCGTCAATTTGATCTTGCCGTCAGTGACTACTTGGTCAGGCTCTACAGCACCATCAGCGAGGATGCTGACGGTCATGCCTTCGAGCCAGGTCAGGCCAGAGATCACGTCATTCGCGGCCCCACGATAGGTGCCGCAGCAGTCAAGGTGCACGCAATCAGCAAGCGTCGTGAACTTGCGCTCGTGCATGCGCTCCACCGAGTTGACCTCTTTGCCGCCGATGACGCGCGAGACGACGGCATAGATCACGTCCTCCTCACCTTCAGCAACAGCACAGACAGACATGAACTTGCCCTGCGTCTCGATTGTCGAGAAGGCACCTACCCGCTGTTCCGGCACGTACGTCATCGCAATGAGAGTGCCGGCAGAGGACACGGCCCACACAACCGGGTACGGAGCCTTCGAATAGGCGAGGTCAACAATCTCGAGGTTGTCGAAAAGATGCGGAGCACGCAAGCACAAGTCACCCGTCGTGTAGCCGCCGGCCTCGTAGCTGTAGCCCAGCTCACGAAGATGGCCGCCACGACAGGCACCGTAGATCATGCTCGAGCCGATGACGAGCGGCTGCACATTCGATGCGCCCACATAGGATTGCGGACGGACCGACATAGATGCCGGCGTAATGGCGTCTGAGTTCAACGGAGACACACGCCACTCGGATGCACCAGTCAACAGAATCAGCTGGGACAGCGGGACGATGTGCTCAATGCGGTTGGACTCACGGGCCGCCACACGTACAGCGATGCGGTCATCGTCCTTTGTCGGAAGCGAGTACGACATATCTGACTCTGTGCCCGAGCGGGTAGCCCACAGGTGATTAGGCCTGACCGGCGTGCCGCCAAACCACCGCCGCTGCTCAAAGTAGCTGACCGCGGACGGATAGTCGCCGGTCTGACCGACGGTGGCCGAGGCTGTAGCACCCTTGCCGCCACCACCCAGGATCACCACCTGCGGGTTCTCGTAGTTCGAGCCCGGAGACTTGACCACAAGGTCCGTCACCTTCCCATAGCGAACAGAGCACCCAAGCTCGGCACCGGTACCGTGGCCGCTCGGATCGATGATGTAGGCACTCGGCGGATAAGAGACGGGAAGCTTTACGGTCTTCGGGAACCAGCGCTTAACCTGAATGCTGCCGTTGTGCCAATCGTCTCGACCAGCCCACTTCCAGTCGAGCCTATACCCAAAACTCGTATTGCCGATTTCAAAGTGCGGATCCACATAGCCGGAACCTGCCTCGGTGAGCATCACCTTGTCAAGGCGAACAACGATAGTGGCATAGTCATTGCCATCAGCATTAGTTCCCGTATGAAAAGATTTTTCAAAGAAAAGCAGTGCGCGCGCGCCGGTTCCATCCACGTCGGTGATCTGGTAGTAGTTCTCTACAGTCCACTTTCCCAAGCGAATTCCAGTTCTCAAATTCTGTACGTTATTACGGTTAATCTTGAAAACAACCGTCGTTGTGAAATAGTCTGCACCAGCCTTCTTTTCGTCGATCTGGTACATATCCTCGTAGAAACTATCGTGGATCTTATCCGTGAACGAGCCGGAAGAATTCACGAACTCTTCATAGATCTTGTCCGCGTCTGTAATCGCCTGATAGCCGCTGCCACCATTGGTGACTCGGACGGAGCTAATGCCTCGGTCCTGCCCGAACGGATCGTCATACACCGGCGGCGTGATGCTGGCATCCGGCGAGATGTTTTCGTCGACGATGTTTGTTTTGTCGGTCTGCCCGATGTAGGCCCACACGCCACCTTGATCACGATAGACGCGGTAGAGCCCGGCCCCGGAGACTGAGGACCAGGTGATGGTGTTGTAGGCACCGTCGCCATACGGATTACAGGAGATCTTGATTGAGTTCGATCGCGAGGACTCCTGGGAGCCGTCGGAGAGAAGCGCCGTCACGCAATACTCGCGCGTGTATGCCGTCGGATTCGTTACCTTCTCATCAATCGTTTGCGTCACTGACCTCAGTGAGGGTGCCGACAAGGTTGACGTGAAGCTAATCTTTTGAAGGCGCCAATCGGTCGCACCGTATCGCCGCAACTCCCTGGGCGCATAGCGCGGATGCACAAGTGTCACAATGTCGGCCGACTGGACGTAGTGAATGTCCATAATGTCGTCCGCCTCGTACGGTGTCTGGACCTCATAGGGCTTGCCGTCGGAGCCCAGAAGCGTCTTGCCCTGCGTGTGGAATCGAATGTACTTCGGCCCCAGCTCCAGCACCATCGTCTGCGTAGCACTGAAGGTGAACGGGATCAGGCGTGCCGAACCGGCCTTCGTGTGATTGACGAAAGAAAAGCCCGGACGAGAGGCGAGCGGCCCCTGCGGCTCGATCAGGAAATTCTTGCAGACGGCCAGCCCGGTCTGGTACTTCCCGTCATCGATGCGCGCGAACATTGCCGGCGAGACGACGCCCCCATTGAATGCGCGCTGATAGGTTTTAAGCGACATTAGATCATCCTCGCACGAATGCAATCAGCCAACCGCTCAGGCGTCTGATGATGGATTGCGGTCTTGGCGTCCTGCGTCTTGGCCTTCGAAAGGGCTGACTCATACTGTTGGAAAAGCCGTACAGCCGCGTCACTCGCGCTGTCCATACGCTTGACCGGCCCAACGAGATAAGCGGCCAGGAGAATCACCAGCGCTTGCGTAAAGCTTGACGGGAACACAGAAGGAGCGTCGCAGTACGAGACATAGGTAAGCACGGCATTCTCTGCGTCAGTGAATACCGCTCGACTGTCGGAGTTTGTCTTGTAGAGCTCGACGTCGTACTCGCACGGATAGCTGATGCGGCCAGCATCGGAGACGCGAAGAAGGCGCACGCAGTCTGCCGGCAGCAGGTATGCGTACTTGCGCTCGTACAGGCTGGCATCAAGGTCATCGATGCTGGAGCCGCGGGCCCGGCGGATTGCAAAACTCCAGTCATGTTCTTCAAGGATCTTGCGCAGAGCGATCGGGTACCAGCGTGCGCAGTGTGCCGCATTCGGTGAGCCGTCCGCCGGCGAGATGGACGTGACGCGCGCGGAATCCCCGAGCATTCCGAGAGCGAGATTGCAGATATCGACAGAAGTAGCCATCTAAAAAAAGCGGAGCGTTTTACCGCCCCGCCCCCACTGTTTAAGTGTTATCAGTCAATGGTCTTGACTTGATCGTAGCCTTCAACCCCAACCGTACGCGGCAGGTCGTAGACGTTGTTGAGCACAGCTCGCTGGAGCGTGCCGGCAACCGTGCCGGTCACGGCCGTCACCAGCTTGAGATAGCGACGATGCTTGACCGGAACCGGGATGGCCGTATCAACGAGGTCCTTGCCGGCAACCGTCACGGAAGCGACGGTAGCGAAGGCGGAGTTGTCTGCGGAATCCTGCAGGTTGAAGGTCACGGTGCCGTCGCCGGACGTGTCCTTAACCTTGAGGATGACGTAGAACGGAGGGACACAGGAACCGAGATTCGGATGATCCTGCTTGAGGTCAACAACCTTCGAGGTCGTGAGTGCGGCCTTCAGGTCAGCGTCTCGGTAGAAGTCCAACAGTGCATCAGCGATCATGACTCACCTCTCAGAAATTGAGCTTGGCGCCCGTGTTCATGATCACGTCGGTGCCGAGCTTGTGGATCGGGATGCCGTCCCATGCAGTGACCTTGCGGCCGGCGACTTCGCCAATGTTCAGCAACATGTTGTCCTTGTTGTTGATCTGACGGCGGAGAACGCCCGTGATGGTCTCGTTGCAGTAGAAGGCGCAGCGGCCCTTGTACTGGTCCGGGAGCATGTTCACGGCCTGCGTGAAGAGGTCGATGAGGTCCGGCGAGCCAGCGGTCTTGGAGGACTTGCTGAGCTTCGTCGTGTCGACGTTGCAGATACGAACCACGGTGAGCGGATCGTAGATGGCGACACCGATATCCCAGCGGAAGTCGGTTTCGAGAGCGTAGTAGTGACGGGCAATGCCGTCGACCGTCTTGCTCACGCGGACCGGTTCCTTGTGGATTTCCTGATGGAAGCCTGCGCCATTCGGAGAGAACTGCGGATAGAACAGGTAGTTGAAGGCCGGATCCCAGCCGACGAGGACGATGTCGGTCATCTTGCCGTCGGTGGTGCCGCCGGCGTCAATGCAGCGATCGCCAAAGACTTCGTCGCCCGGCTTGACGATTTCGAACAGGCCCTTGCAGGAGTTCGGATTCGTGGCCGGATTGCCGTAGAAGATGTCGCGGACCGTTGCACGGGCAAAGCCACGAGCGAAGGCCTGGTCGCGACGCAGACGCCAAGACGCACGATCCTTTTCCGGCTGGTCGTCGTACTGGTCCTTGTCGATAGAGGACGAGGACGAACGGCGCTGGCAGGTGTAACGCATGTTCTGACCGACGACGTTTTCAGAGCGCCAACCTTCGTTGTAGCCATGAAGTTCGCCTTCGGGATAGGACGTCACGAGCTGGCCCTTGTCGCCCATGCCGTCGTTGCCAGGGATGATCACAGCCTGATCGAAGAAAGGCATGTAATCACGGATCGTGTGCAGGAAGGTCTTTCGAGCCACGTCCTTGTCTCCGATCAGACTCTCGTACTCAGCGAGAGACGTCGGACGAATGTCAGTGATGATGGATTCAGCCATACTCACATCTCCTTAAAAAATCATCGGTAGACGTCTTCCGGAGTGAAGACACGTCGGGCAGGCTCACCGGTCGGGTATCGTGCCTCGCCAAAAGCCTTGCCGATACGGGCGAGGAGCTTGAGGCATCCCGGATGGTTACCCATCGGAGAGGACATAAACTCCTGAATGTCCGCGTCGACCTGGCCGTCAGCGTTGTGAGCGAATTGATCGCGCAAGCGAGCGACGTCCGAGAGCGTCTGCGTCAGGTGCTGTCCGCCGATTTCCTTGTCGGTTTTCGACTTCTGCGCCCACTCATCAGAGATAGCCTTGATGCGCTCCACAGTGCGGCGCTGCATGACCGGCGCCAACTTGTCGAGCACACCCTGTGCCTGCTCCTGGGTAAGGTCCAGCTCCTTGGCGACGCCCCTGAAGGTTTCTCCGACTTCTGCGTCCAGCTCAGTGCCTTCGGGCATGCTGAAGTCGTCGTACTTTTCGGGAGCCCCCTTGGGCTGTTCCTCTTTTTCGTCTTTCTTTGCGCCTTCGGGCTCGCCTTCTGCCTCGCCACTCTCAGGCGGCTCATCCTTCTCGGTCTGCCCCGTTTGATCCTGTTCTTGGCTTTGTGCGCCCGTCAGTAGCGTGCCGGATTCGTCGGAAGGCGCCGCGGATTCACCCGCATCGCCACCGGCTTCAACTCCCGGCGTTTCGCTGTTTTCTTCGCTCATGTGCTTCGTCCTGCATCAACTTGAAAGCCTCAATATCCACGGCCATCACTCGGTCGAGGAGACGCAGGCCGACATTGCGTTGACCTTCATTGAAGGCCATGACGGCCGCGTCCCTATCGAAGGAGCTGCGGTAGATTCCCGTGTCGGACAATATCTGCCAGATAACCGCGCGGCCGTCCCGCGTATCGAGGACGGCCTTAAGCGCAAGCGCCTGCTTCTTCTGACGGATCTTGTCTTCCTCTCGAGCCTTGACCCCTTCTTTTCGGAAGGGGTCTCGCTCAGCGTCAATCTTCACATCGTCCATCTTTCACACGCGCACTTACTGTGCCTGTAGTGCTTCGCCCATGCCCTGGACGGCCTTGCCGGCAAGCGTTGACTGATCTGCCGGCACCTTGCCAAGCTTGGCGAGAGCCTCTGCAGACTGCTGCATCTGTTCGGCCTGTTGCTGTTGCTGGAGAGCCTGCTGTTGCTGTTCGATGATCGCGCGTGCTTCGTCAGTCGGAACCACAACGGACGGTGCGACAGAGAAGTAATCCGCGTACTCATCCACAAGCTGGAACACGTCAACCTTCTGCAAGATGTTCGGGTTGAACTGAGAGGCCTGTGCGACTCGACTGACGAACTGGTCGAGGGAGTTGGCACGGATTGCGCGCTGGGAACGCGCAAGCATGGACGTGTACTCAACCGAGAGCGTCTGGCCGCGGAGCTCCTCAGGAGGAAGCGGCAGCTTGCCCTGACGGGAGAGGATTGCGAAGCATCGTTCGATCAACGGGCGCAGGACCTCTTCGTTGAGACGGGAGAGGACCGGGCCCAGCATCATGAGCTTCTCTTCGTGACGCTCAGCAACTTCCGTAGCGGTCATCTGTCCACGGCCGGAGTTGGCGATCATGAGGAACAGGTCCACGTTGAAGGCCTGGTTGATGCGGTTGCGGACGTCAGCAATGTCCTCGCGCAGGTCACCCAAAGGCAGGTTCACGGCAAATGCCGGCTGCACCTGAGAGCCGGCACCGGGGTTGTCGATGTAGGAACGGCCGCCCGGCAGGAAGTCGACGTCGTTGTCGCGTGCATCGGCCGGCATGATGAGCGGCGGATTGACCATGTAGTCAATGGCATTGCCCTTCTGCTTCTGGTGGTGCCCCAGCTGAAGCGTGTCGCCAATGGCCATCATGCCCGGCGATTCTTCAGAGTAGACATCAGAGGCAGAGGCGCCCCAGCGGCCGATGATTGCCGGGAAGTCCTTGTAGCCCGACTCCTCGAGAATGCCGGTGTCATCACTCTCGCGCTCCACCTGGATCACGACAGAGCGCCACGGCATCTGCTTGTTGTCGAGCTTCGTAGGATCACGGTCGAAGCGCGGCTCGATCGCATGGATGCACTCGTAGGGCTCATCAAACTGGCCGTTGTCGTAGTGCTGTAGAACAGCCTTGGAGACACGGCTCCGGCCGTAGCGGCTGACCAGCTGACCGGCAGTCATTGAGAACTTACGGTAGAGCGTGTCCGGCCGCCCCCTGAAGTCACAGGCGATGCAATACTCGCCACACACCAGAGGATGCGCCACGAAGGCATAGACAGGATCCTCGACCACGACAAAGGCGGACACACCATAGACGCCAACCTCACGCCAGCAGTGCTGGAGCGCCTGGTAAACGTTCGTCTGCGTGAAGGCCATTTCCATGATTCGCTGGACCTCGTCGAGCCACACCTTAACGGCATGGCTTTCATCAAGGCTCGGAGAACCTGTCGTCAGCGAGAACCACTGAGTGCTCGGATCCGTCATGCCGGACATAAGCCCGGCCTGCAGGATGTTGGCGGCACGGACTGCCGTGCTGTCGTAGATGCGGTTCCAGCGGTCCCGGGCTTCATTGTCCCGGCTCTTCAGGTCAAGAAAGCGCCCAGAGGCCGGCGTAATGTGCCGGCTGATCTCAAGCCACTGCGCGACGTACGGCTCACGCTCGATCTTGAGGCGTGTCCAGCGCTTGAGGACGCGCTCACGCAGGTCCTTCTCTTCCATAGCGTTACCCCAGGGTGCTTGCGGAACCGAGGCTCATCTGGTCATTCTTGACACCACCGGCACCGGTGAGGAGCGTGGAGCCACCAGACAGAGACGGATTCGCGTTCTGGTTGAGGATCGCACCGACATCGGCCGTCTTCCCCTCCTGTCGGCGCATGGCCTGCCGCTGCTGCGCTGCAGTCTGTTCAGCCTGCTTTTCAGCCTGCTTCATGGCGGCCTGCTGACTCTTGGCCTGCTTGTTCGCCGAGTAGACGGACGTGGCCGCGGCCGTAGCGGCAATAGCAACACCCGCGATAACTGCACCAGACATACTTAATCCCCTATAGCTAGTTTTTCATTGCGAGACAGGAGGCGCTCGGGCTCATCGGTGAACTCGGATTCCGCCTCCTCCACGGTTTTGGCGTTTGATGGGAAAACCATCGTGAACGCCGAATCTGAAAGGGCAACGACTGCGGCACGCCTGCCGGCATTGCCGTCAAAAACATGGAAGCCGTTGAACTCCTGCGTCACTCCGCCGTCGGTGATCTGGAAGTGTCCGTGCGCGATGAGTTGTGTCGGGCACTTGATCAGCGTTCCCACAACAGCGGCACCGGCCGGCACATAGATCGTTCGCGAGTACATGCCGGCATGAAGGTGGTGCTCCGTCTTGATCTCAACGGGCTGAAGCTGGGCGACCTTATCGCACAGCTCCTCGAACCACTGGTTCTGCTCTTCACTCACCGGCGGCATAGGCGCATTGCGCACGAGCATGTTCATAGCTGTTTCCAGAAAAGCGTATTCATGGGAGAGGCGATTCTTTCGAACAGGCGCTCAGCACGCGTGCCCTTCTTGACGCCCCAGAAGATGCCGGTGCACCCGTCCTCCTTAGCGAAGCGCTCGACCGCACGAATGAGGCGGAGTCCGGCCCCGGTCGTGCGGTACTCAGGATCCACCCAGAGTGCGTCACTGGACGCGAGCAGCGTGCCCTTGAAGCGAGGGACGGTAGACACGCAATAGATGGCGACGCCCACAATCTTGTCAGCGTCGAAAGCACCAACAAAGTGGGCCACGCCGGCGGCCTCGAGACGCTCATAGAGTTCGCGGTCAGGGTTAGGCTCGAGGCCCGGATACCTGACAGCCTCACCGTACGCCTTGACGAGAGCGTCCCAGGCGCAGTTCTCAAATGCCTCACTGCATGTAATACGACGAACAACAATTCCCATAACGGCTCCTTTGTTGTGCATCGTCCTACCCTTTCAGAGCCACACGCGCACTAGCCACTAGCGGTAGGGGTCGCGACTTGTTGCGGACCGGTGCTTGCGTGGTGCCGGCGGCGTAGGATCGTCCAGGTATTCGTTGACGCGGACGGCAAAGGTGAGCGCCAGGGCATCAGCATCGTCAGGCGATGCGAGGCCGCGCTTCTTCATGTCCTCTTTCTTCTCGAGTAGTAGCTGGCCGGTTGGCGTGTAGCCGTACTCAACGCCTGTCAGGTCTGTCACAAGATCGTCGTCCTGCTCGATGCAGCCGCCGGCCTTGAGCCAGTCGCGCATGCGGCCCCACATCTCTGCGCGCAGGTTCTTGTACTTGCGAGTGTCTGCAGCATTCGATCCAAACTGGATGGCGTTCACGCTGTAGCCGTTGTTTCTCAGCCAGTCGACCGGCGAGGCACCTACGCCCCCCACGTCAACGTTGATCAAAACCCTGCGAGAGCCGGAGTGCACGAGCTCGTTGTAGACCTCAGCGACTCGAGCGCCCAGCTGGAAGCCGTCCAGGCCGTGGAGCTTGATCTTCTTGAAGGACCGGGCATCCTGCCCATAGCGAACACGAATGACCGAGGCGTCGGAGCCGAAGCGGGCCACGTCGACGCCGATGATGGCCACGACATTGGGGACAGACTCATATGCCAGCGGCCGAGAGGCGGCGGCCTCCACGATGTCGCGCGGGATGAACTGCATGTCCGACGACGACGGAAAGACACCACGCACACGGACCTTGAAGAAGTCAGAGTCCTCGCCATAGTCGGCCAGCCACTCTGCAATCTTTGTCTTGTCTGTCATGGCGGCATCGCGGCCGTCCACATGCCGGTGGTTCCAGCGATGGCGGAACTTGTTGAAGCATTCATAGAAGCGCCCGGTGCTTCTCGTAGGATTACCGAAGGCCAGCCAGAAGATCTGGGTCTGACTGTCGGTCAAGGCGCCTTCGGTGACTTCCCAGATGCTGTCAGCAATGGCCGAGGCCTCGTCGAAGATCACGATGATGCGCTTGCGCTTGTTATGCAAGCCGGCGAAGCCCTCGGGCTTAGTCTCAGACCACGGGATAGCGTCAGCACGCCACGTCTTATCGTGGCCCGGCTGCTTACATGCAACGGACATGGCGGACACGGAAAACCACTCGCGGAAAAGGCAGAGGTTGTGCCACTTTGCGACTTCAGCGAATGTCTTGGTGCGAAGCTGGTTCTCTGTGTTGGCCGTAACGACAATGCGGGTATCCGGGAACGTGCACAGGCCCCAGAGGATGATCCACGCCACAAGGCCGGACTTGCCCACACCGTGGCCGGCGGCAACTGCGTACTGCATGACGTGCTCCCATGCCGCGCCGGACTTCAGCTTGTCGCGCATATCGGTGAGGATTGCGGTCTGCCACTTGTCCGGGCCGGTCATGCCTTCGAGAGAATCCTTGCCCCACGGGAAAGCAACCCGCACGAAGCGCAGAGGATCAGATGAGCACTCAGCGGCCAGATAGGTCATGGCCTTGCCGATGCCGGCTTTGGTTGTGAGGTCGAATTGAGGCGTCGACGTCATTTGCGCAGAAGGTCCTGTAGCGTCTCTGAGAGTGTCTGAATGGTCTGATCCTTGTCGACCTGTTCGCGGCCCATGCCGAGGCACTGGGAGAGCGTCTTGAGTGCCGCATTGGCGCCGGCGGCATCGACCTTCTTGTAGACGGTCTGGCCCCGAAAGTTCGTGAGCTCTTCACCCGTGACGGCATCGATGACCGGCACATTCTGGCCACACACGATGACCAGGTCCTTCAGACTTTTGAGGACGAAGGCGGCATCAACAATCGCTTCTTCTTTTGCTGGCTTTCTCAAAGCTTCAATGGCTTCCGCGACCTTAATATTTTTCAATAATTGAGAAGCACCTTGAGCCGCAGTCTTCTCGCTGTAACCCGCCTTTATGGCGGCCTCTGAGGCGTTCTTGAATCCTCCTCTCGCGTATTCATTGACGAACGCCTGCTGACGTGCATTCAACATCTCACCACCTCCTTAAAAACGTTTTCCATCCTGCCGCGGACTGGCACCTGCGACGTCCGGAGATGTAGTCACGGAGCGTCCGGATAGGCATATCGAGCATCACGCTTATCTGCTTATATGTGTAGCCCTGCGCGCGTAGTTGACGCGCATGCTCGACGTCTGAGTCGAGATATCGTGCGTTGACGTGGTCCTCACCGATAGCCCTGCCCGAGTCGTTGACCGTAACTGTCATCCGGTGAACGGAAGTAACGCGGATACTCTGACTGGACCTTACGGATTGCTGAGTCGACGATCTTTGCGCGTCGGAACTCTTGGTCCGGTCCGAGGTGCCGGGCCTCTGCGGCAGCTCGAACAAGAGTAGCTGCTGCCACTGGCGGCAAGAAACCTGAGACGCCGAGGGGTTCTTTTTCGTCATTCATCAGGCTCCTCCCAGTCGAACTGCAGGAGCAGGCGCCCCGGTACTTCTGCCTTGTTCAAGACCTGTTCTCTGAAGTGGAAAGTTGTGTCATCAACGCAGAGGCCGATGCCGTAACCGAGCTTGTGAGCCCGGTTGATTTTTTCGGCCATTGCGGCCGTCATTTTTGCCATTGCGTTTACTCCTTCTTGCTTTCAAAAACTGATCGGCACCGTCTCTTCGGCAGATAAATCTTGTCCCTTTCGGCCCGGACAGCGCGGTCGAAGGCCTCGAAGTCTTCCGTGAAGCGGTAGTAGAGCGTCATGGAGGCCAGATCCGGCATGCCGTTGGACATCTCCGGCCGCGCGTCAAAGCTCGTGTAAAGCTGCCTGTTGTCCGAAAGGTAACCAAGCGCCTCCGTAACGGCGGGGACGCTCGTTCGGGACTGCTTCTCGATGTCTTGGCGGGTCCGTGAGATATCGCTGTGGGCCCGCATCCACCGGACGCACTTACGGGCCGCCGGGCTGATCTCGTTAAGGCGCATCCGACTTCTCCTGTTCTGACAGGCACTTGCGTGCCGATTCCAGGGCGTTGAATGCCTCTTCGGTTTTTTGATTTCTGTTTCTCACAAAGGGTTCTTTTTCGTCATTCATCAGGCTCCTCCCAGTCGAACTGCAGGAGCAGGTGCCCCGGTGCTTCTGCTTTGTTCCAGACCTGTTCTCTGAAGTGGAAAGTTGTGTCATCAACGCAGAGGCTGGCGGCGCACCCGTCCAAGTAAGCCTTACAGGTAGCGATCAAGTTGTCCTCGTCGCGGTAACGAGTGATCGGCGGAGTGCAGACCAGCTGAACGTTCATCGTGCCGGCGCGGTAGCGAGGCGGCTGACCACCCTTAAGGCGAGCACCGGCAAGCCCCTTCTCGTGCAGTGCGCGCTTAGTAGCAGCCTGCGACAGAAGCTTTGCAGCCTTGAAGAGACGGGCCTTCGCGAAGATGGTGAGTCGGGAGTTCGGGCTAAGGCCACGATTCGGCCAGGGAAGTTTCACGACGATTTCTGTCATTCGCTCTCATCCTCCCTGTGGTTCTTTTCGACCTGAGCGTCGCAGACGCCCAGCCAGAAATACTGCTGCTCTAATTTCGTCTTGTACTGTGCAGCCTCTACTGACGGCGCTGAGCCCTTCAGGCCTACGTCGTAGCCGACCTTATAAGCGCGAGTCAGCTTCTCTGCGACAGCTCGGGAGACCCCGGTAGGCGTTTTCATTCCTCATCCTCCCTTTCGTACTGCGCGTGAACGCGGCGGACTTCTCTCTTCAGCCGCATCAACTGCAAAGACAAACCTTGTTTTTTGAAATATCGCGACGCAGTTTTTTCAACATCCGCGAGAACTTCCACGATCTTGGCTGCGTCCTCAGGCTTCAACTGCACGTACTTCGGGTTGCTCATTACTTTCTTCCTTTTCCAAATTCCCCGTGAGATGATTGAGGTGAATTCCCCAACCCAACCGTCAACCACCTCACGGAGGAAAACTTGATTGACACCTTATTCGGCGGCATAACCGCCATTGCCACTACTGTTGGAGGCCTTGCAGCCATGTACACCGCGTGGGCAACCTACAAAAGCAACTTTTCGAATCTGACAGTCACCGGACGGAGCTATCACCAAACGGCCGGCACTGACAGTGCTCAGATTTCGATACTTGTCTCGGCCAAAAAGCAGACGTACGTAAAGTCCATTTCGTGCAAAGGCCGGACGTTGTCCCTTACCCTCAACGGGGAAAAAGCCCCGAGCGTGCTCTACGGAATCAGCTTTGGCCCCAAAGGCCGTCACGACTTTCCGGAAAAACTCTTCATCGCGCCGGCGCCGAAGAAGGGCGAACCGATTGTCCTGGTGTTCGACACCGGAAACCGCTGGGTAAAACCCACTTTCGAACTGTGGCCCAGTGATTTCACAGTTGACGGATACCCCGACCAGGGCGAATGGCCTACTCATCGGTAAACCCCAGCTGCTCAAGGAGTTTCCGGAACCACCGCGGCAAGGGGGTATTCAGTGCTTTGGCGATAGTCACCGTATTGAGCGTCACGACTATTGTCAGAGCAACCAACGTGATGTTTTGCAACACGAGCATGGTTTCGGTCATGCCGCCTCCGGATGAAAAACGATTTCCTGGTTGATCTCTTCCTCGGTCTTTCCGAGCATTCCGGCCGCAATAAGCTGAGCCTCATCAGGCGTGCCCATGGCATACGGATCAGGTCGGGAAAGCTTGCGCGAATCCAGGCCGAGCCCATGCAGGTAAATCTGTGTGAGGTACGTCATGTCGTCGGCCTTCCAGTCGCCGCGGCTCTTGCCGAAGCGTTCGAGGTAGGCCACCTGGGCCGTATGAAGCGGACGGCCGAGCTCCGGGTGCTCGTGCATGAAGCGGAGCCGAAAGACGTGGAGAATGGGACTCAAGGGCTTGGCACGCTGCCAGCGCAGGTAGTCGAGGCACCACCGCGGAATGGGAATGCCTGCGCCCTGAACGGCCCTGCGCATACTCCCGCGGCGTTCGGTCTCGGTGTTGGCTGCCATTTCCGCGCGCTGCGCCCGGCGTTCGTCAAGCTCCCTGCAGAGCTTCACGATGTCGTAAGGGGTCGGTGCCGCCTTGTGGTTGATCGGCCAGTCGTTGATCACGCGCACGGCCGTCTGGCAGTCGATGTCGCACAGGGCGTTCTGCCAGATGTCCCAGCCGGTCTCGGTGACGTTCTTGCCGCCGGTGACAGCAATGACACCCGACAGCAGCTCCCTGACGTAGCGGTTGAAGTCAAGCTTGTCCATCGTTTTCGTCCTTTCGGAGCTGCTTTTCGCCCCGGATAATCGCTTGGATTTCTTCAAAGGAAGCCGGCTTCACCTTGTCGGCCTCGGTTTTCTTTCGGAAGGTCTTGCGCTTCCAGTCCGGCATTGAGAGCACAGAGTTGCGGAACGTGGCAAACCAATCGAGCTTCACGCCTTTGGCACCGGGCACCGCGATCCAGTAGTTCCGGAATTCCTCGAAGGCTGCCTTCGGATCAAGATCAGGGGCTTTTTCTTCCGCCCACCGCTCCCAAGGAGCCGGGAGCTCCTTCAGGTCAAGCCGTGTTCCGCGCTTTTCCTTTTTCGCCGGTTTCGTCTCCGGCGGAGGCAAAGGCTCAAGAGCGCCCCCAACCTTTATTTCTTGTTCTTGCTCTTGTTCTTGTTCTTGTATTGGCATACCCTTCGGGAAGGGTTCCTGAAACCCTTTCGGAGCGATATGGCAAATATCTCCGAAAGCATCAACAAAAGCCTTTAAACCCTTATCAGTATTGGATGCGCACTGTTTTGCCTTCAGTAAAACTT
>ERZ1034998.674-NODE-674-length-21669-cov-8.869992_pt1 | contig 21669 bp, 17 predicted proteins | sample MGYA00520621_ERZ1034998 | MGnify/ENA primary metagenome ERZ1034998 (study PRJEB33766, sample SAMN09781748) | gut metagenome | biome: gut microbiome | host: Homo sapiens | place: Madagascar | study: EMG produced TPA metagenomics assembly of the PRJNA485056 data set...
ATAGTACCTGCTTGCGAATTTGTTAAATTTGCACAACTGTATATCGTCAAAATTGTGTTTCGCAAATGCCTATGTAATTTTGAACATAAAAAATACATGTGTGTTGTTCGTTCATCATGCTGACACGCATGTATCGTTTCCAATTATATACCAAAGTTTTCTATGCAGTTGCGTGTCGGATTATAGCACATTAGTGCTGGTAAAATCAAGCATTTTTTGTACCTGGTTCCTAATGAACTGCCTTATACATTTTATATTAACAAAAAGTGACATTTGGTCAAAAAAACAATCTCAAAACGTAAATATGCATTGTCTCCTTTGGAAAAATATAGTATAATATGTTTATAATTTAACAAAGATGAATTATGCTGTGTAAATCTGACAAAGGAGTGTGGTTATGGGAGAACCGAGAGAACTGATTTTAAAGCTTGGTCAGAAGATAACTGACAGGATAGGCGTTAAAGTCACTGAGAATGACCCCGAGTACTGGGGACTCGCCGGCGTTGTAACCGACGAGATGGCAGAGGTCGCGCTGTCAATGAAAGTGCGTGTGCCTGCAACGGCAGAGCAGATTGCAAAGAAATGCGGCAAGAGTCTCGAAAGAACCGAAGAGCTGTTAAAAGAGATGAGTGTAATCGGTATTATCGAGTATAATTGGGAGAATGAGGACAGACATAAGCAGTACATTCTTCCGATGTTCGTTCCTGGTTGTGCGGAGTTCATGGTTATGAACGGTCCACAGGTTGAGGCACATCCGGAAATAGCGGACTTCTTCGAGCAGATGGCCCGTCTGCCTCTTGAGAAGGTAACGCCTATGGTTCCGCCGGGAGGAGCAGGTATAGGAATGCACGTTATCCCTGTGGAGAAGGCAATACCTGCCGCTCAGCAGTCGGCAAGCGTAGAGCACATATCGTACTGGCTTAACAAGTACAAGGATAAGTATGCGGTAGGTGCCTGCTCATGCCGCCGCCAGCAGAGAGTGAGGGGCGAAGGAACGGGAGAAATCGAAGGAGAACTCTGTATCGGTGTGGGAGATATGGCTGATTACCTTGTGGAGACGGGAAAAGGACGATATATCGACATTGACGAGGTAATGGCAATCTTAAAGAGAGCAGAGAAGAACGGGTTCGTACATCAGATAACCAATATCGACGGTGAGGACAAGATATTTGCTATCTGTAACTGTGCACCGGGGGTATGTAATGCACTCAGAACCTCACAGCTTTTCAACACGCCGAACATGTCGCGTTCCGCGTATGTTGCCAAGGTTGACGCGGCAAGCTGTGTGGCATGCGGACGCTGTGTGGAGTTTTGTCCTACCGGCGCTGCAAAGCTCGGTCAGAAGCTCTGCACGAAGGAAGGTCAGATCGAGTATCCGAGACAGGAGCTTCCGGATACGGTTAAGTGGGGACCTGAGAAGTGGGATGTGAATTTCCGTGACAATGCCAAGATTAACTGCTATGACACGGGAACATCACCATGTAAGACGGCATGTCCTGCACATCTTCCGGTACAGGGCTATGTAAAGATGGCAGCACAGGGAAGATATATGGATGCACTCAAACTTATCAAGACGGAGAATCCTTTCCCGGCAGTGTGCGGTGCAATCTGTAACAGACGTTGTGAGGACGCATGTACAAGAGGCAGGGTCGATGAGGCGGTAGCAATCGATGAGATTAAGAAGTTCATAGCAGCACAGGAGCTTAATGCGGACAAGAGATATATACCTGAGACCGAGAACCATGAAGGTAAGTTCTTCGAGGAGAAGATTGCCGTAATCGGTGCGGGACCTGCAGGTATGTCGGCAGCGTATTATCTTCGCGAGAAGGGGTATCCTGTCACTGTGTTTGAGAAGGAGAAGAGACCGGGAGGTATGCTTCTTAATGGTATTCCTTCATTCAGACTTGAGAAAAATGTGATAGATGCCGAGATAGAAGTTCTTCGCGAGATGGGTGTTGAGTTCAAGTGCGGTGTCGAGGTCGGCAGGGATGTGACGCTTGATGAGCTTCGTGCACAGGGCTACAAGGCATTCTATGTTGCAATCGGAGCACAGGGCGGACGTATGGCAGGTGTGCCGGGCGAGGATGCCGATGGAGTTATGACGGGAGTTGACTTCTTAAGAAAGATTAACACTGACGAGAATAGTGTGAAGCTTACGGGACGAACTGTTGTAATCGGAGGCGGTAATGTGGCTGTCGATGTCGCAAGAACGGCGGTAAGAGCGGGTTCAGGCGAGGTATCAATGTTCTGTCTTGAGTCAAGAGAGGGCATGCCGGCAGCGTCGGACGAGGTTCATGAGGCCGAGGAGGAGGGCGTTAAGGTCGGTAACGGCTGGGGCCCTAAGGAGATTCTCACGGAGAACGGACGCGTCAAGGGAATCGTATTTAAGAAGTGTGTTTCAGTGTTAGATGAGAACAAGCGCTTCAATCCTGTATACAACGAGGAGGAGCTTTTAACGGTTGAGTGTGAGAACATCATTCTCTCAATCGGACAGTCGATTGTGTGGGGTAATCTGTTAAAGGGAAGCAAGGTTGAGTTAAGACCTAATAAGACCGCTGTTGCCGATTCACTCACATATCAGACCGCCGAACCTGACATTTTCGTCGGAGGAGATGTGTATACGGGACCTAGGTTTGCCATTGATGCGATTGCGGCAGGCAAGGAAGGCTGTGTATCAATTCATCGTTTTGTACATAAGGGACACAGCCTCACGCTTGCGAGAAACAAGAGACAGTTTATTGAACTCGACAAGGACGATATCGTACTTGAGAGCTTTGACAATTCCCCAAGACAGATTCCGGGAAGAAAGAAGGGACTTGAGGGGACTTTCCGTGACGACAGGGAGACATTTACCGAGGAACAGGTTGTGAAGGAAGCTAACCGCTGTCTCGGATGCGGTGCCACGGTTGTTGACCCTAACAAGTGTATCGGCTGTGGAATCTGTACAACCAAGTGCGAGTTCGACGCAATACATCTTAACCGAGACATTCCGGCGGCAAGCAATATGCACAAGTCTGAGGATAAGATGAAGGTAATACTTCCATATATGCTCAAGAGACAGGTCAAGATAATGTTCAAGAAAAAGAAAAAATAAATTGTATTGTGAGGACTTGCAATGCACGAATTAGGAATAATCGTACATATCACCAAGACACTCAATGAGCTTGCGGTAGAGAATAAGCTCACCGAGATAGGCTCTGTGACACTTGAGATAGGTGAGGTAAGCGGAATAGTACCGGATTTTCTTACGGACTGCTGGCAGTATTACAGAAAGAAGGAAGAACTCCTAAAGGATTCGGAGCTTAAGATAGAGATACTTACGGCAACAACGTACTGCGAAGATTGTGAGAAGACGTACCCTACCGTGAAGTACGGGCGTGAGTGTCCGTACTGCCACGGACCTCACACATATCTGTTGGAAGGAAATGAGTGTAACATCAAAGAAATAGAGGCATGTTAGGCGCAAAGGCGTCAGATATACCCTAGAATAACGACAGGAGGAAAAATATGTTATTTAATGTATATGGAGATAATGCAATCTACCAGTGGGCAGCAATGTTATTGGTTCTTGTGGGACTTATACTGCTCAATGAAGTGGCAAGACGTACAAAGGTCGGAGGACTTATAATTTTCGGAGCTGTTCCGGCACTCCTCACGGTGTATTTTATAGTTGTTGCAGTTGCAGCACGAATGGGTGTTGAATGGGCTGTTAACAACCAGACACATATTTACATGAACGGCTGGTTCCATTACGCCAAGCTGTATGCGGCTCTTACAGGCTGTATCGGTTTTATGATGATTAAGTATGAGTGGGGAATCGGTAAGAAGCATTGGTTTAAGGCTTTCCCGTTTGCGATTGTTGCAATCAACATTCTTATCGCTGTTGCGAGTGACTTTGAGTCGGCAATCAACGGCTGGTATTCATGGTGGTTATCCTCAGAGGGTGTATGGCTCTACGGCGGCTGGCACAATGTGTTTAACGGAATTGCGGGAATACTCAACATCTTCTGTATGACAGGCTGGTGGGCAGTATATTCTTCAAAGGATAAGAAGGATATGATTTGGCCTGATATGATCTGGGTATATATCATCGTATATGATATCTGGAATTTCGCATACACATACAACTGTCTCCCTACACATTCATGGTTCTGCGGAGTTGCACTCTTGCTTGCACCTACAATCGCGGCACTTATATGGAACAAGGGCGGCTGGATTATGAACCGTGCAAACACACTCTGCATCTGGTGTATGTTTGCTCAGGTGTTCCCTCTTTTTCAGGAGACTTTCCATGACGGAACAACCTTCTATCCATGGGCGACAATCACAACACAGTATGCAGATGGAACTGTATCAGGTATTGTGGCAGGAACAAGCGCAAATGCCAATCCTACGGCGATGACAATCGTGAGCCTCATGGCACTTATCGTGAACGTTATTGCGCTTACATACATTATAGTAAAGTCGGTAAAGAACAAGAAGAACCCTTATACGGGTGAGGTGTTCACGAACTTTAAGTACTATCAGGCAGCTAAGGACAGAGCTGTTGTTAAGTAATCATTAATAAAGCTTGAAGAAAAATGAGGCATCATATATGGCAAAACAGACGCAGAAGTTCATAATGAGTACCTTCATGCAGTTATTGGAGAATGAAAGCCTTGACAAGATAACAGTGAGGGATATAGTGGAGGAGTGCGAGATTAACAGAAATACCTTCTACTACCATTACAGCGATATATATGATTTGCTCGATGATGTGTTCCGGATTGAAGCGGAAAAGTTCCTTGAACAGGATGTGGATGATAATACGACATTCGGTGAGGAGTATGCGAGGGCGGCACAGTTCGTATTAAAGTACAGGAAAGCAATCCTTCATATATATGATTCAAAGAAAAGGGATGTGCTGGAGAACTACCTTGAGACGCTGGCTTTCTCGTTCATAAACAGATTCGTAAAAAAGGAGTCCGAAGGTTACGGCCTTTCGGATGACGATGTGAATTACATCACCGGATTCTACACTCACGCGATAGTCGGAAACACTATTGAATGGATTAAGAGAAAGCTTCCGTCGGGGCAGGAAAAGTTCATAGAGCGGACGGCAGGAACATTCAATGCGACTGTCAAGGATATGATTGAACAGTGCGTAAAAGATAATAAGACCATGAATTGATGCCCGCTTGAGGTGTCTGAAAAGAGATTGGTACAATCTCTTTTCAGACACTTTTTTCTTTTTGTCTGAAATTCAGACATTCGGGCAGATTTGTCTGTTTAAAAAATATACAGCATGTAATATTATAACCGTACAAGGTAACTAAAACCTGAGTGAATCGAGGATGAACGTATGAAACAACTCAAAATAGTAAAGAATATGTATATTGTGATGGATATCTGCCTGATAATTGTGGGACTGCTCATATTATTCAGCCCGATTAAGGCAATAAATGTCCTGTGCAGGATATTCGGGGTTGTGCTTAGTCTCCTCGGAGCCGTGAAGATTCTCGGCTACTTCACGAAGGATATTTTTCAGCTTGCATTTCAATTCGATTTCGCGCTCGGCATTATATCAGTGATGCTTGGAGCGGTGCTCATTTTCAGAACATCATATATGGTTGAGATTCTCTCGATATGCGTCGGAATTTTCATCCTTGTGGACGGGGCACTAAAGCTTCAGACGGCGGTAGATGCAAAAAAGTTCGGAATTGAGAAATGGTGGCTCATCCTTATTATTGCACTGCTGGTGTCAATCGTGGGAATAATTCTTATGGTGATTCCGTTCGCGGCACAGACTGTTGCGGCATGGATAATCGGCATCAACCTTGTGCTTGATGGTGTGTTAAATATCTGTGTGGTACTAAGCACCGTAAAGACTATACGCAGGAAAAGATTAGAAAACTAAAATAAGAAAGGTGGATAAGAGTATGAGTAAAGGTAAGAAGAAAATGAAACTGGTAGCATCGGCACTTGCAATCGGGGCAGGTGTTGCGGCAGTGAATGCAGTTAGGAAAAAGAACGATAATAAAGAAAATGGAGGTGCATCCAAAAGCAGCGAAAAGAAGGGAATGCCTGCAGAAAGGCAGCAGGAGCTTAAGGAGTTTCGCAACACGGAGCGAGGAAGGTATGAAAAGAACAGCAAAGGAATTTACTACACAAACGGTAATTATGAAGCCTTTGCGCGTCCTGAGAAGCCTGAAGGGGTTGAAAATAAGTCAGCATACCTCGTAGGAAGCGGTCTTGCTTCACTTGCTGCAGCATGTTTCCTTGTAAGGGATGCACAGATGCCGGGAAAGAATATTCATATTCTTGAGGCTATGGATGTTGCCGGAGGTGCCTGCGACGGAATTAATGACCCTACAAGAGGTTATGTAATGCGTGGCGGACGTGAGATGGAGAACCATTTCGAGTGCCTTTGGGATTTGTTCAGAAGCATTCCTTCAATAGAAACGCCGGGTGTGTCGGTACTTGACGAGTACTATTGGCTCAACAAGCATGATCCTAACTACTCATTATGCCGTGCCACGGTTAACCGCGGTGAGGATGCACATACTGACGGCAAGTTCAATTTGAGCCAGAAGGGCTGCATGGAGATAATGAAGCTGTTCTTCACAAAGGATGAGGATCTCTATGATAAGACTATCGAGGATGTATTTGACGATGAGGTATTCAAGTCTGATTTCTGGTTATATTGGAGAACAATGTTTGCATTTGAGAACTGGCACAGTGCTCTTGAGATGAAGCTTTACTTCCAGAGATTTATACATCATATCGGCGGACTTCCTGATTTTTCTGCACTTAAGTTCACGAAGTACAATCAGTATGAGTCTCTCATTCTTCCTATGAAGAAGTACCTTGAGAAGGCGGGCGTTAAATTCGAGTTCAACACAGAGGTTACAAATGTAGAGTTCGATATAAGCGGCGGTAAGAAGGTTGCCAAGAGAATCATCTACAAGAATAAGGGTGAGGAGAAGGCTATCGAGCTTACTGAGAACGATATGGTATTCGTAACCAACGGAAGCTGTACCGAGAGTACAATCTACGGTTCACATACACAGGCACCTGTTGGCGACGCTGAGGTCAGAACAAGCGGCGTATGGAGCCTTTGGAAGAATATCGCAAAGCAGAGTCCTGACTTCGGTCATCCGGAGAAATTCTGCTCTGATATATCAAAGACCAACTGGGAGTCGGCTACGGTTACGACATCCGATGAGACAATAATCAATGCAATCAAGAAGATATGTAAGAGAGACCCTAGAACAGGAAATGTCGTTACAGGTGGTATCGTAAGCTGTAAGGATTCCAAGTGGTTGCTCAGCTGGACAATCAACAGACAGGGACAGTTCAAGGAGCAGAAGAAGGAAGAGGTATGTGTATGGGTATACAGCCTGTTCACCGATGTTCCGGGCGATTACATCAAGAAGCCTATGAAGGAATGTACAGGTGAGGAGATTGCTGCTGAGTGGCTGTATCACTTAGGCATTCCGGTTGATCAGATTGATGAGCTTGCCAAGAACAAGGTCGTATCCGTACCTACAATGATGCCATACATCACGGCATTCTTTATGCCTAGAAGAAAGGGCGACCGTCCTGATGTAATTCCTGACGGATGCGTTAACTTCGCATTCCTCGGACAGTTTGCTGAGACGCCTAGAGACACTATCTTCACAACAGAGTACTCGGTAAGAACAGCCATGGAGGCTGTGTACGGACTTCTCGGGGTTGACAGAGGTGTTCCTGAGGTATGGGGCAGCGTGTACGATGTCAGAGAGCTTCTTGACAGCTCCGTAAAGCTTATGGATGGCAAGTCGCCTCTTGAGATAGAGCTTCCGGGACCGCTCAACGCACTCAAGAAACCTATAATCAAGAAGATTAAGGGAACCGTAATCGAAAAGCTCTTAAGAGACCATGGAGTATTAAGAGATTATATGTAAAAAGTGAAATATAAGATACCGTATAGACGGAAAAATGCCGCTCTGCATAGAAACGCAGGGCGGTATTTTTGGGTTGTCCAAAAATACAATATTAATTTTATACAAAAAATATGTATAAATATACAAAAATATGATTGAATTTATATATTGTTTATGATTTGAAAGTGTGCTATCCTTACGATATAAGAAATTGTTGAATTTCTTTAAGGAGGAAGAACTTATGAAGAAGATTATTGCAGTTATTGCAGCAGTTACAATGGCAGCGATGACTATTGTCGGATGCGGCAAGTCATCAGATACGGCTAAGACGGCGAAGGTTATTGATATAGACCTTACCGATGAAGAGTATGCATTCGGAGTTGACAAGGATCAGCCGGAGCTTCTTGAGAAGGTTAATGCTTTTATTAAGGAAATCAAGGATAATGGTAAGTTCGATGAGATTTGTAATCACTATTTCGGTGATGGCACACCTGTAGGTGTTGAGTCAGCAGCATATGATGCCAACAAGGATCAGCTTGTGGTTGCAACCAATGCAGCATTCGAGCCATTCGAGTACATGTCAGGTGATAAGTATGTTGGTATCGATATGGAGATTGCAGCGGCACTCGCTGAGTATCTCGGAGTTGAGCTTGTAATTCAGAACATGGATTTCGATGCAGTATGTCTCTCAGTAGGTCAGCACAAGTGTGATATCGCTATGGCAGGTCTTACGGTTAAGCCTGACAGAGAAGAGTATGTTGCATTCTCAGATTCATATTACAGCGCTTCACAGAGACTTATAGTTACATCCGACAACACAGAGTTCGATTCATGCAAGACTGTTGCGGATGTTGAAGCGATTTTATCAGCTAAGGACAGCAGCGTTAAGATTGGCGTTCAGAACGGTACAACAGGTCAGTTCTATGTAGAGGGCGATGAAGACTGGGGCTTCACAGGCTTTGCAGCTCAGTGTGTAGGATATAAGAACGGTTCACTTGCAGTTCAGGACCTCTTGAACGGAAACATTCAGTACGTTATCATTGATTCTGCTCCCGCTAAGTGCATCACGGAAGCAATCAATAAGATGCAGTAGGAGCTTGCAGAGATAAGAGAGGTTTAAATGGGCAATTTTGATCAGAAGGTAAGTAAATTTATTGAAATTTTCTTTGAACAAAATGGCTATGTAAGAGTGTTAGAAGGGTTGAAAAATACCCTTCTAATTGCAGTTATAGGACTTATAATCGGTATAATTCTTGGAACTCTTATAGCCACGGTGAGGGTGGTGCCTAAGTACAAGGTCCTGCCTCGTGTACTTAACGGAATCTGCAGCTTCTATGTGGGACTTTTCAGGGGAACCCCTATGGTAGTGCAGCTCCTTGTATTTTATTATGTATTGCTGCCTATTATGGGAATCAAGATGACGGGCGTGCAGGTTTCGATGATGGTATTCGGCCTTAACAGTGCTGCGTATATCTCTGAGATTATGCGAAGCGGAATCATGTCCGTAGATGCGGGACAGTTAGAGGCAGGGCGGGCTGTGGGACTCAGCTTTTCGGTTACGATGGTTAAGATTGTCATACCACAGGCAGTTAAGAATATACTTCCGACACTCGGCAATGAGTTCATTGCGCTCATCAAGGAGACATCAGTTGTAAGCTTTGTCGGTGCGGCTGATCTGTACGTTGCATTCAACTATATCGGAAGCAACAGCTATGAATTCATGGTGCCGTATCTTGTTATGGCAATAATCTACATACTTATCGTGCTTTTGATAAGCGGTGGAATAAAACTTATGGAAAGGAGCCTGAGAAAGAGTGATAGACGTCATTAATCTTGAAAAGCATTTCGGAAGCAGCAAAATATTAAAGGGCATCAATCTCACCATCAACAAGGGAGACATCCTCGTTGTAATCGGACCGTCAGGTTCCGGAAAAAGTACGTTCTTAAGATGTCTTAACTGTATGGAAGACCCGACGGGCGGACAGATTATCTTTAATGGTGTGGATATAGCCGATATGAAGGTTGACATCAATATACACAGACGACACATGGGAATGGTGTTCCAGCACTTCAACCTGTTCTCCAACAAGACGGTTATACAGAACATCATGCTTGCACCTGTATATGTTCAGTGCCAGGAGCTCAGAAAGAGTAAGCGGAAGAATTTTTTTACGGGCATTGCCAATATATTCAGAAGCAGGGATAGCAAGAAGGAGCTTATTCCGATAACTACGAATAAGTCTGAGATTAAGAAGAACGCGAGGGAGAACGCGCTGCAGCTCTTAGGAAGAATAGGGCTTCAGGATAAGGCGGATGTGTATCCGTCAACACTCTCAGGAGGACAGAAGCAGAGAGTGGCTATTGTGAGAGCACTTGCAATGAATCCGGATGTTATTCTTTTTGATGAGCCTACGAGTGCACTCGACCCGGAGATGGTCGGTGAGGTGCTTGACCTTATGAAGGCTCTCGCAAAAGAAGGTATGACAATGATAATCGTCACACATGAGATGGGATTTGCGAGGGAGGTCGCAAACAGGGTAATCTTCATTGATGACGGACAGATACTTGAGAGTGCTCCGCCGCAGGAGTTTTTCTCGAATCCTAAGAATCCGCGCCTTAAAGAGTTCTTATCAAAGGTGCTTGCATAGATTTCTTATATTGAATGTTTAATGATACTTCGAAAAACCGCAAAGATAAAAAGGAATTATAAAAAGTGGACAGGGCGATAACAAGGTCGTTCTGTCCGTTTTGTATAAGATACAAATACTAACAGGAACAGGAGGGATATGATGGCGTTTGTTGAATGCAGACATGTCAAAAAAACTTATCAGATGGGAGAGGTGACCATATCGGCACTTCAGGATGTCAATTTTGAGATTGAGAAGGGAGAATTCTGTGTCATAGTTGGTGCATCAGGTGCGGGAAAGACGACCATTCTGAACATTATAGGCGGAATGGATACCTTGACCGACGGTGAAGTCATATTAGACGGCAGCAGAATATCGGATTACAAGCCGAAGCAGCTTACAACCTACCGAAGATATGATATAGGTTTTGTGTTCCAGTTTTATAATCTTGTGCAGAATCTCACGGCGCTTGAGAATGTCGAGCTCGCATCACAGATTTGCAAGGAGCCTATTGACGCAATGACTGTTCTTAAACAGGTAGGTCTTGAGGAGAGAGCCTATAATTTCCCTGCACAGCTCTCAGGCGGAGAGCAGCAGAGAGTTGCAATAGCCAGAGCGCTTGCTAAGAACCCTAAGCTGCTTCTTTGCGATGAGCCGACGGGAGCACTTGATTATGCGACCGGAAAGCAGGTACTGAAGCTTTTGCAGGATACATGCCGCAATGAAGGCAAAACGGTGGTCGTGATAACTCATAACAGTGCGCTCACGGCGATGGCGGACAGAGTCATAACCGTAAAAAACGGCACGGTGACTTCGATGGTTAAGAATGAGCACATTGTTCCGGTAGAGGAGATAGAGTGGTAAATATACAGCATCGGAGGAAAAAGCATGAAATCAGCGATGAAAAAGACATCTCTCAGGGAGATAAGGCACAGCTTGGGAAGATATCTGGCGATATTTTTCATTGTCGCTCTGGGAGTCATCATGTTCGCGGGACTCAGGGTATGCCGTGAGGACATGGTTGCAACCGCGGACAAATATTTTGAAAAGACATCATTTTATGATTACAGGGCACTCTCTACACTGGGCTTTGACATGGGCGATGCCAAGCAGCTGGTCGGAGAGAACGGAGTCTTATACGCGCAGGGAGGAATAAGTCAGGCGGTCATAGAGCTTCTCGCCGACGGGCGGGAGTGTGTTGTGGCGACCTATTCGCTGCTTGACAATATCAACCGCCCCGAGCTGATTGAGGGGCGCATGCCGGAGAATGACAGGGAGTGCGTTGTCGACAGCAAGCGTTACGGGAGTGAGTACATAGGTCAGGAGTTTGTCGTGTCGGACAGCAATACCGATGATGTGAAGGACGCGTTTACATATAGCACCTACACGATTGTCGGAATTGTGCAGTCGCCGCTCTATCTCAATTTTGATAGAGGAACCGCACCTGTCGGAAACGGAAGTGTCTCAAGCTTTGCATATTTTATGAGAGGAGCTTATACAGCCGAATATGACAACGAGATATATGTGCGCATGGACTGTGGTTATGAAGCCTATTCGGATGAGTACAATTCCTATGTTGATGAGCACACGGATGTGTTGAAGGATGCGGTGCAGAGCATAGCGGACAAGCGGTATGAGCGTCTGTATTCGGAGGCTTATGACAAAATAGAGGACGCCAAGGCAGAGCTTAACGATGAGGTTGAGGCAGCCCAAGCGGAGCTTGACAGTGCATACAACGAGCTTCTTGAAGCGGAACAGGAGCTTGAGCAGAAGCAGGCGGAGCTTGACGCAAATCGGGCAGCCATGGAAAGCATGGGAATGAGCACGGAGGGAGTGTTCGATGAGGCTCAGGCTCAGTTAGATGCCGCAAGACAGGAGATAGCTGACGGATATGCCGAATACGAGAGCGGAATAGATACACTTGAAGCTAATAAGAATGAAGCCGAGAGCGAAATTATGTCGGCGGAGGATGAGCTGAATGACTTGAAGGAGCCTGTAGTGTATGTGCTTGCCAGGAATTCAAATGTAGGATATGCGAGCTTTGACAACGACAGCAATATCGTCAATCAGGTTGCGGCTGTGTTCCCGATATTCTTTTTTGCCGTAGCCGCACTTGTATGCATGACCACCATGACAAGAATGGTGGAGGATGAGAGAACGCAGATAGGAGTGCTCAAGGCGCTCGGCTACAGTGACGGTGCCGTCATGGCAAAGTACATGTTCTATTCGGGCTCGGCAGCCGTGGGCGGAGCGGTGTTCGGCTATGTTGTGGGAAATCTGCTGTTCCCTAAGGTTATATGGATGGGCTACAATATGCTCTACGATTTTGCGGGGCTTACCTATGTGTGGGATATAAAAATCGGAGTTATATCAATCGTGGCGGCGGTGCTGTGCTCGATGGGTGCCACATATTTTTCGTGCGCGGCACAGTTTCACAGCTCGCCGGCAACGCTCATACGTCCTAAGGCGCCTAAGAGCGGAAAAAGGATTCTGCTTGAGAGAGTAGGCTTTATATGGAGGAGACTTGGCTTTTTGAGAAAGGTATCCATAAGAAATGTGTTCAGATACAAGAAGCGTTTCATTATGATGATAATGGGTATAGGCGGCTGTACGGCACTGGTCGTAACCGCACTTGGACTTAAGGATTCTTTCTCCGACATAGTGAGTGCGCAGTTTCGTGAGATAGCCGTGTATGATATGTCGGTAACGCTGGGGGATCCTGCTGACGATGTAGAGAGGGAGAAGCTTGGGGAGACTTTTGATGAGTATTTTGACAGCTATGCGTTTCTCAATTCATCAACCATGGATATTGAGAGTGCGGGTGCGAAAAAGTCTGCCAATGTTATAATAGCGGAAAATGCAGGGGAGCTTTCTGAGCAGTATCATTTTATGAGTATTAAAGGCGGCGAAAGACTTGAGTATCCTTCCGAGGGAGAGATAATTCTCACAAAGAGACTTGCAAAGAATCTCGGGGTAAAGAAAGGGGACACCTTAACGCTCACGGATGATAATCTGAATACCATGACGGTTACGGTGTCCGGTGTATGTAAAAACTATGTTTTCAATTATGCTTTTATCGCGAAGGAGACCTATATTGAAGCGGCGGGCGGTGAGCCTGAGTACAGAACTGTATATGCGTCGATAAAGGACGGATTGGATGCACATCAGACCATCGCAGACCTGCTCCTTATGGACGAGGTGAGCTCGGCGTATGCCAATGCCGACACACAGGAGCAGTTTGACAGCATGATTTCGAGCATAAACTATGTCGTAATCATGGTGATTGTGCTTGCGGCGGCACTCGCATTTGTTGTGTTGTATAACCTGACAAACATAAATATAACGGAACGAATCAGGGAAATTGCCACGATAAAGGTTCTCGGCTTCTATTCATGGGAGACCGCATCATATGTGTTCCGTGAGAATTTTATACTGACGGGCATAGGTGCGGTTCTCGGACTCGGGCTGGGAAAACTGCTCCACATATTTGTTATGAACTGTATAAATGTGGAGGCTGTATCGTTTGACAGCAGGATAACATGGCTGAGTTATGTGTTAAGTGTGGTACTTACATTCATATTCGCCGTGATTGTCAACCTGTTTATGTTGTTCAAGCTCAATAAAATCAACATGGCTGAATCGCTTAAATCCGTTGAGTAAGGTGTGTTTACTGTTCCTTGCTTCTGCTTCGAATCCAGTCATACTTCATGCTAAGCTCCTCATCGGAGCTTCCCGTGAAGAAATAATAATCAAAATATTCGGCATCGCCGAGGGCTATAAAGGCTCCGTAGGTCGGAATGCTGTTAAAGAGTACGGTCGAGTCGTGGCTTATCGCCAGTCCGCAGCCTTTATCAGATATGACACACGGGGCTTTTAGTCTGCCTTTTCCGAAGGAGATATATCTTGCAACACGGTTGAGTGGAAGGTGGTCACGGTTGCTTGCGCCGAAAGCATATAGCTTCTGTACGTTGTCAAAGTCGAAAAAGCATAAGCTTCTATCTGAAGTGCTCTCAAGGACGTGTCCCGGCTGTTTTTCGCTGAGCAGGACATTCTTGTCCTTGTCGCAGAAGGTTACAAGTCCGTTCTTTTTATCTATTTTAAGATAGAGTGCCGAGGTTGCGAGAAGTACCGTGTCGGGGGTGTCCTTAAACTTCCACTTATCGAAGGTGTTTCTGTGCTCAATACATTTCGCCTCGGGTATCGTGTTACCCGCCTTGTGGTAGGAGACGCGTATCATGCTCGCGGCGTAAGGCGTGAGCTCGAGGACAGCATTTATGCTGTCTAAGATGAGGGTATTGCCATCACGGCGCACGCTTCTGAACGGATAGGCAGCCATGCGCTTCGGGTTCTGCTTCAGCGCGTCCGTCTTAGGAACCGAGCCGAAGCTGTACTCGGACTGACATATAATCTTGTTGCTGTGGTCGACTATTTTTTGCGGGGCAGCAGGCGGCTGCCTGTAAGGCATCGCCGGGTAAGGGGCTGTCCTTCGTGGCGGTGCGGCTTGGTATTTGCCCACGGTCTGCCTGACCGGTGTTTGGCTGACGGTGGGGCTCATGGCTGGTGTAGAGCCGTTCGCAGGTGTGGAACCGCCGGTTGAAGTGGAACTCACGGTTGGGGCTGTGGTTCTGTGTGTTCTGTTAGGCTGTGAGTTCTCCGCCTCGAGAACGGTGTTGTTTACCATATCAGGCACGGGCTCACCGATAAGCGGTGTAACTGTACCTGTGTGGTACACGACAAGCTTGTGCAGCGCTCTTGTGGCAGCCACATAGAGGAGCTTTACGTTGGCATCCGATGCAGGGTAGGCCTCCTCATCAGGGTTCATGAGTATGCAGCAGTCAAATTCCAAGCCCTTCGTGTAGGTGATTGGAAGAACCATCGTTCCGTTGTCAAACTCCATCGCGTCATAGTCGTTGATGTCGGTGTAAGCCGAGAGCTTGTCGGATACCGCTCTTGATGTGGCATCATCGCGGCATATAACGGCTATTGTCTCATAGCCCGTTTTTTTCCATTCATTTATCTTATCAGCGGCAGCCGTTATAAGCTTTTCATAATCCTCAAAGTGAGCAACGGTGACTTCGTTTCCGTGCCTGATAATCGGTTCTACAGGATATATCGCAAAGCTTCCGTGTCTTAATATGTCCGTCGCGAAGTGAGAAATCTCCACGGTGTTTCTGTAGCTCTTTCTGAGGAGATTGAACGAGTCAAATTCTCCTGTCAGGAAGTTGTCGCGAAGCTCCGTCCAGTCATTAAGCCCGTGGTTGTAGTGGATGTTCTGTGCGACATCGCCCATTATGGTATAAGTACAGCCGCGCATGCAGTAGTGGAGTGACATGTATGCCATCATTCCGAAGTCCTGTGCCTCGTCGATTACGACATGGCGTGCCTCTATAATCGGGTCATCCTCCTTGGTGCGCTTGTAGATATAGGCGAGTGCGGCGAGGTCATACAGATCAGGACTGCTCTCGTCAAACGGAAATACGGTGTTGTATCGTCTTTCCTGAGCGGAGAGAAAATCCTTGTATATGTCATAGATGGAAGTTTTCCATTTTTTGCCGCCGAAGTACTGTCTGTAGAAGCGGACAAGAGCCTTTTTTTCATCGGCAGTGTATTGAATTTCTTTTCCGGTAATCTCGTTTTCAAGACGCGAGAGCACGCGCTTATTGAGCAGATTAATCTTAGACTGAATTGACATCTGCGGATTCTCGTTAAGAAATGCGGCGATGGAATCGGAAGTGAGAAGTGTCTCGCATACATCGTGCTCAAGAAGTACATTCTCATTGGATTTTAATATGACATCCGATGTATTTATCGTTGAGCGCTCATAGGCGAGGCAGAAGGCTTCAAGGTCGTAAAACCAGTCGAGTGTGCCTCGCTTCATCGCCTCGGGGAAGGTCTTTGAAGCCTGTGCAAGCGGGGCGATGCTCTGCCTGTCTGAGTTCCAGTCCTCATAGAGAAGGCGGACAAAGAGTTCTTCCATTGTCATCTGGCGGACTCCGTTCACATCAAGGTCGGGAAGCACGCTCGTGATGTAGTTTAACAGAATCTTGTTGCTTCCGACGATGTAGAAATCGACGGGCTTAAAATCCTTCTCGTAATTGTAGAGAATATAGGATATTCGGTGCATCGCGACCGTCGTTTTACCTGAACCCGCGGCACCCTGAACTATCATGCTCTTGTAGGGCGACTGTCGTATGATGTCGTTCTGCTCCTTCTGAATCGTGGCGATTATCTCGCCGAGTACAGCTTTTTTGTTTTGGGAAAGATATTTGTTGAGCAGCTCGTCGTTGGCGACAACATCGGTGTCAAAAAAAGAAGCCAGCTTATCATCCTTGATTTCATAGGTCCGCTTCTTCTTAAGGTCAATCTCAAAGTCCCGTTCATTCGGGACGGAGTATTTTATTTTTCCGAGGTGGCTCTCGTAGTAGGAGTTGGAAATCGGTGCACGCCAGTCAACAACCTCGATATGGGTGATGTCGCGGTTGATTCCGACCTTTCCTATATAGATTGTCTCCTCACCACCGTGATTTTCGTCTATCAGGTCTATCCGTCCGAAGAATGGCTTGCTTCTTGCCTTCTCGGCTCGTGCAGCCTCACGCTGTGCGCGTTCATAGAGCACCTGTATGTTGTCAATCATTGAAAGGGCTTCTACATCCTTGGCACCGTAGGTTTCAAGCAATGTGTACAGCTCGTCCGATAAGCGCTTCTCATCCGCCTTGTATTTTTCGAGATTTTCGGCGGTCAGCTTGAGGATGGACTCAAAATGAGTCTGTTCGAATTGGTTGTCGTCAGGGGAAAACATGGAGCACCTCCTTTGGATTTAATTATATAGGTAATTGCGAAACTATATAATTGAAAGCGGACGTTGTACAAATTTAACAATTCACCACAGGCACGCTTTCGCTACATGAATCACGCAACGGTACATAACGCAGTGAAATACACTGCCTAAGTACCGGCGGCTTCATAGTACCTGCTTGCGAATTCGTTAAATTTGCACAACTGTATATCGTCAAAATTGCGTTTCGCAATTGCCTAATTTAATTATAGAGTGAGTATTCATTATATTACAGTTTTGCGGGTTCGTAAATATCATTGAAGATTTCTTTTTTTACTATATAGATTAAGGTGTCATAACATCCTGATTTATTTTAAAAGTGTATAGCATGTTTTGACATCTGAATCTATATAGACAACAAATAAAATAGACTTTTGGTGAGAATATGGTACAATGGAAATATATGGAAAACGGGTGAAAAACACAAAAGTAATATAAGTTTGAAAGAAAAACTTTCAAACTACTTAATTGGAGGCAATACTGCAAGCAATGCTTGCAGTATGCAGGGGTATAAGTTTGAAAGAAAAACTTTCAAACTACTTATTGGTGGCAATACTGCAAGCAATGCCTGCAGTATGCAGGGGTATAAGTTTGAAAGAAAAACTTTCAAACTACTTATTGGAGGCAGTACTGCAAGCAATGCTTGCAGTATGCAGGGGTATAAAGATGTAAAATAAAAATATTGCAGGGGGAAGGCTATGGGCATAAATCTTCCGCAGTCGGAAAAACTGAATATTCAGGATTTACAGCAAATCTTTAAGGACACGACAGAGTGCTACAAGCTCTTCTGGTTCAAGGCGATTCTTTCAAAGGTAAAGGAAGGAAAGCAGTGCGTGACGTACAACGAGCTGGTCTGCCTCATGATGGCTGACGCGTACTACATGGTCAACGAATACCACTTGAACCTTGGACCGAACGACAGCCTTGAAAAGCTTGTGAAGATTATTTTTGAGCAGACGGGTGTTAAGTCGTCCGAAAAGACGGACAAGATTTACAATATGCTTCTCGAATACAACGCAAGTGAAATCAAAAAGCTCAAGAGCAAGCTGATAGTTGAAGTGCCATACCGTCTGCAGTCAAGCTTTTTGCACGATGTGACAATCGCGCAGATTCCGACAGGGAGCGCCGGCAGGATAAGGGAGCTCAATCAACAGAAGAAGCTGTTGTACTACTATGGGGAGTACATGCAGTACAGAACTCAGATTACCATTGAGGACGAGTGGTTTGCCTACCTGTCCGAAAACCGCGAGATTTTGGAGGGCTGGGTGAAGTACAAGCTGATTGAATATTTGCAGCGCAGAAACCCGACAATCCCGGGAATCCCTAACAAAATCGCTCCGCCCGAAAAGAGAGACCTCACCGAGGCGAAGAAGTTCTGGAGAGCCGTCATCGGAAGAACCGAGCTCTGCGACTGCTACACGGGAAAAATTCTGAATATGGATAATTTTGAACAGCTTGGCGGCTTGGACATCGACCACTTTATTCCATGGTCGTTCATCGCAAGCGACGAGGTGTGGAACCTTACGCCGACATTCAAGTCGGTGAACATCAATAAGAGCAATTTCCTTCCGGATATGGACTTTGACCTGAAAAAGATGGCGCACCAGCATCACATCGCGCTCGGAATCGCGCAGGAAAATTCGCAAATCGCAAAGCTTCTGAACTCGTACTTGAACAGTAACTTAAACGATACTGCGGCACGCTTTGATTTGTACACCGAAGCATTGTCGGAGCAGGAGTATTCGGATGGAATTTATAAAATAATCGAGCCGCTGTACATGTCGGCGCAGAACGCGGGCTATAGGCAGTGGACAAAACGACCGGAGGTATAATTCATGGGAAAGCTTGTGAGGGATAAAATCCCGCAGATAATAATTGCGGACGGCAGGACGCCGATTGTCAGAACCTTGTCCGATGAGGAGTACTTATCGGAACTCGACAGAAAGCTGAACGAGGAGGTGGCAGAATATCAGGCAGACAAGTCTCTCGAGGAGATAGCGGATGTCCTCGAGGTGCTCATTGCAATCTGTGAAGCCCGCGGGCATTCCGTCGATGAGCTTATTGAAGTCCGCGACAAAAAGAGGGAGAAGAGAGGCGGATTTCGGGATAAGGTGTATTGGGAGGGGAATGAGTAATAAAAATGAGTGAGGGAAAATTAAAAACCTGTAATAAATCATATTGACTCTGACGCTATGTAATAGTCTATGCTGAGGTTAACGCGTGGGAAGAAAATCAGTACGTGCAAAGAAAAGGAGACACAATGGGAAAAGGTATGATGACGGTACATGAGGTCAGCGAAATATCGGGAGTGAGCATACGCACGCTCCATCATTACGACAAGATAGGGCTTCTGCCCGCCACGAAGGTGACGGACGCGGGCTACCGCCTGTACGATGAGGTGGCACTCGAACGTTTGCAGCATATTTTACTGTTTAGGGAGCTTGAGTTTTCGTTAAAGGAAATCAAGGATATTCTAAACAGCTCCGACTTTGACCGGAACAAGGCTCTCGGGCAGCAGATAAAGCTGTTAGAGCTTCGCAAGGAGCACATTCAAAACCTGATTGACCTCGCACGCGGAATAAAAGGAATGGGAGTAAAAAATATGACTTTTGAGGCATTCGACACAAGAAAAATTGATGAGTACGCAAGGCAGGCAAAGGCATCGTGGGGACAGACGGAAGCATACAGGGAATACGAACAAAAATCGGCAGGACGCACCATGGCGGAACAGCATGCGCTGAGCGCACAGATGATGGAAATATTTGCACAGTTCGGCAAAATAAAAAATCAAAGCCCCGACAGCGGGCAGGCACTTTCTCTTGCCGCAAAGCTTCAAGCTTTCATAACGGAGCACTGCTATACCTGCACTGACGAAATCCTGTTAAGCCTTGCCACGATGTACGGAGGCGGCGGAGATTTCACCACCGGCATCGATAAAGCGGGAGGCGAGGGCACGGCAGTGTTCGTTGAAAAGGCGATAAAAGCGATGGTGGAGGGGAGAAGGTAGAAGAAGGAACTGAGGGGAAGAATAAAATTGGTGAGGGAAGGGAATAAGGAATAGGGTAAAGCCTCGGCGGGTGCCGGGGCTTTTTTAGTAAATCATATCGATTTTGCCTACTCTGGCAGGTTACAAGGTATGTAGCGTGTGATATGATGAGTTATAATTAGCATTATATATATGTTGTAAGGAGCAAATTGATGTGCTTGAAACTAAACCCTGTACAGAAGGCAGCATTTTCTTTAATTCAGCAAGACCTTCGATATATTTATACCGTTATGAAACATATAAAACCGGATGAATCAAATTACATACCTTCTATGTTTCCGTATTTTGGTGTTGTTATAGATGGAGCTGAGGATTGGGTAAAGGCTATTAACAATTCAAGTAAATACAAACTTCAAATCCCTTTATTTAATGAATCGGAATCCGGTTTTTATGAACAAATTAGAAGTAGTATTAAGATGTGGCGTCAGGACTATGACAAAATATATGAACTTTTAAAGAATGCTTATTACAAAAGCGACGAATATTTTGGAAGTATTTGCAAGCCGATTACTAAAGCTTTTCAGTTATATGATATTTATGGAATTGACACTATAAATCATGTGATTTGTGGTAACACTATTCTATGTCAATATTATTCACCATTTTTTTCATTTACTAACAATAATGGAAAGTACATAAAATCAATGACTGAAATTAGTGGTCGATATATCAGACTATTTAATGGTATGAGTGAATATCATGTAAATAATGATTTTAAATTTGGTGTCCGGGATTATGGGGGTTTTGTGAAATCACCAGTTGGCAATAAATTTAGTGATAAATTTGTGTTGTTATCAATTATATGTCAGATTAATTTTTTGTTATATGGTGTTGAACGATGGATAAAAGAAGAAATACCTACAAAATTGAGATTTGGGTATATATTGTATTTTTCGCTGATAAATGTGATTGAGCAAATAAATACAAAGCTGGGAACTGCTTTAAAAATTGATACGAAATGGAAATCAGATAAATTTCGTAATGCTATGGCACACTATAAGTTGGGAATAGTATTAAAGGAGAATGAATTGATAAGTAGCGATGTAATGTTCGGCTTAACAGAAAAAATATTTGGAGAAGATTATTATACTGTAAAAAAGTCAATTTATAAGGAAATGGAAGGATTAGCTAAGCAGATAGGTGAGTATCTTGAGTTGCCTCAAACAATGATATATTTACAATAATCAATCAGTAGTAATTCTTCAAGTATGAAATTTTTTTTGTAAAAAGTTGTTTAGCAATAGGTATTCTGTAATA
>ERZ1034998.678-NODE-678-length-21642-cov-5.276046_pt1 | contig 21642 bp, 20 predicted proteins | sample MGYA00520621_ERZ1034998 | MGnify/ENA primary metagenome ERZ1034998 (study PRJEB33766, sample SAMN09781748) | gut metagenome | biome: gut microbiome | host: Homo sapiens | place: Madagascar | study: EMG produced TPA metagenomics assembly of the PRJNA485056 data set...
ATAATATGAGACTGGAGCATCATGAGAAGGTCATCAAGCAGGCAGAACGGGAAGCGAAGGAGCTTGCCGCAAAAGAGAAACGAAAGAACGAAATTGAATTACGACGTGCGGAAAAAGAAAAGAAAAAGGCGAAAGCGCAGTTAGAAAAAGAAGCAGCTGCCAGAGAACCGGAATATGACCGTTTTAACCGGAAGATTGATAAAAAGCTGCTTCGGAATCTGACGGTATTACCGACAGATGGCGAACAGGGAACTCTTGAACATGAAGAGTTTAAGAGCGAGGATCCGCTAAAGAGGGAAGAGGTTCATGAGATTACCATGACCTATGAGGAGGAGACGGAAGAACCGGCAGCGACCGGAGAAATTCCGGGTGGCATCCATGAAATTACCATGCAGATGGAAGAGGATGTGCAGATACCGGAGACTCCGTTAGAACCGGAGGGAGAAAAACCTGCACCGGTAAGAAGAAGGACACCGAAGCCGAAACTGACAGAAGCAAAGCCGGTTGAATTGAAGTCAGCAGAGCGGGAGCTGACAGAACCGGAGCAAACGGAATCTGAGACGAAAACAGAAATGGCCTCGACGAAACCTGCAGGAACAGACACTGGTTCAGGCAACGCATCTGTTACAAAAAACGGATATCAGCGGCCACCGCTTGATCTTCTGACCAGAGGAAAGGGTTCAAAGAAAAATAATGATGCACATATTCAGGAAACTATTGACCGGTTACAAAGTACGCTGGATAGCTTTGGAGTCCGTGCAAGGGTAACGGATTATAGCTGTGGTCCTGCAGTAACCCGATTTGAACTGCAGCCGGAACAGGGTGTAAAGGTCAGCAAGATTGTCGGACTTGCAGATGATATAAAGTTGAATCTTGCGGCAGCGGACATTCGAATTGAGGCACCGATACCCGGAAAGGCGGCAATCGGAATCGAGATCCCCAATAAGGAAAACTCAGCCGTTATGCTGCGTGATCTTCTGGAAACAGATACATTCCAGAAGTTCCCATCCGATATAGGGTTTGCAGTCGGTAAAGATATCAGCGGACAGACGGTGGTAGCGGATATTGCGAAGATGCCGCATCTGCTGATTGCCGGAGCTACCGGTTCCGGTAAATCAGTCTGCATCAATACGATCATTATGAGTATCCTTTATAAGGCGGATCCGGAGGATGTGAAGCTGATCATGATCGATCCGAAGGTGGTAGAGCTGACCGCTTATAATGGTATTCCGCATCTGATGATTCCGGTTGTAACAGATCCGAAGAAAGCAGCCGGTGCCTTGAACTGGGCAGTGATTGAGATGACTAAACGGTATCAGCTGTTTGCGGAATATAATGTACGGAATCTGAAAGGATATAACAAGAAGGTTGAAGAGGTACAGGCGCAGGTAAATAAAGAAGAAAGTGAAATAAAGAAACTGCCGCAGATTGTGGTGATCGTGGATGAGCTGGCAGATCTGATGATGGTTGCGCATGGAGATGTAGAAGATGCAATCGTGAGATTGTCGCAGCTGGCCAGAGCGGCCGGTATCCATCTGGTTATCGCAACACAGCGGCCGTCGGTAGATGTCATTACCGGATTGATCAAAGCGAATGTGCCATCAAGAATTGCGTTTGCAGTATCTTCTCTGGTCGATTCCAGAACCATTTTGGATATGTCCGGAGCGGAGAAGCTGCTTGGCAAAGGTGATATGCTGTTTTACCCGACCGGATATCCGAAGCCGGTGCGTGTACAGGGAGCCTTTGTATCAGATGAAGAGGTTAGTAAAGTGGTAGACTTTTTGAAGGATCAGAGCAGTGACATAACCTATGATCCGGAAATCGCCAGTCAGATAGAAAACAGTGCGGCAGCATCCTCGGGTGCGGCATCCGCATCCGGAAATCAGTCGGATAATTCCGGCCGGGATGAATATTTCAAGCAGGCGGCAGAGCTGATCATTGAGAGCGAAAAGGCATCGATCGGTATGCTGCAGCGGAAGTTCAAGGTCGGCTTTAACCGGGCGGCAAGAATCATGGATCAGCTGGCAGAGGCCGGTGTGGTCGGACCGGATGAGGGTACAAAGCCACGAACCATACTGATGTCGAAAGAGCAGTTTGAGGAATGGGTGGAAGAGTATTATTAGAGGATAAGGAAAGCGCGGGGTTGACAATAGCCGGGGAATTCGATAGGATGGCTAGTGGTAGTCTGGTAAACGCGGGCAGAAAGGATTTAAGATGAAAACAGATATTGAAATAGCACAGGAAGCAGAATTAAACAGAATTGAAGAGATCGCAGGGAAGCTGGATATTCAGCGGGATGATCTGGAATTATATGGAAAATACAAGGCCAAATTAAGTGATGAGTTAATGAGCCGGATTGAAAAAAATCCGGATGGTAAGCTGATATTGGTAACAGCGATCAATCCGACACCTGCCGGAGAGGGTAAGACAACTGTTACCGTAGGTCTTGGACAGGCATTTGGCCGTCTGAACAAGAAGGCAGTGATTGCACTTCGGGAGCCATCTCTTGGTCCTTGTTTTGGAATTAAGGGCGGAGCTGCCGGTGGCGGATTCTCACAGGTGGTACCGATGGAGGATCTGAATCTTCATTTTACCGGAGATTTTCATGCCATTACATCAGCGAACAATCTGCTGGCAGCTATGCTGGACAACCATCTTCAGCAGGGAAATGAGCTTGGGATCGATCCGAAGCAGATCGTATGGAAGCGTTGTCTGGATATGAATGACCGTGCATTGAGAAATATCGTTGTCGGCATGGGCGGCAAGATGGATGGCGTTGTCAGACAGGATGGCTTTGTTATTACAGTAGCATCCGAGATCATGGCAATCTTATGTCTTGCAGATGATCTGCAGGATCTGGAGCAGCGACTGGGACGTATTATTGTAGCGTATAAGTATACCGGAGAGCCGGTAACTGCAGCAGACCTTCATGCAGTAGGAGCCATGACCGCTCTTTTAAAGGATGCGATCAAGCCGAATCTGATCCAGACCTTAGAGCATACACCTGCAATCGTTCATGGTGGTCCGTTTGCGAATATTGCACATGGATGTAACAGTGTCCGCGCGACAAAGACAGCATTGAAGTTAGCTGATTATGTTATTACAGAAGCAGGATTTGGTGCGGACCTTGGCGCAGAGAAGTTTATGGATATTAAGTGCAGACAGGCCGGATTAAAGCCGGATGCCGTTGTTCTGGTAGCAACTGTGCGTGCGTTGAAATATAACGGTGGTGTAGCAAAGGATGAATTAAGTCAGGAAAATATCGATGCCTTAAGCAAGGGAATTGTAAATCTGGAGAAGCACATTGAGAATCTGAAGAAGTTCGGAGTTCCAATCGTGGTTACCTTGAACCGGTTTGTGACAGATACGGAAGCAGAGCTTACCTTTGTGCAGAATTTCTGTGAAGAGCGGGATTGTAATTTCGCATTGGCAGAAGTATGGGAAAAAGGCGGAGAAGGCGGTCTTGCACTTGCAGAGGCAGTGCTTCATACACTGGAGACTAAGGAGAGTCATTATGCACCGCTTTATGATACAGAATTATCAATCGAAGAGAAAATAGAGACGATTGCAAAGGAAATCTATGGTGCAGGCAGTGTTACGTATTCACCGGCAGCAAAGAAGGCAATCGTACGCCTGACGGCGCTGGGATATGACAAGCTTCCGATCTGTATGGCAAAGAATCAGTATTCTCTTTCGGATGATCCGAAGAAGTTAGGAAGACCAAGCGGATTTGAAGTAACGATCCGGGAGGTATATGTCAGTGCAGGTGCCGGATTTATAGTAGCGATCACCGGGACTATCATGACGATGCCGGGACTCCCGAAGCATCCGGCCGCAGAGCGGATTTATGTAGATGAGACAGGAAAAACAGTCGGCTTATTCTAAGCAGACAAGAGAAATCAGGAGGACATAAATGGCAGCAATTATTGATGGAAAACAGATCAGTAAACAGATCAAGGATGAATTGAAGGAGCAGGTAGCAGCCTATAAGGCTCAGGGTATAGAAATCGCATTAGCGGTGATTCAGGTAGGAAATGATCCGGCATCTACAGTCTATGTAGGGAATAAGAAGAAAGCATGTGAATACATTGGAATCCAGTCGGTATCCTATGAGCTTCCGGAGGAAACCACCGAGGAAGAGCTGCTTGCAATTATTGATAAATTAAACCATGATGATTCCATTTATGGCATTCTGGTGCAGTTACCGGTTCCGAAGCATATTAATGAGAATCATATTATTCAGGCGATCGATCCAAAAAAGGACGTGGATGGATTCCATCCGCAGAGTGTAGGTGCATTGAGCATCGGACAGGCAGGGTTTGTATCCTGTACACCGGCCGGCATCATTCAGTTGTTAAAGAGATCCGGGATTGCAATTGAAGGGAAAGAGTGCGTAGTCCTCGGCAGAAGTAATATCGTAGGAAAACCGATGGCGATGCTGCTACTGCGTGAAAACGGAACCGTTACCGTATGCCATTCCAGAACCAGAGATCTGAAGGAAGTGACCGGACGGGCAGATATTCTGGTGGTTGCGATCGGCAGACCGAAGATGATTGATGCATCCTATGTAAAGGAAGGTGCCGTTGTCATTGATGTCGGCATTCACCGGGATGAGAATAACAAGCTTTGTGGAGACGTGGATTATGCATCGGTAGAACCGGTCGCAAGTGCGATCACACCGGTACCGGGCGGTGTTGGCCCGATGACCATAGCAATGCTGATGCATAACTGTGTAGAGGCAGTGGAAATCCGGAAAGCATAACAGAGGAACAGGGATGAATATATTATTTGTATCACTGGGCTGTGACAAGAATCTGGTAGATAGTGAGGTCATGCTCAGCCTATTGAAAACACATGGATATAATATTACAAATGAAGAAAAGGAAGCAGATGTTGCAGTTGTAAATACCTGTTGCTTTATCCATGACGCAAAAGAAGAAAGTATCACGACGATCCTGGAACTGGCAGAGCTAAAGAAGACAGCCCGGTTAAAGGCATTGATCGTAACAGGCTGTCTGGCACAGCGATATCAGGCAGAGATTCAGGCGGAGATCCCGGAAGTCGATGCGATCATGGGATCGACCAATATTGATGACATTGTTACGGTGGTACAGCAGGCAACCGCTGGAAAGCATCTGATATGCTGTAAGGATGTGGAGTATCTGCCGACTAATCTGACAGACCGTGTTGTAACGACCGGTAATGCAATGGCATATTTAAAGATTGCGGAGGGCTGCAATAAACGTTGCACGTATTGTATTATTCCATATCTGCGTGGTAATTACAGAAGTATTCCGATGGATGAGGTACTGATGACGGCGAAAAAGCTGGCAGATGCCGGGTATAAGGAGCTGGTTTTGGTAGCACAGGAGACAACGGTCTACGGACAGGACTTATATGGCGGCAAGAAGCTGCCGGAGCTGTTGAACCGGTTAAGTGAGCTGGAAGGCATTCAGTGGATCCGTTTATTATATTGCTATCCGGAAGAGATTACAGACGAGCTGATCCGGACCATGGCGGAGAATCCGAAGGTATGTCATTATATCGATATGCCGATCCAGCATTCGGAGGATGCTATTTTAAGAGCGATGGGACGCCGAACGAATCAGGCACAGATTCGGGATGTGGTTTCCAGATTGCGGAAGGCGATGCCGGATATTACGATCCGGACGACATTGATCACGGGCTTTCCGGGTGAAACAAAAGAACAGCATGATGCATTGATGCAGTTTGTAGATGAAATGGAGTTTGAACGTCTGGGAGTATTCACATATTCACCGGAAGAAGGCACCAGAGCCGCGGATATGCCGGATCAGATTGATGAGGATGTGAAGAAGCAGTGGCAGGAAGAAATCATGGCATTGCAACAGGAAGTATCTTATGATAATAATCAGAAAATGATAGGAAAAGTCCTGCAGGTTCTGATTGAAGGATATCTTTATCAGGATGATGTATATATGGGCAGATCTTACCGGGAAGCCCCGAATGTAGATGGATATATTTTTGTATCGGCAGAGGAAGAAATTGTATCCGGAGAAATGGTAACAGTTCGTATTACAGATGCGAATGAGTATGATTTGATTGGAGAGGTCGTATATGAATTTACCGAATAAACTGACAATTTTCAGAACAATACTGATTCCCTTTTTTCTTGTAGCACTGATGGTCCCGGAGATTCCGGGAGGAAAATGGATTGCAGTCGGAATCTTTATCGTAGCGAGCCTGACAGACTTTTTGGATGGAAAAATTGCTCGGAAATATAATCTGGTTACGGATTTCGGAAAGTTCATGGATCCGCTTGCCGATAAGCTGTTAGTCTGTTCAGCGATGATCGCACTGATTTCTCTGGACCGGATTCCGGCATGGGTTGTTATTGTGATCATTGCAAGAGAGTTTATCATCAGCGGCTTTCGGCTGGTCGCATCCGACAACGGAATCGTGATCGCAGCCAGCTATTGGGGAAAGATTAAGACAACGGTTCAGATGCTGATGGTAATTCTTCTGATTCTGAATCTGGGTGAAACAATACCTTCAGCAGCAATTGGATTTCATGTCGCAGAGCAGATTCTGATCTATGCAGCATTGATCTTAACTGTAGTGTCATTGCTTGATTATCTGATCAAGAATCGTTCCGTGCTGGCAGAGAAGAACCAGAAGTAAGAACGATAGGGATATAAATAAAATACCATAAGAAGAGGAAAAGGATCATGGAAAATATTTATAATACACCGGCGGAGACGATTGATGGAAATATCAAAGCAGGTGTTACAAAAGCAAATCTGAACATATGGAAGATGATCATCATGGGATTAATGGCCGGTGCATTCATTGCTATCGGCGGACAGGCATCGAATGTGGCTGTTCACAATATTCAGAATGTCGGTCTGGCGAGACTGCTTGCAGGTACCGTATTCCCGGTTGGTCTGATGATGATCGTGTTGGTAGGTGGTGAGTTGTTTACCGGTAATTGTCTTCTGATCATGGATATCATGGACAAGAAGGTAACGGTGCTTCAGATGCTTAGGAATCTGGTAGTTGTGTATTTCAGTAATATGGCAGGGGCATTGATCGCCACCGCACTTACCTTTTATTCGAACCAGTTTGATTATTCATCCGGACTGCTTGGCGCTTATACGATTAAGGTGGCAGTCGGAAAATGCAGCCTGGATTTCTTCCCGGCATTTTGTTCCGGTATTTTATGTAATATTTTAGTCTGTATGGCAATTCTGATGGCAGGTACAGCGAAAGACATTATCGGAAAATTGTTTGCTATCTTTTTCCCAATCATGGCATTCGTCACCTCCGGCTTTGAACACTGTGTAGCGAATATGTTTTATATTCCGGCAGGTATGTTCGCAGCTACTAATCCAAACTATGTACAGGTTGCGGAGGAAGCCTATGGCATGACAGCAGATCAGATCCATTCTGCATTAAGTGCATCCGGATATCTGTCTAATCTGATTCCGGTAACACTCGGAAACATTGTAGGCGGAATGCTCTGCGTTGGAATTGTTTATTATGAGATTAATAAAAGCAAATTTATGAATCCATCAAAAGATAAAAAGTAGAAGGAGATAGAAGGATGAGTTTACATTTCATTAAAGAGGTCCCGACAGTTCAGGAATTACAGGAACTGATTCCTATGACACCGGAATTAAAAGCAATCAAGAAAAATCGGGATGAGCAGATCCGTAAGGTATTTACCGGTGAATCTGATAAGTTTATTATGATCATCGGTCCTTGTTCTGCAGATAATGAGACTGCAGTGTTGGATTATGTAACCAGACTGGCGAAGGTTCAGGAAGAGGTCAAAGATAAGATCCTGATCATTCCGCGAATCTATACAAACAAGCCCAGAACAACCGGAGCCGGTTATAAGGGTATGCTGCATCAGCCGGATCCTGAGAAGGCACCGGATTTGTTTGAAGGTGTAAAGGCCATTCGTAAGATGCATATTGATGCAATTGCGGCAACCGGAATGACAGCTGCAGATGAGATGTTATATTCTGAAAACTGGCAGTATCTGGAGGATATCTTGTCCTATGTGGCCATTGGTGCAAGAAGCGTAGAAGATCAGCAACACCGGATCGTAACTTCCGGTATGGATATTCCGGTAGGAATGAAGAATCCAACCAGTGGAGATTTAACGGTTATGATGAATTCCTGCATGGCAGGTCAGATGAAGCATACATTCCTTTATACAGGCTGGGAGACCAAGACAGACGGAAACGATCTGGTTCATTGTATTCTGCGTGGTGCGGTAAACAAGCACGGACAGTCTATTTCCAACTACCACTATGAGGATCTGATGCTTCTGGTAGAGTTATATGAGAAGTTTAACCTGAAGAATCCGGCTTGCATCGTAGATGCTAACCACAATAATTCCGGTAAGAAGTGGGCAGAACAGCCTAGAATCGTAAAAGAGGTTCTTCATAGCATGCGTCACTCTGCAGATATTAAAAAGCTGGTAAAGGGTGTCATGGTAGAAAGCTATATCGAGAACGGAAATCAGCCGGTGGATGGCGGATGTTATGGTAAATCCATTACGGATCCGTGTCTTGGCTGGGATCTTTCAAAGGAATTGATCCTGGAAGTTGCCGATTTATTGTAATCAGGAAAACGGAAAGATAAAACCATTGTTTCCCAGCGAAAATGCCGGGGAACAATGGTTTTTTAAGAAAACACCCAAAAGGAACGTGGTATTACAATGGATAGTTTTATATATAGTTTAAATGCAACCGTACCGGTGTTTGCAGTTATGCTGGTGGGCTATTTTTTAAGACGGATCGGAATGCTGACCGAAGGCTTTGTGGCAGTCGCCAATAAGTTTGTATTTAAGGTATGTCTGCCGTGTATGTTATTTCTGGACTTGTGGGCGACAGATATCCGGCATAGCTTTGACGGAGAGTACATAGGCTTCTGTGCAGTTATTACGTTGATCAGTATTCTGGGAATCTGGATTCTGGCGAAGCTGTTATTAAAGGATAAATCACAGGTCGGAGCCTTTGTACAGTGCTCGTACCGGAGCAGTGCCGCAATTCTTGGAATTGCATTTATCCAGAATATATATGGAGATTCCGGTATGGGACCGCTTATGATCATTGGTGCCGTGCCGTTATATAATATATTTGCGGTAACGATATTAACGCTGGAGAGCAATAATGAGGAGGTGCGTTCCCAGAAAGGGCGGATCAAGACAACCCTGATCAATATTGCGAAAAACCCGATCATCATCGGAATTGCGCTGGGAATGATAGCATCATTGATTCAGTTAAAACTGCCACATATGGTAGAAAAGAGTATCAGTAATCTGGGAAGCATGGCATCACCGTTAGCACTGATCGCTATCGGAGCCGGATTTGAAGGAAAGCAGGCACTGGCGAGAATTAAACCGACCATTGTTTCAACCTTGATCAAGCTGGTCGGACTTTCCGCTATTTTTTTACCGTTAGCTATCTGGTTTGGATTCCGCGATCAAAAGCTTCTGGCATTGATCATTATGCTGGGGTCACCGACAACACCGACAGCGTATATCATGGCAAAGAATATGGATGGAGATGAGGTGCTGTCTTCCAGTATTATTGTACTGACAACATTATTATCAAGTGTTACATTGACATTCTGGATATTCCTGATGCGGTATCTGGGATATATAGCCGGATAGAATATAAGGAGGGCATGCTTATGGTTCAAAGGGTAGTATGGATTGTGTTAGATAGTGTTGGAATGGGAGAGGCACCGGATGCGGCGGCATTCGGAGATGTAGGAGCCAATACCATTGCACATACGGCAGAGGCATGTGGAGGGTTACAGCTGCCGAATCTCAGAAGTCTGGGGTATGGAAACATTGACGGTATGGTGGAAATTCCACCGACAGAGCATCCAATCGGTGCGTATGGAAGATTGCAGGAACGTTCACAGGGGAAGGATACGACAATCGGACACTGGGAAATGATCGGCATCTATACACCGACTCCGTTTCCTACCTATCCGGAAGGCTTTCCGAAGGAGATTATGGATGAGTTTCTGAAACAAACGGGCTGCAAAGGGTATCTGGGAAACTGTGTGGCATCCGGAACAGAGATTATCAAGGAGCTGGGAGAAGAACATATCCGGACCGGTTATCCGATCATTTATACATCCGCGGACAGCGTGTTTCAGATTGCAGCCTGCGAGGCAGTGATATCGCCGGAGCGTTTATATGAGATCTGCCGGATCGCCCGGAAGATTCTGACCGGAGAGCATAATGTAGCCAGAGTTATTGCAAGACCGTTCGTGCGGGAAGGCAGTGGCTTTGTAAGAACTGCCAACCGACGGGATTTCTCCAGAAAACCGGATGAGAAGAATCTGCTTTCCTATATGAAGACGGCAGGTCTGACAGTAGCAGCGGTTGGTAAGATTGAGGATATATTTGACGGCGTAGGGATTACAGAAGCCATTCATACGAAAGATAATATGGATGGAATGGATCAGACACTTGTCTATATGAAAACAGTAAGCAGGGGATTAATATTTACCAATCTGGTAGAATTTGATTCCAAATGGGGACATCGGAGAGATGCAGCAGGCTATGGAGCCGGACTGGAGGCCTTTGATCTGAGACTGAAAGAGGTTCTGGATGCCATGCAGGAAACGGATCTGCTGGTGATCACTGCAGATCATGGCTGCGATCCGACGTATAAAGGAACCGATCATACCAGAGAGTATGTACCGGTGCTCTGGTACAGTAAGGATGTGGCATTCGCACACGGAAAGAATCTTCATACAGGAGATACCTTTGCAGATATAGGACAGACACTTTGTGAGATTTTTGGACTGCAGACACTGAAGATTGGCACAGGCAGAAAGGAGGAACTGTTTCATGAACCATCCATTTAACATGTATGATCTGATATTAAAGAAACGAAATGGCGGCACCCTGTCAAAGGACGAGATCTATGAGATCGTTATGGGATATACGGAGGGAAAGATTCCGGATTACCAGATGTCTGCCTTTCTGATGGCGGTATATTTCAGAGGAATGGATCCGGAGGAAACCGTAAATCTGACAATGGCAATGGCAGACAGCGGAGAGAAGCTGGATCTGTCGGAAATACAGGGAATCAAGGTAGATAAGCACAGTACCGGAGGAGTAGGTGATAAGACCTCTCTGATTCTGGGACCAATGTTAGCGAGTCTTGGCATACCGGTAGCAAAAATGAGTGGCAGAGGACTCGGACATACCGGTGGAACGATTGATAAGCTGGAAAGCATTGAGGGATTTCAGACAGGTCTGACCAGAGAGGAGTTTATCGGGAATGTCAATCGTCTGAAGCTGGCGATTGCGGGTCAGACTGCAAATCTGGCACCGGCGGATAAAAAGATTTATGCCCTGCGGGATGTGACAGCTACAGTTGACAATCTGTCTCTGATCGCATCCAGTATTATGAGTAAGAAGCTGGCATCCGGTGCGGATGTGATCGTATTGGATGTTAAGACCGGGTCAGGTGCATTTATGCAGACTACGGAGGATGCGAGAAAACTGGCAGAAACGATGGTATCTATCGGGCATATGGCAGGAAAGAAGACCTATGCAGTGCTTACGGATATGAATGAACCATTGGGAGAAATGGTCGGAAATGCACTGGAGGTGCAGGAGGCTATTCAGGTATTGTGCGGAGATGGTGAAAAGAGGCTGACAGAGGTTACGATGACGCTGGCTTCCTATATGGTACTGGGAGCAGGTAAGGCAGAATCGGTGGAACAGGCCACAGAGATGTTACAGGAAACAATTCGCAGCGGAGCGGCACTTCGAAAGTTTGCTGAGTTTGTGGAAGCACAGGGGGGCAATGCATCCTGGATATATGAGCCGGAGACACATTTTCCGAAGGCGTCGATTGAACTGCCGGTATATCCGGCGCAGGATGGATATCTGACTGCATGTAGGACCAGTGAGGTCGGAATGGCATCCCTGATCCTGGGAGGCGGTCGTACCACCAAGGACAGTGTGATCGATCCGACCGTTGGTATAAGACTGATAAGACATCTGGGAGATGCGGTAACTACGAAAGAGCCGTTTGCATATATTTACGGCAATCAGGAGGATCAGGTAGAAGAGGCGAAAAATCGTCTGATCAATGCATACGAGATATCATCCGTGCGGATGCAGCCGGAACCGATCGTAAAAGGGATTATCCTGAAATAAAAGGTTCTGTTTTCCCGGACGGCGGAATATAGTGACAATAAGAAGTAATCGGAGTACAGTATGAACCGGAACAGGAAAAGAAGTATTTCAGGAATCGTAGTGTTCGGACTTTTACTGACCTTGGGAGCTTATATAACGCTGAATGTAACAACAGGAAATACCGTTGCTCAGGTACCGGAAACAGAGACAGACGGAACGACAGAGGCCGGTGAATCAACGGAATCGGATGGCACAGCAGATCCGGGAGGACCGGAGGCAGTCACGGAAACAGTCGTGGAAACCGGAGATGTTCTGCAGTTGGAATCTCCCTCTGTCATTCTGATGGAACCGGTGACCGGACAGATTTTATATGAGAAGAATGCCGATGAGCAGAGGCATCCGGCCAGCGTAACAAAGGTGATGACGCTGTTGTTAATATTTGACCGGCTGGATACAGGAAAAATGAATCTGACGGATACGGTAACGATCAGCGAACATGCGGCATCCATGGGTGGCTCCCAGTGCTTTTTTGAGGCCGGAGAGACACAGACGGTCGAAGACATGATCAAATGTATTATCATAGCCAGCGGAAATGATGCGGCTGTGGCAATGGGTGAGCACATTGCCGGCAGTGAAACGGCATTTGTGGCGATGATGAATGAGAAGGCGGCAGAACTGGGAATGGTGAATACCCATTTTGAAAATGCCTGTGGGCTGGATGCAGACGGACATTTAACCACAGCCAGAGATATAGCGATCATGAGCCGTGAACTGACAGTGAAGCATCCGGAGGTATTTAACTACTCGACCATATGGATGGACCGGATCACACATGTGACAGCCAGAGGTTCCTCCGAGTTCGGACTGGCAAATACAAATAAATTACTAAAGCTCTATCCATATTGTAATGGCTTGAAAACAGGATATACCAGTGAAGCCGGATTTTCCATCTCGGCAACTGCATCCAAGGAGGATGTACACCTGATTGCAGTAGTTATGGGAGCAGCAACCAAGGAAATACGAAACAACGAAGTATGTACGCTGTTTGATTACGGATTTGCAAATTGCAGATTGTATCAGGATGATATGGTATTGACCTCCGGTAGTCAGATTCCCGTAAAACAGGGGAAAAAAGAAATGGTGTCCTGTTATCCGGAACAGGAAATGTTCAGCTGTGTTCTGACCGGAGATATGCATCCGGAGGATATACAGAAGGAAATGAATTACTCAGAGCTGACGGCTCCGGTTGAAAAGGACAGTGTAATCGGAGAAGCGGTCTATTATTATGATGGAGAACGGATTGGCGCAATTCCGATCCGGGCAGCAGAAACGGTTGAAAAACAAACCTATGGATTTTGTTTTCAGCAGGCAGTTTATCGTCTGTTTTTTCTGAAGGAGGCAGGCTGATAGCGGAATACGAAAGGAAACCCATGCAGATTTTAATAATAATTGGAATTATACTGGCAGGTATGCTTCTGAGCATAGCGGTTGTCAGTACGATCGAGAATCGAAAATTATCTGTGAGTCATTATTGCGTAAGCTCAGAGAAGCTTCCGGAAGAATTTGACGGTAGCCGGATCCTGATTCTGGCGGACCTTCATAATGCAGAGTTTGGAGAAAATAATGAGCGGTTAATAGCAAAGATCAATGAGGAAAAGCCGGATTATATTCTCCTTGCCGGAGATATGCTGGTCGGGCATCCGGGGCAGCCGACAGAGATCGCCGCTGCCCTGATCTGCTCGCTTGCAGAGAGATATCCGGTATATTATGGATTGGGCAATCATGAAGAGCGGGTGAAGCAGGATACGGAGCAGTACGGTAGTATGTGGGAAGACTATCTGCACAAGCTAAAAGGTACAATAGTTCTGTTAGAAAATGCGAGGACAGAACTCCGGAAGGGACAGGCTGTAATTCCGGTATACGGGCTGGAGCTTGGTCTGGATTATTATCAAAGGTTTCACAGAAAACCACTTTCAACGGAAATCATGGATCAGATGATTGGTGAACCGGATAAAAGGCAGTTTAATATCATGATCGCACATACACCGGAATATTTCAAAGAATATGCAGCATGGGGAGCAGATCTGATCGTATCCGGTCATTTGCATGGGGGAATGGTGCGGTTTCCGGGACTGGGAGGCGCAATCTCGCCAAGAGTCCGGATTTTTCCGAAATATGACAGAGGCTGTTACGAAGAGGGGAACAGTACCATGCTTCTGAGCGGCGGCCTTGGAAATCATACGTTGAAAATCCGCGTCAATAATATTCCGGAAATCATGGTTGTGGAGCTGAAGAGAAAAGGCTGAAGAAGCAGTTGTCATTTGCTCCGCTTTTCTTTATAATAAATCGTATTGAAAGCTGAGGAGAAATCATGTCGATAGATGTAAAGCTTCAGGTGTTTGAGGGACCGTTAGATCTGCTTTTACACCTGATCGAAAAGAATCAGGTAAATATATATGATATTCCGATCGTTACGATCACAGAGCAGTATCTGGAGTATCTGGGTGAGATGCAGCGACAGGACCTGGATGTGATGAGTGAATTTCTGGTCATGGCGGCTACACTGATCAATATTAAGGCGAAGATGCTGCTGCCAAAGGAGGAAGAGGAGGAAGAGGATCCACGGGCAGAGCTGGTACGGCGGTTACTGGAGTATAAGATGTACAAGTATGCTGCAACAGAGCTTAAGGATATGGAGCTGGATGCCGCAGGTAGTATCTATAGATCTCCGGCAATTCCAAAGGAGGTAGCTGAATACCGGGAAGAGATTGATCCGGTAGAACTATGTGATGGACTGACCTTAAATCGCCTGAATGAGATTTTTCAGATGGTCATGAAAAAACAGGTGGAAAAGATTGACCCAATCCGAAGTAAGTTCGGTACGATTGAACGGGAAGAGATCAGTATTGAAGAACGGATGGATACGATCCGGGATCAGGTGAAGGGATTAAAAGGTATCAGTTTCCGCACTCTGCTTGAAATACAGGCGTCAAAGATCAATGTAATCGTAACCTTTATGGCCATTCTTGAACTGATGAAGGTCGGTGCGATTACGGTGCGGCAGGACGGATTATTTGATGATATTATGATAGATTCACTGGAATAGGAGATAGAATATGGAACAGGAGATAAAGAAGTTAGAATCGGCGATCGAAGCGATACTGTTTGCTATGGGGAAAGCGGTTACAGTCAGCCAGATTGCGGCAGCAATCGAACATGATACGGATACGACCAGAAAGCTGCTTCATCATCTGATGGATGAATATGATCAGGAGGAGCGGGGAATCCGGATCATAGAGCTGGATGATTCGTTTCAGATGTGTACCAGAAATGAGTATTATGAGGTTCTGTCCAAGATTGTGAATCTGCCCCAGAAACATGCATTGACAGATGTACAGCTGGAGACATTATCGATCATTGCCTATAAGCAGCCGATTACGCGTGCAGAGATCGAGGCAATCCGCGGGGTATCCTGTGTACATGCCATCAATAAGCTGGTAGAGTATAATCTGATCGAGGAGGTCGGACGTCTGGATGCACTGGGACGACCGATCCTGTTCGGTACGACCGAGGACTTTCTCCGGGGCTTTGGTGTGAAGTCAACGGATGATCTGCCACTGATCACACCGGATAAGATTGCGGATTTTGAACAACAGGCCATTGAAGAGGCTAATATTACGTTAAATACATAATGTGCGAAAACGGTCATATTTTCCTGCCGTCTGCGATACAATATCATAAGCAGACCGGCAGGTATTTTTTATGAAAAAAGATTGGAGCCAATTAAAGGAAAAGATAGAAGACCTCAGGCAGATTGAGGATATCTGGAAAATTGTGGGGATTCTGGCAGTTACGTTGATCCTGTTTGGAACCGGACTGGTAGAGCTTGGACAGCTGTCAAAGCATACTGTAGCGGAAGTGGAAACAGAGGCTGTTACGGAAGAGTACACTACAGAAACCGGAGAGTTGCAGAGCGGTGAGGCACAGGATTCCGAAACACAGGCCGCGGAAGCGGAAAGTGCGGAAATTCCGGAGCTGCATGCCGGGGCAGCGGCACTGATGGATGCAGACAGCGGAAGAATGCTATATGAAAAAAATGGATATGAGAAAAAGGCAATGGCGAGCACAACCAAAATCATGACCTGCATTCTGGCATTAGAGATCGGTAACCCGGAGGATGTGGTCACATTCTCGAAAAATGCGGCGGCACAGCCGGATGTTCAGATGAACGGTGCAGAAGGAGAGCAATATTATCTGAAGGATCTGCTTTATTCGTTGATGCTGGAATCGCACAATGATACGGCAGTCGCAATTGCAGAGCATATCGGTGGTTCGGTAGAAGCTTTTGCAGAGCTGATGAATGAGAAAGCGCAGGAGATAGGTGCATTTGACACCAACTTTATAACACCGAACGGTCTGGATGCTCCGGGACATCAGACAACCGCCTGTGACCTGGCCAGGATTGCCGGCTATGCGATTCAGAATCCGGAGTTTCTGGAAATTATTCAGACACCGGCACATACGTTTCAGGAGCTTCAGGGGGAACGTACGGTTTCCGTTGTGAATAAGGATGCATTTCTGACCTCTTATGACGGAGCACTGGGAATCAAGACCGGGTTTACCGGAGAGGCGGGATATTGCTTTGCCGGAGCTGCCAGGCGGGGAGAGAAAACTCTGATCACAGTAGTTCTCGCATCCGGCTGGCCACCACATAAGACCTATAAATGGGAGGACACGAGAAGCCTTATGGATTATGGCATGGCAGAGTATGAAAAGCAGACGATCGTAACGCCGGAACAGAAGATCAGCAGTCTTACAATACTTCATGGGCAGGGAAACTCAGTGATAGAACCGGAAATCAGAGAGACTGTCCGGCTGCTGGTGCGTACAGGAGAAGATATACAAATAAAGGAAAATCTGATTACGGATCCGGAGGCACCGATCACAGAAGATACTGTGGTGGGAACTATGGATATTTATATAGACGGGGCGTGCTTTCAGAGTCTGCCGGTATATGCAGGAAGTGATGTCCGGAGACTTACCTATTCGTATGTGTTTAAAGAACTGTTATACCAATATTTCCTTAGCAAAGATTTACAGAGCTCTTAAGAAAATGTTTCGCTCATTGCTAAAACAGGAAAGCTATGATACAATTCCTAAATAGAAGCTTGAAAAATAATAGGAGATAAATTGGAGGGATTATATGGAAGAATTAAAGTGTAGTGTATGTGGATCTCCGGTGAATGTGGGAGATTCATTCTGTCAGAATTGCGGAAATCCGATTCAGCCACAGAAGCAGGAAGAAACAGCTATGCCGGAGACAGCAAAGCCGGTTTCCGGAGTAACGGAGCCAACTCCAGTGATTATGCCGGAGGTAACAGAGCCGACAGTAGCAGCCACACCGGAAGTAACAGAACCGACTTCTGTAACAGTAGAAACTACGGAGACAATAGAAGCAGTACAGCCGACATATGAAGCAGTATCCGCACAACCGGAGGAAAAACCGGCAGCAAATCCATTCACCGTAACAGAAAAAGATACAGCAACAGCACAGACCGGAACCTATCAGCAGGGCGCACCGCAGCCACAGGCCGGAACCTATCAGCAGGGGGCACCGCAGCCACAGGCCGGAACCTATCAGCAGGGTGTACCACAGCCACAGCAGGCACCATATCAGCAGGCTGGTACATATCAGGAACCATATTACGGTCAGCAGACACAGATGGGGGTTCAGCAGCCACAGAAGCAGAAGAAACCGGGCAAAGCAGCCGGAATTGTTGGTCTGATCTTCGGTATTCTGGGTCTTTTAACCTCTGCCTGTGGAATTATGGTTGTTCCGCTTATTTTCTGTTTGGTAGGTATTATTCTGGCAATTGTTTGTCTGACGAAGAACTCAAGCAAGGGACTTGGAATCTCAGGTATGATCGTAAGTGCTTTGGGTCTGATCAGTGGTCTGATCTTTATGTTCCTGATGGTGGGTATATTATCTTCAGCCGGTAAATCATTTGGTGAAATGGACTGGGAAGAAATTATAAATACACTTGAGGATAACAGTATTGATGATGATTTTGATTATGTACCCGGAGATTATGATCCGGTTTATACAGAGGATGGTTTCGGAGCCGCAGAGGAAGTATTACCTTCTTCCAATGCAAATCTGACAGATGTAAATCAGATCATGATTAACGGAACAGTTTATACTTTGCCGGTTTCATTTGAAAGCACCGGTTTTTCCGTTAATGAAAAATCGAAAGATGACATGGATTCTCTGGCTGCAGATGGCTGGGACTCCGGGGAGTACCACTTTGTACTACTGGATTCTGCAGATGGATATTCTGTATGGGGCTTTATAGAAAATACATCAGATAGCACGGTTTACTCTGAATCGGATCTGAAGCTGACGGGGCTTAATGTTGATAATTATTCTTCAGCCTGTACAGCAACGAGTGTAAAAGTAGCTAACGGAATTACTTTCGGAACCAGTAAGTCAGAGGTTGTCAGCTTGCTTGGCGACCCGGACAGTACAACAGATGATGGTGTATATTATGATTCTGCAGATGGCAAGACAGACCTTTATCTGGAATATGATGGTGATGATAAGGTCCAGTGTATTGAAATTACAGTTTATGAAGATTAAAAACTTGCATATTTGGAAATACTGTGTTATATTAACAATAGTTGTGATACCAGTGTGACAGTAAGAGTGGACGAAAGTCCACTCTTATCTTATGTTTTGGCTGTTTCTTTAACGGAAAATCATGGTCACGGTCTGGTTGCAAAGCTTTTTATAAAGGATGGAGGCTGATGATCAGAGTATGAAACGGGCAGAAATTGAACAGCGATGCGAAGCATTGGTACAGCCAATTCTGGACGAACATGGATTTGAACTGTGGGATGTAGAGTACGTAAAAGAAGGCGCAAATTATTATTTGCGAGTGTATGCGGACAAGGAGGGCGGCATTACAATTGATGATTGTGTAATGATCAGTCATGAATTAGAAGCAAAGCTTGACGAAGATGATTTTATCGGGCAGGCTTATATCCTGGAGGTGAGTTCTCCGGGACTCGGAAGACCGTTAAAGCGGGAACGGGATTTTGAAAAGAGCCTCGGAACAGAGGTAGAGGTGAAGCTTTATAAGGCCGGAGAATACGGGAAGGAGTTTACAGGGATTCTGAAAGCTTATGATGAGGATACGGTAACGATAGAATTGGAAGAAAATGAGGCAGTGATTGCCAGAAAAGATATTGCACTGATAAGATTAGCATTTGACTTTTAATGATTAAGGAGGAAAAAAAGATGTCAGAAATTATGGATGCACTTGCTCAGATTGAGAAAGAGAAAGGAATAGACCAGGAAGTATTAATGGAGACGATTGAAAAGGCAATCGTTGATGCTTATAAGAAGGATAAAGACAGCGACGTTAATATGCAGGTACAGATGGATCGCAAGACCGGCGAGTTCAGTGCATTTATTGAGCGTGAGGTGGTAGAGGATGTTATCAATCCGGCAACAGAGATCAGTCTGGAAGAAGCTAAAATGCATGATCCGCGATATGAGGTCGGTGATGTGGTCAGAGTTGAAGTACAGCCGAAGAACTTCGGAAGAATTTCGGCACAGAATGCAAGAAATGTAATTGTGCAGAAGATTAAGGAAGAAGAGAGAAAATCTATTTTCAATCATTTCCAGTGTAAGGAAAAGGATGTTGTGACCGGTGTGGTTCAGCGTTATGTAGGAAGAAATGTATGCATCAGCTTAGATGACAAGACCGATGCCATCCTGACAGAGAACGAACAGATTCCGGGCGAAACCTTCCGTCCGACAGATCGTGTGAAGTTATATATCATTGAAGTAAAAGAAAGCAATAAGGGACCTAAGATTCTGGTTTCCCGTACCCATCCGGAGCTGGTAAAGCGTCTGTTTGAAAAGGAAGTAACAGAAGTAGCAGACGGTACAGTAGAAATTAAAGCGATTTCCAGAGAAGCCGGTTCCCGTTCCAAGATTGCAGTATGGTCGAATGATGAGAACGTAGACCCGGTAGGTGCCTGTGTAGGATTAAACGGTGCCCGTGTCAATGCAATTGTCAGTGACCTGCGTGGAGAAAAGATAGATATCATCACATGGGACTCTAATCCTGCCATTTTTATTAAAAATGCGTTGAGTCCATCCAGTGTTGTATCCGTGACTGTAGATGTTGATGAGAAGAGCGCCAAGGTAATTGTACCGGATAATCAGTTGTCTCTGGCAATCGGAAAAGAGGGTCAGAATGCAAGACTTGCAGCACGTCTGACAGGATATAAGATAGATATTAAGAGTGAATCACAGGTTGAGCCGGAAGAGGAACCTACAGAAGCAGAGACTCTTTCATAATAAGTGAGAGCGAGTAAGGAAGTGATTACGTGGCTAAGAAAGCAGTAATGAGACAGTGTATCGGATGTGGACAGCCGAGAGATAAGAAATCATTGATTCGCATCATTCGGACAACAGAGGGTCAGATTGAACTGGATGCGACAGGTAAGAAAAACGGCAGGGGCGCATATCTGTGTATGTCCGGAGAGTGCCTGGAAAAGGCAAAGAAGTCTAAGGGACTGGAACGGTCATTCAAAATGCCGATACCGGCTGATGTATATGAAGAATTAGGTAAGGAGTTGAAGGCACTTGAAACCAGATAAGGTATTATCTATGCTTGGGCTTGCTGCGAAAGCAGGAAAAGTTGTCAGTGGAGAGTTTTCAACAGAGAAAGCAATAAAAGCACGGAAAGCCTATATTGTAATGGTGGCAGAAGATGCTTCAGACAATACCAAAAAGGCATTCAGAGATTCATGTGATTACTACCGGATACCGTTTGCAATCTATGCTACCAAGGAAGCTCTGGGACATTGTATCGGAAAGCAGATGCGAGCATCGTTGGCAGTTCTGGACGAGGGACTTGGTAAGGAGATTGTAAAAAAGATCGATATGCAGAAAAATTTGGAGGTGTAACGGATGGCAAAAATTAAAATACATCAATTAAAAACAGAGTTAGGAATCGAAAGTAAAGATATTATTGCAGTTCTGGAAGCAAACGGTGTGACCGGCAAAAAGCCGCAGTCTGCGTTGGATGAACAGGAAGAAGCAATTGTCAGAAAGGCATTTGCACAGAAGACAGCTGAGCAGAAACCGGAGGCAAAACCGGCAGAGAAAAAACAGCCGGAGAAGGCGGAAGTAAAACCGGAGAAGAAAGAGATCAGAAAGGCGGAGAATAAAAAGCCTGAGAACAAGAAACCGGAGGAAAGACCGGCAGTAAAGAAACAACCGGAAAAGGCAGAGAAGAAGCCGGAACAGCGAAAGAACGATAAACAGGGCGGCAATAAGAATCAGCAGAACAACAATGGTAAACGGGAGCATACCATTGTGACATTCCAGGCTGAGAACAACAATAAGAAAAATAAAAAGAATAATAAGAATACATCAGAAACATTTAAGAAAAGTGATTTAGAAC
>ERZ1034998.680-NODE-680-length-21613-cov-4.331942_pt1 | contig 21613 bp, 18 predicted proteins | sample MGYA00520621_ERZ1034998 | MGnify/ENA primary metagenome ERZ1034998 (study PRJEB33766, sample SAMN09781748) | gut metagenome | biome: gut microbiome | host: Homo sapiens | place: Madagascar | study: EMG produced TPA metagenomics assembly of the PRJNA485056 data set...
CAGCGAGGCCGACCCTGATTACAAGCAGAAGAGCGATATCAAGTGGAACTTCACCAAGTTCCTCATCAACAAGCGCGGTATGGTGGTAGCCCGCTTCGAGCCCACCGAAAGCCTCGACAACATCAGCAAGGAAATAGAAAAACTCTTAGCCCAATAACAACGTGGAACATACCAAATGTCTCATCATCGGCAGCGGCCCCGCCGGCTATACAGCCGCCATCTACGCCGGCCGCGCCAATCTGCAGCCCATCGAGTATTGCGGTCTGCAGACGGGTGGTCAGCTCACCCAGACCACCATCGTCGAAAACTTCCCCGGCTATCCTGAGGGCGTCGATGCCAACCAGATGATGATGGAACTGCGCGAGCAGGCCGAGCGATTCGGTGCCGACATCCGCGACGGCGTGGTGACGGCAGCCGACCTGTCCAAGCGTCCCTACATCGTGACCATCGACGACGGCACTCAGATAGAGGCCGACACCATCATCATAGCCACCGGCGCCAGCGCCAAATACCTGGGTCTGCCCGACGAGCAGAAGTACAACGGCATGGGCGTGTCGGCTTGCGCCACCTGCGACGGCTTCTTCTACCGCAAGAAGGTGGTGGCTGTAGTGGGCGGCGGCGACACCGCCTGCGAAGAGGCATCCTATCTGGCCAATCTCTGCACCAAGGTCTATATGATTGTGCGCAAGCCCTACCTCCGCGCTTCCGACATCATGCGCCGCCGCGTCGAGGAAAATCCAAAGATAGAAATCCTCTACGAACACAACACCGAAGGTCTCTATGGCGACAACGGCGTAGAGGGTGCCCACCTGGTGGCACGACGTGGCGAAGCCGATGAGCGTCACTACGATTTGCCCATCGACGGCTTCTTCCTCGCCATCGGCCATAAGCCCAACACCGACGAGTTCCGCGGACAGATAGACATGGACGAGCAGGGATACATCAAGACCCTGGGCGCATCGCCCTGCACCAATGTCGAGGGCGTCTTTGCCGCCGGCGACTGTGCCGACCCCACCTACCGTCAGGCCATCGTAGCCGCCGGAAGCGGATGCAAGGCCGCGCTCGAGGCCGAGCGCTATCTCAACCGATAGGGTTGGCTGAGACTGATTACAGATACTGTATCTGACATTCCATCTGCAATATCTACACAATTCACCACATGCTTCTTGATTGAAGCAAGTGGTGAATTGTGTGTTATATAGGTGATTATTTATAGCCAAAAGCACAAATTATTCACTCAAAAGTGAATTAAATAAGAAATTATGCTTACCTTTGCAGCAACAAGAACCCATACGACTATGACGACAATTTCATTAAAAACCATAGAGCAGAATGATAACGTAGGCATGTTCTCTATCTGTTTCGACGGAAGTGAGGAAAGCGAGTTCGAAAAGTTCCTGATTGAATTTAAGGATAATGCCACATATAACAAGGATTTTAATGTTATCCTTATGGCTTTATCCAAGATCATTGACAAAGGTGCCCTTGAACGTTTTTTCCGTAATGAAGGCAGAATGAACGACAATGTCAAAGCCTTGGCTATCGACTCACGCAGACTGCGACTCTATTGTCTACGCATATCTGACCAAATTCTCATACTTGGCAACGGCGGCATCAAGAATACACGCACATATCAAGAGGATGAGAAACTAAGCGGTTATGTGATGGACTTGCAGACATTTGACAGGGTGCTTGTCAAAGCACAAAAGTCAGGTAAGGTTACCATTGAGAAAAATATGATAACCGATATTCAAAGTGCTACTTTTGAAATATAACATACAGCTTATGATACAGAATGAATTGTTCAGACAGTGCCTCACCGCTATACCAGCTGAGCAGAAAGCAGAATTTGACCTTTCCTTTGGAATAGCAGAGCGCATCAGCGAAGTTCTAAAAAGCAAGAACCTCACTCAGAAGGATTTTGCCCACTTGCTGCACAAGCGAGATTCTGAAGTATCCAAATGGTTGACGGGCAGACACAACTTCACCATGCAGACCATAGCGAAGATAGAGACTGCACTGGGCTGCAAACTGATTTCCATCGTACGATGAAACCAAATACGCTCGAGGCCGAGCGCTATCTCAACCGATAGGGTTGCCTGAGACGTACACCTTATTATAATATATATAGCGGTTTCCCCCGACTCTGGCTCTGCGGTCAGTGTCGGGGGAATTTGCGTGATGGGAAACAAATAGCGGGGGGCAAATATCAAAAATCACACACATGAGAAGGCGATTATTGTTAATTTTGTAGGCGTAAAGAAATCTAACAATCACCACTCGCAGCCATGTTGCTGCGAGAAACATAACTATCTACGACATGAGAACTATTACTAAGAGTCTGCTCTGTGTGCTCTGCACACTCCTGAGCGTCACAGCCAATGCCTGGGACTATCGCGTTACCGACTTCGGAGCCAAAGCCGACGGCATAACGCTCAACACCAACATTATCCAGCATGCCATCGACCACGTGAGCAGCCACGGAGGCGGCAACCTGGTGTTTACGCCGGGCCGTTACCTTACGGGCACCATCTATCTGAAGTCTGATGTCACGCTGATGCTCGAAAACGGCGCCGAACTGCTGGGCTCTACCAATCCCTGGGACTACGACAAGAGTTCCGTGGTCAACTGGCAGTCGCTCATCTTCGCCTTCGGACAGAAGAACATCGCCATCCGTGGCAAGGGCACCATCAACGGACAGGGCGCACAGACCGCCTACAACCAGGTGGATATCATCAACCGCGGGCTCTACGACGATGCGCTGCGTAACGGCCGCCCCTATGAGGGCAACCGCCCGCAGAACATCTATTTCCGTGAGTGCGACAACGTGGTAATCGAAGGCATTACCCTGCGCGACCCCGCCAGCTGGAACCAGACCTACGACCAGTGCCGCAATCTGCTGGTCGAGGGCATCACCGTAGACAGCAAGTCGTACTGGAACAACGACGGCATAGACGTCGTAGACTGCGACGGAGTGGTGATACGCCACTGCACCATCGACGCTGCCGACGACGTGTTCTGCTTCAAGTCCCACTCTGCCGACCACATCTGTCAGAACGTGGTGGTCGAGAACTGCGTGGGCCGCTCCAGTGCCAACGGTCTGAAGTTTGGCACCGTATCGCGCGGAGGTTTCCGCAACTTCAAAGTCAAGAATCTTACCATCTATAACACGTATCGCTCTGCCATCACCTTCGCTACTGTCGATGGAGGTATCATCGACAATATCGAGGTCGATGGCGTGCGGTCCATCAATACCGGCAACGTCATCTTCCTGCGTACCGGCGAGCGATGGAACAAGGGCAAGCGCCCATCCATGAGCAACATTACCATCCGCAATGTCTATTCCGAGATACCCTCTTTCAAGCCCGACGCTGGCTACAGCTATGAAGGACCGGTAGAGGATATGCCGCGCAACATCTCGCCGGCCAGTATAGTGGGCATCCCCACCTGCAAAATCAAGAACGTGACGCTGCAGAACATCGAGATAGTCACCCCCGGCGGCGGCAACCCGCTCTTCGCCTACCGCGGCACCACGGGCAAAGACCTCGACAGCATCCCCGAGATGATTAAGTCTTACCCCGAGTTCTCCCAGTTCAAGGAGCTGCCCGCATGGGGCTTCTATCTGCGCCATGCCGAGAATGTCACCTTCGACAACATCGTCTTCCGTGCGCTCAAGCACGACTACCGTCCGGCCATCGTTGCCGACGACGTCAAGGGGCTGACCCTGAAAGACATGCAGTACATAGAGCCCGACAGCAAGGGCAAGGTACAGGAAGTGCTATACCACTCTACACGCAACAAGTAACACCTAAACCATAACTATTATGAACAAGATAAAGACTCTGCTCTGCGCCACCCTGCTGGCCCTGACTTCCATCTCGGCCATGGCCAAAGACTATCAGGCTGTAGCCTTCGGCGTGAAGAGCGACGGAGTGACCAACAACACCCAATCCATACAGCATGCCATAGACTATATCTCTGCCCAGGGCGGCGGACGACTCGTCTTCTACGTAGGCCGCTACCTCACCGGAAGCATCGAACTCAAATCGGGCGTAACCCTCGTGATACACGAAGGAGCCGTGCTCGTAGCCTCCCCCTCGGTCTACGACCATAAGGGCAGCCCCCGCCGCGCACTCATCCATGCCCAGGGACAGCACGACATAGCCATCACCGGCAAGGGCATCATCGACGGCAACGGCCACGCACTCATCGCCGACATTGCCGAGCAGACCGCTCGCGGATATGCCGACGCCAATGCCGAGGTGCCAGCCCTCGTCGCCCTCGACCGCTGCAAAGGCGTGCAGACAAGCGGCGTCACCCTGCAGAACTATGCCTGCCCGCCACTGCAGTTTGACCACTGCCACAACGTCCAGGTCACAGCCGTGACCCTGGGTCTCTCCGACGCCGCCATGCCTCTCTACGAGGCCAAGGAATGTGGAAAGATGACTGTCAAAGACTGTCTTACACAGCCCCGTTATTAACCTACTACCCAACAGCATAAAACTATGAGCAAGATAAGACATTTGATACTGGTGGCGCTGATGACCCTCGCCGCCGCCAACGTCGCCGCCAAAGACTACCAGATGACCCTCTTCGGCATCAAGAGCGACGGAACCACCATGAACACCCGCTCCATCCAGAAGGCGATAGACTATATCGCACAGCAGGGCGGTGGCAGACTCGTATTCACCGTAGGCCGCTACCTCACAGGCAGCATCCACATGCGGTCCAACGTCACCCTGCACCTCAGCGAAGGCGCCATACTCGTGGGGTCGACCAATCCTTACGACTACGACATGGAGCTCAACGCCTGGTATGGACTGGTGCTCGCCAACAAGCAAGACAACATAGCCATCACCGGCAAGGGAGTAATCGAGGGACAGGGCCGCGCGCTCGCCAACAACTTCCTGGCTCAGGCGTGCAACGGCATCATCAACGACCCGCTCAAGCTGGGCCGCGTGGCCAACCGCCCAAAGCTCATCTATTTTCGTGAGTGCAACAATGTCACCGTCAAGGACATTACGCTGCAGAACCCAGCCTTCTGGACCCAGACCTACGACCAGTGCACCAACCTCGTCATCGACGGCATCACCGTGCACAGCCGCGCCTATTGGAACAACGACGGTATGGACATCGTAGACTGCAACGGAGCTCTAATCCAGAACTGCTACGTCGACGCCACCGACGACGCCATCTGCCTCAAGTCGCACGATGCCAAGAGCCTATGCCAGAACATCACCGTGCGCAACAACAAGGCTTGCTCGAGCGCCAGCGGCATCAAGTTTGGCACCGCATCGGTAGGTGGATTCAAGAACATACGCATCGTCAACAACACCATCTTCGACACCTTCCGCTCGGCCATCACCATACAGGCTGTCGACGGCGGACACGTGGAGAACATCATCGTGGACAGTCTGCGCTCCATCAACACCGGCAACCCCATCTATCTCGTTGTGGGCCAGCGACGTGGCGATGCCCATGAGCTCATCAAGGTCAACGACGACACCAACAAGCCCGGCCGCAGCCGCATGGACAATGTGCATATCTCCAACGTATATGCCGAGGTGCCCGGCACCAAGCCCGACGCCGGATACGAGTATGAGGGTCCCACCGAGGACAACCCACGCAACATCTCGCCCTCGGCCATCGTAGGACTTGAGAACAATCACATCACCAATGTGAGCATCGAGAATGTGGAGATAGTCTATCCCGGTGGAGGCGACCCCAACTACGCCCGCGTGGGAACCGACGAGCTCGACAAGGTGCCCGAGATGCCTCGCGCCTATCCTGAGTTCTCCCAGCACAAGGAGCTACCCGCCTGGGGCTTCTACGTGCGCCACGCCGACGGAGTGACCTTCCGCAACGTGCGCCTTACCGCCCGCAAGGCCGACTACCGCCCAGCCATCGTCCTCGATGACGTGAGCCGCGGCTCATTCACCAAAATCAAGGTGACAGAGCCAAAAGCCGGAAAGAAACAGCAGATTTTCGCACACAACTCCAAGCAGATTAAGAAGTAACTTAAGACCATAGCTATCACTGTCAGCCATCCCCCCGGCAACGGGAGAATGGCTGACTTTTGTTTTCGCACCACTGCCCTGCCCCATCGCGGTCGCGGCGGCAAGCCCTGCCACCCTCCGGCACCACTGACAGACCGAAACAAGCAATACTGCCAGACCACCGCGCAACCCACAGCAATACGAGAGGACATTGCCACACCCGCAAAAGCTATTGACAGCCACCATGTTCACCACCATGGCTGCTTCGTGCCTTATGTTACGTAGGCTCGTATCGTATGTTACGTGGGCCCGTGACTTCCGACGCGTACTCACGTGACATACGATACGAGCCGCCAAAGGCCATCAGCACATCGGTGCATCTGACCGAGACCGAGGCTAAGCTGGCTGCGACCGAGGCAGCGGCAAAGAAGAGGGCTGGACTCCATGTGAGAAGTCCAGCCCTGATTATGGTAAGGCCGTTGCCTGTGGAAGTAAGGCTGGCTCTATGCTTGCAGCCCGGTCGTGGGGTGAGGTTGGGCGTCGCCCTTGTGGCTCACCGCCCACATGCCGGCAAAGGTGAGTAGGCCGTTGAGCATCAGCAGCTCGTAGCCGAAGTGATAGCCGCAGAGCGCGGTGGTGGCGGTGTCTATGCCAAAGCAGATGAGGGGCGAGGCGACGGCAATATAGGGCACCCAGCGGTCGCGCACCGTGCGGCGGGTGAGCAGCGCAAAGCCAAACATGCCGAGCAGCGGACCATAGGTATAGGAACACATGACATAGATGGCGTCGAGCAGACTGGTATTGTTGAACACGCGGAAGAGCAGGATGAAGAGGGCGAAGACCACAGCCATACCCACGTGGACACGATGGCGCAAGCGCTCGTCGTTGGCCCGCCCGCGTATGTCTACACAGAACGAGGTGGTGAGCGAGGTGAGGGCCGAGTCGGCACTGGAGAACGACGCCGCCACGATGCCGATGGTGAAGAACACGACCACCGCCATGCCCAGCTCTCCCGAGGCGGCAAAGGCAGGCAGCAGCTGGTCGCCCGAGGCATCGACGCCCGTGCGCTGGGCAAGCATCATGAGCAAAACGCCCAGGGAGAGAAACAGCGCATTGGCGGGCAGAAACGCCACGCCATAGCTGCACATGTCCTTCTGCGCCTCGCGCAGCGTCTTGCAGGTCAGGTTTTTCTGCATCATGTCCTGGTCGAGTCCGGTCATCACCACCACGATGAACACACCGCTGAAGAACTGCTTCCAGAAGTTCTGCCGCGACACCCAGTCGTCGAAGACAAACACGCGGCTGTGGCCGCTGTCCATCACAGCGCCCATCGCCTGGCCGAGGCTCATGTCGAGGGCATCGGTGACATGGACGATGATGAGTATCAGGGCGGCAAACATGCAGAGGGTCTGGAACGTATCGGTCCACACCAGCGTCTTCACTCCGCCACGGCGCGTGTAGAGCCATATCGGCACCACCAGCAGCGGCACGGTGATGTAGAAGGGTATGCCCATGCTGTCGAAGACAAACTCCTGGAGGATGATGCACACCACATAGAAACGGGCGGCGGCGCCGGTCATCTTGGACAGCAGAAAGAACGATGCCCCGGAGAGGTAGGAGCAGCGCCCCAGCCTCAGACTGAGGTAGGTGTAGATGGTGGTGAGGTCGTAGCGGTAGTAGATGGGCAACAGCACAAAAGCCACGACAATGTAGCCCAGGATAAAGCCCATGCAGGTCTGCAGATAGGTCATGTCGCTGGCGCCCACCATGCCGGGTACTGAGACAAAGGTGACGCCGGAAATAGAGGCGCCCACCATGCCAAACGCCACCATGTACCAGGGCGAGCGGCGGTTGGCGCGAAAGAATGTGTCATTGCTCGAGCCGCGCGTGGTGAGCCGGCTGAAGGCCAGCAGCAACCCGAAATAAATCAAGACCGAAAAGAGTATAATCATAATGTGTCAAGCGTTGAATGATGTGGGCGTCTGGCTGTCTATCTCGCGCAGCAGAGCCACGGCATCGCCCACGGTGGCTATCTGCGCCACGTGCATGAGCCGTCGGCCCTTGACCTCCTTGAGCTCGCAGCGCCGCGGGTTGGCAGCCATGTAGTTGATGGCTTTGCCAAAGGCAGTGCTCTTGTAGTAGACGCTGTCTGGGTTGCCCACAAACTGAAGCGTCATGCGGCCCTGACGCAGGATAATCTTCTCGAAGCCAAGCCGCTTGCCCAGCCGGCGCAACGCCACGACCTGCATGAGCTCCTCGCCCTCGTGGGGGATGGGTCCGAAGCGGTCGATGAGCCTCTGGCGATAAGCGTCGAGCTCGCGGTCGTCGGTAATGTTGTCGAGCTCGCGGTAGAGCAGCATCCTCTCGCTCGAGCCGGGCACATAGGTGTCGGGGAAGTACATCTCGAGGTCGCTCTCCACGGCACAGTCGTCGACAAATTCGCCGCTGATGTCGCGGCCGGCAGCCATCTCGTCGGCATAGATGTCCTGGAACTCGTCGTTCTTGAGTTCGGTGACCGCCTGGGAAAGTATCTTCTGATACATTTCATACCCGAGGTCTTCCATGAAACCGCTCTGCTCGGCACCCAGCAGATTGCCGGCGCCGCGGATATCCAGGTCTTGCATGGCGAGGTTGAAACCACTGCCCAGTTCAGAGAAATTCTCAAGCGCTTCAAGCCGGCGGCGCGCGTCGGGCTTGAGCAGCGATTTGGGGGGAGCCAGCAGATAGCAGAAGGCCTTGCGGTTGCTTCGGCCTACCCTTCCGCGCATCTGGTGCAGGTCTGAGAGACCGAAGCGGTGGGCATCGTTGATGATGATGGTATTGGCATTGGATATATCGATGCCGTTCTCGACGATGGTGGTAGAGAGCAGCACGTCGTAGTCGTAGTTGATAAATCCCATGATAACCTGCTCGAGCTCGTCGGGCGGCATCTGGCCGTGGCCGATAGCCACACGGCAGTCGGGCACATACTTGTGGATGAGGTTGGCTATCTCGGGCAGATTGGAGATGCGGTCGTTGACGAAGAACACCTGTCCGTTGCGGCTCATCTCAAAGTTGATGGCTTCGGCGATGACCTCGTGGCCATAGGTGTCGACTTCGGTATGCACGGGATAACGGTTGGGCGGCGGGGTGCGCATCACGCTCATGTCGCGGGCACCCATGAGCGAGAACTGCAGGGTACGGGGAATGGGGGTGGCCGACATGGTGAGCGTATCGACATTGGTCTTCATGGTGCGCAGCTTCTCCTTGGTCGAGACGCCAAACTTCTGCTCCTCGTCGATGATGAGCAGCCCCAGGTCTTTCCACTTGACGGTCTTGCTGATGAGCTTGTGGGTGCCCACGAGGATGTCTATTTTGCCGTCGGCCAGGTCTTTCAGCACCTGGGTGGTCTGGCGCGCCGTGCGGGCACGGCTGAGATAGTCTACGCGCACGGGGAAGTTCTTCAGACGGTTGCGGAAGGTCTGGTAGTGCTGGAAGGCGAGCACGGTGGTAGGTACCATCACCGCCACTTGCTTAGAGTCGCACGCGGCCTTAAAGGCAGCGCGCACGGCGACCTCGGTCTTACCGAAGCCAACATCTCCGCAGACGAGGCGGTCCATGGGGCGGGCACGCTCCATATCGGCCTTCACCTCCTGGGTGGCTCGCAGCTGGTCGGGGGTATCTTCGTAGAGGAAGCTGGCCTCGAGCTCGTGCTGCATGAAGGAGTCGGCGCTGAAGGGGAAGCCCTTCTCGTGACGGCGACGGGCATAGAGCTTGATGAGGTCACGGGCAATATCCTTGATGCGCTTCTTGGTGCGCTCCTTGAGACGGTCCCAGGCGCCGGTGCCCAACGTGGAGAGGCGGGGTGGCTCTCCGGTGTCCTGGCGGCGGTACTTGCTGATTTTGTAGAGCGAGTGGATGGAGACATCGACCTTGTCGTTGTGCTGGTAGATGATGCGTATCACCTCCTGATAACTGTCGCCCACGGGCACGCGCACCAGGCCGCCAAACTTGCCGATGCCGAGGTCGACATGGACAATGAAGTCGCCGGGCTCGAGCTCGTAGAGTTCCTTCATGGTAAGCGCCATCTTGCCGGAACGGGCGCGGTCGCTGCGGAGGCTGTACTTGTGGAAACGGTCGAATATCTGGTGGTCGGTGAAGCAGCAGATGCGCAGCGCATTGTCGGCAAAACCGCTATGGAGGGCCTTGTCGACGCCCTCGAAGTCGATGCCGGTGCGCTGGGCGTCAAGGTGGGAGCGCTCGCGGTCGCTGCCCATCTCGGCGAAGATTTCGCGCAGACGCTGTTGCTGCTTGGCGCTGTCGGCAAGGATAAAGAGGCGGTAGCCCTGGAGCAGATAGTCTTCGAGCGACTGGCGCAGGAGGTCGAAATTCTTATGGAAGAGAGGTTGCGGGGTGATGTTCATGGCGATGGTAGCCGTGGCGCCAGACTGGGCATCGGCATGGGCGCCCACATTCATGCCAAACCACACATGGCGGAGGCGTGCCTGAAGGGTGTCGTACTGCGTCGGCGGACAGAGAGCCCACTCGCGCCGCATCTCGCGCTCTATCTGCTGGCGCTCCATCTCGGTGGCACCCTCAAGCCGCTCGGTGAGAGCCTGGGAGGAGAAACCCTCGCTATAGACGCGCGCCACCACGCTGCCCACGTAGTCGAAGTCGGGGGCAACGAGCAGCGTATCGTCGGGCACGAACTGCAGGAAGGACACGCGCTCGGTGGCGGTCTGGGCAAGTTCGGGCAGGATGTCTATCTCGGACTTGCGGTCCTTAGACAACTGGTCCTCGACCTCAAAGGTACGGATGGTATCAATCTCGTCGCCGAAGAAGTCGACGCGGTAGGGATACTCGCTCGAGTAGGAATAGATGTCGATGATGCTGCCGCGCTGGGCATACTGACCTGGCTCATAGACATAGTCGACCATCTCGAACCCCAGGTCGCGCAGGCGATGGGCGACATCGGTGATGTCGATGGTCTGACCCGTGGTGAGATGGATGCGGTGGTCGTCGATGTTCTGCTGCGACGCCACCATCTCGGCCAGAGCCTCGGGGTGGGTGACCACATAGAGCACGTCGCCACTGCTGCGCGAACTGAGACGGCCGAGCACCTCGGTGCGCAGTATCTCGTTGGCGGCATCACGCTGGCCGTGGCGCACGGAGCGCCGGTAGCTCGAGGGGAAAAAGAGCACGCGCTCCTGGCCCATAATCTGAGTAAGGTCGTGGTAGAAATAGCCCGCCTCGTCGGCATCGGGGAGGATAAAGACCACGGGGACGGCCACTCTGTCGGCCACCGAGGCAAAGAGCAAAGGCGTGGCCGACGCCTGTGCACCTTGTATATAGATATGGCGGGTGGCAGGTTCGGCCAAAACCTTAACGAGCGCACCCGCTTGCGGGCACGCTCCGTAGAGTCTGCTTAAATCTTCTATCGTCATAGGCGTGAAATCGCTTCACTCAAAGAGAGGGATGGCTCAGGCTTTGGGCAAGGCGGGATAATGGCGGAACCAGCCGTCCCAACGGAGACGCATCACACCAAAGAAAGCCTCACCGAAGATGCCGCCGCTCATCTTGCTGACACCCTCGCGACGGTTGACAAAGATGACGGGCACCTCTTTGATTTTGAACCCTATCTTGTAAGCGGTAAACTTCATCTCAATCTGGAAGCCGTAGCCCTTGAAGCGTATCTCGTCGAGGGGGATGGTGGCAAGCACACGGCGGCGATAGCACTTGAAGCCGGCGGTGGTGTCGTGGACCTTGAAGCCGGTGACCATGCGCACGTATTTGGACGCGAAATAGCTCATCAGCACGCGCCCGATGGGCCAGTTGACGACGTTGACACCGCTCACATAGCGCGAACCGATAGCTACATCGTAGCCCTCGTCATGACAGGCAGAGTAGAGGCGTGGCAGGTCGGCAGGGTCGTGACTGAAATCGGCATCCATCTCGAAGATGTAGTCGTAATTGTGCTCAAGCGCCCACTTGAAGCCGGTGATATAGGCGGTGCCGAGTCCGAGTTTGCCGCTGCGCTCGATGAGGAACAGGCGGTCGCCAAACTCGTCGGACATAAGGCGCTTGACTATCTGGGCAGTACCATCAGGGCTGCCGTCGTCGATGACCAAGATGTGAAAACACTTGTCCAAGGAGAAAACCGCACGAACGATTTTCTCCATATTTTCCTTCTCGTTGTATGTAGGAATAATTACAATACTATCGCTGGTATTCATACCTCTCCATTTTTCTTACAAAGATAGTGCAAGTCGAAGACAATGCAAAGAAAAACACGAAGTTTTTTTCGTTTTGCATGGTTAAGACGCCGCCTATCTTGACTAAAGATGGTGCAAAGGGAGCAAAACTGAAAAGAAAGCACATTGACAGTGCAGCTGTGGCCTCTGTCGCTGCGACAAACGAGGGCGTGAGAAAACTACGGATAGAGGGTGCCACTCCCCCACTCACGGAAACAAACTTGGCGGAGATGACATCTGCGGTGATTTCAAGGTTTTAAACGGAGAATGCAAACTCGGAAATGAATATGGCAAACCATGATTTCTGCATTTCAAGTCGCAGACCCGACTCTGAGTGGCTCGCAGCGGGGTTGCAGACGGCGAGCGGGTGGACGGGAGTCGTGGAGAAACTGACGGCGCGGGCGGAGAAGCAGAAAAAAGAACAGGGAATAAGCGGTAAGATACCGACTTATCCCCTGTTGATATTATTAAGTTAGATTTAGTATATCTTGCTCTCTTGCTGCGTTATGCCAGAGCTATCCATTCGTAGATGAATGAGCATACACCGAAGAGCAGCACACCTGTGGTACAAACGGCGAGGGCGAGCTTGGTGCTCGTGGCGCTCTGGAATGTAGGCAGAGGATGCTCGTTGGGCTTGATGTACATAGCCTTGACGATGAGCAGATAATAGTAGAGAGATATCACGGTGTTGACCAGCGCGATGAATACCACGATGTAGGCCAGCGCTCCGGTGGTGGTGGCCAAGTCGGCGCCCTTGACAGCTGCCATGAAGACGAAGAACTTGGAGAACATTCCAGCGAAGGGAGGAATACCACCCAGGGAGAACAGGGCGAGGGTCATGAGGAAGGCCAGACGCGGATTGGTCTGATAGAGTCCGTTGTAGCTTTCCATATCTACCACGCCGTTGTTGTGCTCCTCGATAGACGAGATGATGGTGAACACAGCCATATTGGCTACCACGTAGATGAGCACGTAGAAGCTGAGGGCGTAGACCGATGTGGCCTGGTTGCCCACGATGGCGAGCACGATGTAACCTGCCTGAGAGATAGAGCTGAACGCCATGAAGCGCTTCAGGTCGCTCTGATGGATGGCGAAAAGGTTGGCCACGGTGATAGACAGCACGATGACGATGAAGAGCATGTACTGCCAGTACTCGACCATGGGACCGAAGACCTTCATCAGCACGGTGCAGAGCGTGAAGGCTGCGGCTCCCTTAGAGATAACCGACAGATAGCCGGTAACGGTGGTGGGAGCGCCCTGGTAAGAGTCGGCTGTCCAGAAGTGGAAGGGCACGAGAGAAATCTTGAAGCCCAGACCGCTGACGAAGAACACCAGACCCACGATGACCATAGGAGTGGCAGAGAGTCGCATCACTACGTCGTCGAAGTAGAGTGTGCCTACTGCGCCATAGAGCAGGCTGATACCATAGAGCATCACGCCGCTCGAGAAGGTGGCGGTGAGGATGAACTTGGCACCTGCCTCGGCTGAGTTGTGGCGGTACTTGTCGAACGCCACCAAGCAGGCCATGGGCACCGAAGCCAGCTCAAGACCCAGGAAGAACAGCAGGAAGTGGTTGGCACTTACCATCATGTTCATACCCAAGAGGGTGGCGAGGGTGAGCATGTAGAACTCGCCCTCCTTGAAGAAGGTATCGGGGCGGCGCATCCACTCGCGGCTCTGGATGAGCACGATGAGTGTGCCGAAGGCGAGGATGCTCTTGATGATACCGATAGAGGGTGTGGTATAGTACATGCCGCCAAAGGTAACGGCAGACTCTACGGGAGCGAGATTGAGCAGGGTGTGGGCAAGCATGAGCACACACACCAGCGGACCGAACCATGCACGGGGAGCCTTGAAGTCGGCGCCAGCCTGTACATCGGCTACACGGGGGGCAGTAACTGACTATAATCAATATTCATTTCTTTTAGATACTTAATCGTTAGACATTACAGTTTACTGGGCTATCGCAACAAAGTTGCCGATATGCTGGATGATAGGGCCTACTGCATCGTAGATAACCTCCTGTGCCCAGAAAGGCGCAGTACCGAGACCGGCTACGCAGAAGATAAGTCCACCCACGGCCAAGCGCTCGTCCCAAGTAGCATCGGTGAGCTTGAGGAACTCGGGGTTGGGTATCTTCTGGAACAGAATCTTGCCCACAACGCGCAGGATGTACACGGCTGTCACTACGATAGAGGTACAAGCCACGATGGTACATACGCGGTGGAAGGTATCGGCGTTCTGGAACGAACCTACGAAGATGGTCATCTCGGCCACGAAGCCAGAGAAACCGGGGAGACCCAGGTTGGCCAAACCTGCCACTACATAGGAAACGGCGAGGAAAGGCACTACCTTCATCAATCCGCCGAGATAGCGCACGTCGCGAGTGCCGGCACGGTGGTAAATCATACCGATGACAGCAAAGAAGAGGGCTGTCATCAGACCGTGGGACAACATCTGGATAACGGCACCGGTGATGGCGGTCTGGGTAACCATGCAGAGGGCGAAGAGCACCATACCGCAGTGGGATACCGAGCTATAGGCATTGATGTACTTGAGGTCGGTCTGCACACAGGCTGAGAGCGCTCCATATACCACAGAGATGGTGGTGAGGATGAGGAACACAGGTGCCCAGGTGTCGAGAGCAGAAGGCATGAGATACATCGCAATGCGGAAGCAGCCGTAGCCACCGAGCTTCATCAGCACACCGGCGTGGAGCATAGACACGGCGGTAGGGGCGCTGGCATGACCGTCGGGCGACCATGTGTGGAATGGGAAGAGGGCTCCCAGCACGCCGAAACCGATGAAGAGCAAGGGGAAGAAGATGTTCTGCACATTCTCGGGGATATTGGCCATAGCCGCAATCTCATTGATGTTCATCGTGGTGGCTCCACTGAAGAAGTAGATGGCCAGGATGCCGATGATGAGCAGCGCCGAACCACCCATAAGCATCAGGGTGAGCTTCATGGCGGCATACTCCTTGGCGCCTGTACCCCATACTCCGATAAGCAGATACATAGGGATAAGGGCTACCTCGTAGAACATGAACATGGTGAACATATCTACCGAGATGAAGAAGCCGAACACACCGGTGCTGAGCAGGGTGAACCAGAGGAAGTATTCCTTGTGGTTGGACATGGCCTGCCAAGAGGCGAAGGTTCCGGTGAAGACAATGATGGCCGACAGCAGGAGCATCACGACCGAGATGCCATCGACGCCTACGCTGTAGGCGATATGGAGCGAGGGGAACCATGCCACGCTGTAGGTGAACAGCATGGGGTCGGTGTTACCGGCATGGCGCATCTGTATAAAAGTAACGGTAAGCCAGATGGCAAGGACCAACAGGGCGCTGGCGCCTGCTACCATTACGCCACGTACCTGAGCCAGGTTCTTAGAAAACCAGAGCCCGAGGAGCATCAGGACGGGGATAACTACGAATAATGTTAATATACTCATAATGATAATGCTCTAAAGACAAAGAAGGATTAATGATATAGCTACACTTCCCGTGATAAACCATACGGCATACTGGCGCACGTCGCCACTCTGCCATGGACGGATAGACTCACCGGCTTCCTGTGTGCCCCATGCCATGAAGTTCATGGTGCCGTCGATGACGCGGCGGTCAAACCATGCGATGGGCTTGGAGAAGAGTCCGAAGACTATCTTGTGGGTGAAGAACTGCCATGCGTCGTCGATGTAGAAACGGTTGAGGGCAGCCTTGTGCAGCACAGGCATACGCTTGGCCAGAGTGTCGGCCAGCGGAGTCTTCTTGGGAGCGTACATATAGGTGGCAAGGGCAATGCCGATGATAGCCACCACAATGCTGGTAGTAGCCACCTGAGCGTTGATGTGGATATCGTAGCTCTGGCCGGTAGCCGAAACAAAGTGGCCGAAAGGTATAAGACCGGCTACACACGAGATGATGGCAAGGAACACCAGCGGACCCCACATTACGAAGGGCACCTCTTGTGGCTTGCGACGGTGTTCCGGGTCAAGTTCGTAGTAGCTCTGGCCCCAGAATATCACGTAGTAGAGACGGAACATGTAGAAAGCGGTCATACCGGCAACCAGTGTCATGAAGTAGCCCATGAAGGGAGAGAACTGGAAGCAGGCGGTGATGATTTCGTCTTTAGAGAAGAAGCCTGCAAAGGGAGGGATACCGGCGATGGCAAGACATCCGATGAGGAAGCAGACATTGGTAATGGGCATATACTTGTGCAGACCTCCCATATACTCCTTGAAGTTGCTACCGATAATCACGATGATGGCACCGGAGCAGAGGAAGAGCAGGGCCTTGAACATGGCGTGGGTAAAGAGGTGGAACATACCGGCCATATAACCCAGACCACCCTCGTGGTTGTCGATGGCGGTACATACGCCAAGGGCTACCAGCATATAGGCTATCTGAGAGATGGTCGAGAAGGCCAGACCACGCTTGATGTCGCGCTGACAGCAGGCTACGGCTGCGGCATAGAATGCGGTGAAGGCAGCGATGTAGGCCACATAGTGCAGGGCGTTGGGGGCGTAGTTCACCCAGATGGGGAACAGGCTGGCCACCTGATATACACCAGCCACAACCATGGTGGCGGCGTGGATGAGCGCTGACACGGGTGTGGGGCCTTCCATAGCGTCGGGCAACCAGATGTGCAGCGGGAACATGGCACTCTTACCGGCACCACCGATAAACATCAGGAACAGGGCGGTAGGCAGGACAAATGCTGCACCATGCAACTTCAGCACCAGGTCATGGTCGGCAGCCAGGTCGTAGTTGAACGTGCCTACATAGAAGCTGTAGAAGAGAATACCGATGAGGAAGAAGAGGTCGGCGAAGCGAGTTACGATAAACGCCTTCTTGCTGGCGTGGACAGCGGCATGCTTGGGGTAATAGAAACCGATAAGCAGATAAGAGCACACGCCCACCAGTTCCCAGAAGAGATACATCTGGAAGAGGTTGGTGGCAACCACCAGACCCAGCATGGACATCGTAAACAGGCTCAGGTAAGCGTAGAAACGCTGGAAGCCCTTCTCATAGCCTTCAACCTCATAGTTCTCGTCGCGCTCGGCCATGTAACCAAACGAATAGATATGAACCATAAAGCTGACAGTGGTGATGACGATGAGCATCATCACGCTGATAGGCGTAAGGCGGAAACCGATGTTGAAGGTAAGCAACTCGTTAAACTTCAACCAGCTATAATTGAACACGGTAACGGTGTCGTAGGCGCCAGTGAGGGCATTTCTTCCATCAACGAAGAAATACTTGTAGGCGGTATATACCGACATGGCGAATACGCAGCCCAGCACGATGGTGCCGATGACACCCGCTACCTGCTTCTTCATCTTCATGCCCGCAAGTCCTAACACAAGGAAACTCAGCAACGGCAGAAGAAGTATCAAAAATGCATAACTGTACATAGTGTCTTAGAATTTCATGTTTTCAATACTGTTCACCTGGTCACTGTGATAGTTACGGTAAACATTAATAATAATAGCCAGCGCAACAGCAGTCTCGGCAGCACTCACACCGATAGAGAAGAGTGTGAAGAAGAAGCCTTCCATCTCACCGGGGAAAAGGATGCGGTTCATCACGGCAAAGTTCAAGTCGACAGAGTTGAGTATCAGCTCGACCGAGATGAGCATAGCCACGAGGTTGCGGCGTGTGACAAATCCGAATACACCTATAAAGAACAGCAATGCACTAAGTGTAAGGAAAAACTCTACGGGAATATTCATTTCTGGTCCTCCTTTCTTGCAATCATGATGCCTCCGATGATACAAGCCAGCAAGAATACTGATATCAACTCGAAGGGTAATACATACTGATATTTCTCTGAACCTACGAGGGCTGTACCTATCTCCTGCATGGTTACCTCCTTGTCGGCCAAGCTGGCTGCCATGTCGATAAACTTATGCTTGAGGATTACGCCCACTACTGTGGCGAGGCCCAGCAGTGAGATGAGCAGTCCGCCCATCAGGCGTGAGCCCTTAAAGTGTTCGGTCTTGCCCTGGAGGGCGCGCTTGTTGACCAGCTGGATGGCAAAGACATACATCACGGTGATACCTCCGGCGTAGACAGCTATCTGGGCAGCACCCAGGTAGGTATAGTCGAGCAGGAAGTAAAGACCGGCGATGCCGAAGAGCACAAACAGCAGGAAGGTGGCTGCGCGCATGATGCTGCGGGTCAGCACACACATTAAGGCTGAGCCAAGAATGACTACGGCCAGAATACAAAACATTACAATATTTGCCATAATCGGTTTACTTGGTTTTGGTGTTAAACTTACCTATTTCCAGGGGAGCGCCGCCATCAATGAGATTGGGCAGCGAACCGCCTTTGTATACTTCCTTGTCCAGATGATAGACGAGCTTGTCACGGTCGAAGACAGCGTTTTCGAAATCGTTGACAAACTTGATGGCTCCGAAGTTACATGCATTGACGCAGAGCTCGCAGAACATGCAGTCGCCCAAGTCGTACTGGTAATCTACCAGCTGGCGCTTCTTCTTGCCTGTCTCGGGGTCCTCCACCATCTCGGTAACAATCTTGATGGTGTCATTGGGGCATGACTTCTCACAGAGTGTACATCCCACACACTTGTAGCTCTCGTCCTCGTTGCGCTCAAAAACCAGGCGTCCGCGGAATCGGGGCGAAATGTGGAGTGTAGTCTTGCGGTTCTCGGGATACTGCTCGGTGCTCTTGGGTGTGAAGTACTCCTTCATGGTAGTCTTCATACCTATGGCAAGCGTCTTCACGCCATCGGCAATACCTTTGAAATATGAATTGTTAGACATACTTTGTTATTAATCTATTGTTGAATTACGGTTTGATATTTCGCAGATTATCCGTGGAAGCCCAGCGCTACGCATACGGTCATCAGCACGAGGATAATCAGAGACAGAGGCATGAGATACTTCCACTCGAGGGTAAGTATCTGGTCGATACGCAGACGGGGGAAAGTCCAGCGTACCCACATCAGAATCCATACCACGGCGAAGGTCTTGCCGAAGAACCAGATAAATCCAGGGATGAGGTTCATCAGATTGTCGAAGCCCTCGATACCGATATTGAGAGGCGCCCAGCCACCGAGGAATACGGTAGAGGCGATGCCCGAGATAACGAAGAGGTTGAGGTACTCTGCCAGATAGTAGAAGCCGAAGCCCATACCCGAATACTCGGTGTGGTAACCGGCTGTCAGCTCGCTCTCAGCCTCAGCCAGGTCGAACGGGCCACGGTTGGCCTCGGCGTTACCGGCTACGAGGAATACGAGGAAAGCCAGGATGGCAGGCACGTGGCCCTTGATGATAAGCCAGCTCCAAGGACCAACCTGAGCCTCAACGATGCCGCTCACCTGCATGGTGCCTGTGAGGACTACGGCAGAGATAAGGCAGAGGCCGAGCGACATCTCATAGGAAATCATCTGCACGGCGCCACGCATGGCCGACACTACCGAATACTTGTTGTTGGAACCCCATCCGGCGAGGAACACGCCGAGTACGCCTATCGAGCTGATGGCGGTGATGAGGAACAGGCCCACATTGAAGTCGAGGATATGCGCACCCATGTTCCATGGCAGGAATGAGAAGGTGCCCACCGAGGCGATAATCACAAGGAAAGGAGCGATGTAGTAGAGCATCTTGTCGGCTCTGTCGACAACGAAGATTTCCTTGATAAGCATCTTGAGCACGTCGGCGAATACCTGGAAGATACCCCAAGGACCTACTCGCATCGGGCCCAGACGGCACTGGAAGTAGGCACACACCTTGCGCTCCATGAAGATGAGGGCGATGGCTATCAGCGCATAGGCGGTAAGGATGCCTACACCCACGAGCACGCACTCTATCAGTATCGACCAGAAGTCGCCCATCATTATGTTCTCTTTTTACTTATACATTATTATATTATTATCTGTCGAGGTCGGGGATTACGAAGTCGATGGCAGCACCGGTGGTGATGAGGTCGGCTATCTTCTGACCACGGAGCATAGGATCGAGGGCGCCGGTAAGCGACAGACCCATCGGGCGCATCTTCATACGGTAAGGCATCTTGTCGCCACGAGAGTCGAGATAGACGCCAAACTCGCCGCTGGCTCCTTCTACAGAGAAATACCACTGTCCCTCGGGCACCTTGATGATGGGCTTCTGCTTGATGTAGTATTCGCCCTCAGGGATATGGTCTATGAGCTGCTCGATGATGTCGAGGCTCTGATAGAGCTCCTTGATGTGACAGTAGTAGCGGTCCATAGAGTCGCCGCCGGTCATGGTTATCTCCTTCCACTCCACCTTGTCGTAGAGGGCATAGGGATGACGCTTGCGGGTATCGTTGGCCCAACCTGCGGCACGTCCGGCAGGACCGGTCACGGCATAGTTGATACAGTCGTCCTTGCCCATGGGGCCAACACCTTCGAGACGGTTGTGGGTAATCACGTTGTCGCCGAAGACGTCGAGATATTCCTGTATCATCGGGCGCAGATAGGCGCAGAGCTTCTTGACATTGTCCACGAAGTTGGGGTCAATGTCGGCCTGCAGTCCGCCGATGCGATAATAGTTCTGTATGAGTCGGCCGCCGGTAGTTTCCTCCATCACGTTGAGCACGTGCTCACGGTCGCGCATGCAGTAGAGGAAAGCGGTGAGGGCACCGAGGTCCTGTGCGGTACAGCCCAGGTAGAGCAAGTGGGAGTCGATACGCTGCAGCTCGTCCATGATGGTACGGATATACTGTATGCGCTCGCTGAGCTCTATGCCCATAGCCTCTTCGATGACGCCCACGAGAGCGTGGCGGTGCATCATGGCCGAGAGGTAGTTGAGACGGTCGGTCAGGGCGAGGGTCTGTGGGTAGGTCATATTCTCCCACATCTTCTCGATACCGCGGTGGATATATCCCAGGTGGGGATAGATGCGCTTCACGGTTTCGCCGTCCACTACGGTCTGCAGGCGCAGCACGCCGTGGGTGGATGGGTGGTTGGGGCCTACATTGATTACATATTCATCTTCGTCGAAGAGTCTCTTCTCGGTGGCTACCAGATGACCGTTCTTGTCAAGCGAGTATTCTACGGTGTAGTCGCTCTCGGGCTCGTCGGTACAGGGGAACTGGTTGGCCTCGGGGCTCATGTCGAAGTCCTTGCGCAGGGGATGACCCTTGAAGTCGGTACGCAGGAAGAGGCGACGCATGTCAGGGTGGCCGAGGAACTTGATGCCCACGAAATCGTAGACCTCACGCTCGAGCAGGTCGGCCACCTTCCACAGATTGATTACCGTGGGGATAACGTCGCTGCCATCCACCTTCTTGGCGATGGTTCTCACCGAGCAACGCTCGGCAGTGTCTGTATTTTCGAGAATGTAGATACATCCGAGTCCTTCCTCACCGAAGTCTTCACCGATGATGGTAAC
>ERZ1034998.682-NODE-682-length-21562-cov-5.861301_pt1 | contig 21562 bp, 17 predicted proteins | sample MGYA00520621_ERZ1034998 | MGnify/ENA primary metagenome ERZ1034998 (study PRJEB33766, sample SAMN09781748) | gut metagenome | biome: gut microbiome | host: Homo sapiens | place: Madagascar | study: EMG produced TPA metagenomics assembly of the PRJNA485056 data set...
CCCAGCGACCGCATTCGACAAAAAGTGGTGCTCGCGAGATGAAATGCTCCGTTTTACCGATATTTCGCCTCTATAATTGCGCATATATCGGCAATTGTGGCCGCTAATCGGCATTTTATGTGCGATGTATCGAGTTGCCGTTTCTCCACATGTCTGCGGCAGCCCCAAGGAGATGCAGGGGGCGCCGGTCAGACCGGCGCAAAAGGCAAAACAACTCCGCGCGGAAATGGTTGTGTTGGCGGGAAAATCGGCGTATAATAAATTGAAAACGATCACAAAACGGAGGCTCACCTATGAAACTGATGGTTCTCGACGGCAACAGTATCGTCAACCGCGCCTATTACGGCGTCGGAAAGGCGCGCCTGCTGACCACACGGCAGGGGCTGCACACAAACGCCATTTACGGCTTTGTCACCATGCTGCAGAAGCTGCTGGACCAGGAGAAGCCGGATGCCGTGTGCGCGGCCTTTGACCGGCGGGAACCAACATTCCGGCACAAGGCCGACGCGGCCTATAAGGCCAACCGAAAGGGTATGCCCGAGGAGCTGGCCGAACAGATGCTGCCGCTGAAGCAGGTGCTCGACGCCATGTCCGTGCCCTGTTATGAGCTGTCCGGTTACGAGGCCGATGACCTGATCGGCACGATCAGCCGTAAGTGCGAGGCCGTCGGCTGGGACTGCGTCATCGCCACCGGTGACCGGGACAGCCTGCAGCTGATCACCGCCCACACCCATGTGCGTCTGCTGACCGGCGGCAAGGGACCGGACAGCGACCGCTGCATGACCGAATCCGCCTTTCGGGCGGAGTACGGCTTTGACCCCATCCACATGATCGACCTGAAGGCCCTGGCCGGCGACAGCAGCGACAATATCCCCGGCGTGCCCGGCATTGGTGAAAAGACCGCCATGGCGCTGGTACAGCAATATGGCTCCATTGACGCCGTGTACGCGAACATCGACAGCGTGCCCCTGAAGACCGGATTTTTATGTAAACTCAAGGAAGGCGAGGCCTCTGCCCGCCACAGCTACTGGCTGGCCACCATTGACACAAATGCGCCGCTGGATTTTGATCCGGAGGACAACCTGCGCCAGCCCTTCAAGCCGGAGCTGTATGACCTGTTTTTGAAGCTGGAATTCCAGAAGCTCATCGATAAATACCAGCTCTCCCCGGCCTGCGTGGCAGAGGAGCTGCCCACATATACCGCGGAGGCGGAAATACTGGAGACGACCGAGCGTGCCGAGGCGTGCCTGGCCCTGTGGCGCGAGGCGGCATACGTGACCGTATACGGTACACCGGATCTGGCGGCGCTGGCGGTGGAATGCGAGACCGGGGCAGACAGCTCTCTGATGGTTGAAATTTATGTCAACCGATATGCCGGTGATTGGCAGGCGCTGCTGTCCGCCCTGTTTGCGCCGGATATCCGGAAGGTTGGCCACAATGTCAAGGACATGATGCGTGCCCTGCTGGCCCAGGGACTGCCCGCCGATGGTTTCATCTTCGACACGGCGCTGGCTGCCTATCTGGTAGACGCCACTGCCGGCAGCTACGATCTGCAGCGGCTGTTTGTCACCTACTATAACGAGCAGCTGCCCCAGCCCGACCATCTGACGGCGGATGCCTTCAATCCCCTGGCTGGGGAGAACATCGCCGCCCAGACGGCGCTTATCAGCTACACCGCCGCCGTGTCCGCCCTGCACGGGACGCTCGCGCCCAAGCTGCGGGAGCTGGAGATGGAGGAATTGTACTATAGTGTGGAGTTGCCTCTGTGCCGGGTGCTGGCGGATATGGAGACAGCTGGTTTCCTGGTGGACCGGGACGCCCTGGCGGATTTCGGCGCAGCTCTGCAGAAGACCACGGACCGCGTGGAGCAGGCTATCTACGATGCCGCCGGAGAGACGTTCAACATCAACTCCCCCAAGCAGCTGGGGTATATCCTGTTCGAGAAATTGCAGCTGCCCCACGGCAAAAAGACGAAGACCGGCTGGTCCACCAACGCCGATGTGCTGGAAAAGCTGCGTCACGCCTATCCCATCGTGGACGACGTACTGTGCTTCCGCCAGTACACCAAGCTGAAGAGTACCTATGTGGACGGGCTGATGAAGGTCATCGATATGGACGGCCGGATACGCACCAGCTTCCAAATGACCGTCACCGCCACCGGGCGGCTCAGCTCCACGGAGCCGAATTTGCAGAATATCCCCACACGCACCGAGCTGGGCAGCCAGCTGCGGCGGATGTTCACGGCGGCGGAGGGCTGTGTGCTGGTGGATGCGGACTACTCCCAGATCGAGCTGCGCCTACTGGCGCATATGTCCGGCGACAAGGTCATGCAGGCGTCATTCCTGTCCGGTGCGGACTTCCACACCGCCACCGCCGCCAAGGTCTTCCACGTGCCGGAGGAGGATGTGGCGCCGGAGCTGCGCCGCCGGGCCAAGGCAGTGAATTTCGGCATTGTGTACGGCATTTCCGCCTTTGCACTGGCCCAGGACATCGGCGTCACCGTGGCAGAGGCCAAGGCGTACATGGACCGCTATTTCGAGACGTACAGCACCCTGCGGCAGTATATGACTGACGTGGTGGCACAGGCGGAGCAGGACGGCTACGTGCAGACCATGATGCACCGCCGCCGCCCCCTGCCGGAGCTGAAGAGCAGCAATTTCAACCTGCGGGAATTCGGCAAGCGGGTGGCGCTGAATATGCCGGTGCAGGGTAGCGCCGCCGATATCATGAAGCTGGCGATGGTGCGTGTGCATGACCGGCTGAAGCGGGGGGGCCTGCGTGCCCGGCTGCTGATGCAGGTCCACGACGAGCTGATCGCCGAGTGCCCGGCGGAGGAGCAGGCGCAGGTGAAGCGCATCCTCACGGAGGAGATGGAACACGCCGCCGTGCTGTCCGTTCCCCTGACGGTGGACGCCCACTGCGGAAAAAACTGGCTGGAGGCGAAGGGATAAAGCTATGAAGCACATCAAGATCGTACCCATGGCGGCGGAGCATTTGAACGACGTGGCGGCGCTGGAGTTGGCCTGCTTTTCCCGCCCCTGGTCCCGGCAGATGCTGGCCGAGGAGCTGGACAACCAGTGCGCGGCCTTTTTGGTGGCGTTGGAGCCGGAGACGGAGAAAGTTATCGGCTACGCGGGATTGCTGGTAGCCGCCGACGAGGGCTATATCACCAATGTAGCGGTGGACCCCTCCCGTCGCCGGCAGGGCGTGGCGGCCCAGCTCTTGCAGGTATTCGACAACTTTGCCCGCGGCAATCAGTTGGCGTTCCTGACGCTGGAGGTGCGGCCCTCCAACACCGCGGCTATCGCGCTGTATCAGGGCTTCGGCTTCCGCGAGGTGGGCCGCCGCCGCAACTATTATGACCTACCCAAGGAGGATGCCCTGATCCTGACGAAATACTACACGGAGGAGGCGGCGCAATGAACATATTAGCTTTCGAGTCCTCCTGCGACGAGACAGCGGTGGCCGTGGTCCGGGACGGGCGGACGCTGCTGTCCGACGCCATATTGTCCCAAGCGGATATGCACGCCCTCTATGGCGGCGTGGTGCCGGAGATCGCCTCCCGCAAGCACGTACAGGCCATCGCTGCCCTGACGGACAAGGCGTTGGCCGACGCCGGACTGGCCAAAAAGGACATCGATGCCGTGGCCGTCACCTATGCGCCGGGGCTCATCGGCGCGGTGCTGGTGGGCGTCAGCTTTGCCAAATCCGCCGCCTACGCGCTGGGTGTGCCCCTGATTCCGGTGCACCATGTGCGGGGGCACATCGCCGCCAACTATCTGGCCTTTCCGGAGCTGGAGCCGCCCTTCGTGGCGCTGGCCATCTCCGGCGGCAATACGCTGATCGTGGATGTGGCGGACTACACCGATATGACCGTGCTGGGGGCCACCCGCGACGACGCCGCCGGTGAGTGCTTCGACAAGGCGGCGCGGGTGCTGGGGCTCCCCTACCCCGGCGGCAGGCCTATGGACCAGCTGGCGCAGCAGTCCGCAGGCGGCGTGTACGACCTGCCCAGCGCCCATGTGGCCGGATCGGAGCTGGACATGAGCTTCTCCGGGCTGAAGACCGCCGTGGTGAACCTGGCGCACAACGCCCAGCAGAAGGGTGAGTCTTTGGATGCGCCGGCCCTGGCCCGGGACTTTGCCCGGGCGGTATCCGACGAGCTGGTGCCTCGGGCCATGCGGGCCTTGGTGCTTACCGGGCGGAAAACGTTGGTGGCCGCCGGCGGCGTGGCCGCCAACTCCGTTATCCGCGCCGACCTGCATGCCGCCTGCGGCAAAGCGGGCGTCAGGCTGTTTCTCCCCCCGCTGAAGTGGTGCGGCGACAACGGGGCCATGATCGGTGCCCAGGGCTACTATGAGTATCAGGCGGGCCGCACCGCCGGGCTCGACCTCAACGCCTACGCCACCATGGACCTGGGCGCACCCCTACTGTGACCAAGCACCCCCGTTTTCGGGGGTGCTTTTTGTCAACCAACCGCCGGCGGCGGTGTTATGGAAATCATCACGCCTATATCCTTTGTTCTTCTCCATGATATGACATTATGTTAAGCTAATGGCGTGTGTTTCGCGGGTGAAAGAGGTGTTTTTCGGTACTTACATTTTCTTCCATAACAAGAAAATTCAGCGTATTTAAAAGGATTTTCGCAGTGTGGAAAAAGTGGTGGAAACTGTGGATAACTCATTGTAAAAATTATGTCATGTAGAATTATGTCAAATTAACGTAAAGGCCTCCGGGTTGCTGCCGGCGTGCTGTTTTGTGTGAAAAGTATACCGGAACGGGAAAATATGCAGGGGATTTCCCGTAAGTGCTCGCCGCCGCGCAGCGCACCGCCGGCGGCGTTTTCCTTACTTTTCCGGAAGATCTGCGGCCGTTGTCAGCAATCGATTACATTATGTATTGTCATTCCCGGTACGTACCCACTTCGGAAGTAGGCGGAGCAGAAAAAGGCTCTCTTCGCCGGAAAAGCGGTTGACGGCGCCGGTAAAGTATGCTATACTACCATCTGCGTTGATGCTTGTGTGGCTCAGCTGGCAGAGCAGCTCACTCGTAATGAGCAGGTCGCTGATGCTATATAAGGCGGCTATTGCATTCCGCCCCATAGGTGTGGTAAACTAACAAACAGAGTACGGCGAGGAGCCGATTCTCATAGAGATGCTTGTGTGGCTCAGCTGGCAGAGCAGCTCACTCGTAATGAGCAGGTCGCCGGTTCGAATCCGGCCACAAGCTCCAGACTCCTCGCGGATGACGCGAGGAGTTTTTCTATGTACAAGAGCAGCGACAAGCGATATACGGTTCCCATGAAGAACGCGGAGGCCTCCGTCCGCATGGAGGGCTGTCAGGTAACGCCTCAGATGCGGGAGCAGTGCCAGCGGGTGCTGCGTGGCGAGGTGACCACGGCGGAGCTGCTGCGGCGTTTTGCAAAACCAGCCGAGAGGTGACGATGATATGGCGTACAGCATCGATCCCATTCAGGACAACTGTTATCCCGGCACAACGGTGCTGGTGAACAAACTGCATATCCATGACGAGGCCGCGCTGCAAGAGGCGGAGGCTCTCGCCACCTATGTCAACGCCTCCAAGCTGGAACAATGCCCGCTGGAAGGCGTTTTTGATTTTGCCCACTACAAGGCGATCCATCAATTTCTTTTCTCTGACCTGTACGATTGGGCGGGGCAGATCCGCACGGTGAACCTCAGCAAGAAGGGGACGGATTTCTGTCCCGCCGAAATGATCGAACCGCAGGCCAAGCTGATTTTTGACCGGCTGAAGGAGCAGAATTACTTCAAGGGCTTGTCCCATGACGCCTTCGTGGAGGAGATCACCGATTTTTACTGCACCACCAACTACCTGCACCCCTTCCGCGAGGGCAACGGCCGCACCCAGCGGGCGTTTCTGACGCAGCTTATCCGCAGCGCGGGACATGACCTCAACTGGTCGGAGGTGGATGGCGACCTGCTGATGATCGCCACCATCCAGGCCGCGCAGGGTGTGACAGACCCGCTGCGGCAGGTGCTTGGCGAGGCGATCAAGTGAGTATAGCAAAGAGCCGGCGCAGGGAATTCCCTGCGCCGGCTCTTTTGCTATTGACTATAGTTACAGCAGTTCTTTTTGAGCAAACTCGAATGCGGCAGTCGTTATACCCTCAGATGCAGCTTTAATTGCAGGTTCTAACACCTTGAGCAATTCTAATTTCTTATAATGCTTTGCTTGGGGTGTTGCATCATAATAGGTTACGTCATCCGTAGTGCGCCTGACTATGTAGCCAGCTTCAACCAAGCGATCAACATATCCGTTGAACTCGTCCTCACACAGACCGTACAAGGCCGGCAGCACATGAAAGTGATTTCGGGACGCATTGACAATACTGCAATAAATGGCATCGCTGGTTTTTGCTCTTGCTTTCGTATAGGGTTTTCTTGCCGAAGCAGGAACATAATCCTCAGCAAGACTTGCCCCTGGGATATATCCTTTTTCAATCCACACCCTAACCGTTCGTTCGCTTATAGTGTGCTTCGTTGCAAAATCAGAAATTGTCATTTGTTTCTCCCCATGCCATTGGTTGTTCTATGGTGATATTCGTCCAGTCAGACACATCGCACTGCCTGTTTCTATCACTTCCCGTTGCCACCAGTGTGCCGTCAGCTTTCAGGCCAATTGTATGGTTGTGACCGGCTGACACAGCCACAATATCAACCCAGTCGGACACGTTGCACTGACCAAAGTGATTTCTACCCGCTGCCACCACCGTCCCATCAGCTTTCAGACCAATTGTATAATTGTGACCCGCTGACACAGCCACAATATCGACCCAGTCAAGCACATCACACTGCCCGTACTCATTATAACCTACTGCTACCACCGTACCATCGGTCTTTAAACCGATTGTACAGTCGTTACCGGCAGACACGGACACAATATCGGTCCAGCCAAGCACATCGCACTGTCCATATTCATTGTAGCCCGTTGCTACTACTGTACCGTCAGCCTTCAGACCAATTGTATGATTGTGACCCGCTGACACAGCCACAATATCCTTCCAGTTGGACACATTGCACTGTCTGCTTGCATTATTGCCCGTTGCTACCACTGTGCCATCTGCTTTCAAGCCAATTGTGTGGTTGTGACCGGCTGACACGGACACAATGTCAACCCAGTCGAGCACATCGCACTGCCCGCACTCGTTATAGCCCGTTGCCACCACCGTGCCGTTGGCTTTTAGGCTAATCGTATAATTGTAACCGGCAGACACATCCACAACATCCTTCCAGTCAGATACATCACATTCCCCATATGCATTATAGCCCGTTGCCATTACCGTCCCATCTGCTTTTAAGGCAACGGTATGGTTATTGGCAGAAAGACTATCAGAAAACAGTTGGAACAGCGGTATGCACCGATCTCTGGCATCCTTGTAATTGCCAAGCGAACCAAAAGTTATCGCAGCCTCTGCATAGCCGCCGGAATCAAGCAAATGTATTGCTTTATTATATTTTTGCTTGGGGATAATTACCGTTGTCAGAACGATTACAAACGCCATGCAAGCACACACAATAGGCGCACCGATGACAAATGCTTTTTTGCGCTTCCTTCTTGCCTTGTTAGCCGCAATTCTGCGCTCTTCAGCTTTGCGCTCTGCTTCAAGCCGCTCGGCCCTTTCTTTTGCCTTGATTTCTTCAATTCTCTTTTGACAAGCGCAAATTTGTTCGTCCGAGTCCTTCCAGCCGAGAATAGATTGGAACATCTGAATCGCTTCTTCACAAGAAACTGTACTATCCTCGGCTATTTTGAATTTTGCGGAGGAGTAAATTCCGTCCTTGCGGCAGATTTCCGCCTTATCAAGACAACTCTCGGCAAGGGCGTCGGCATCCTTAAAGTCAGGAATACTCTTGAATTTATTAGCAGCCGATCGGTAGGCATCCTCCGAATCTGCGAGGCTCATTGCATTTGCAGCATCGTTATAAATTCGCGTCAGGCGGGCGTTCTCATTGCGGTCGTTGATGTCAGAGATGTATCCGCACAGGGTTGACGATAGCTTTTCATCACCGAAACGGACTGCTTTTTGGTAATTGTTGCTGTTATCAAACGGTTGCTCACAATTTGCGAGGTCATCGACCTTTCGCACCCGCAGCTCCGCCATCAGCTTACCCAAATACGCTTGCGCGCACTCTGGATCGATATCCAGCACCTTTTCACAGTACTCATCGGCACTGTTCCAATCGCCGTCCTCCAAGAAGATGAAAGCTCGTTTCAGCAGCGGCGCGGTGTTGGCGGCGCTCTCCTGTACCACCACAGTTTCTTTGGCCGCGGGCTTGTCAACTTCCGTCAGCTTCTTGATACCGCGGATCAGATCCTGCATGAAGCCCAGCTTGGACATATCCTGCGCCTGCAAATGGGAGAACTCCTCCGGCAGATCGTAGGGATCCATATCGCGATAGGCGGGGATCAGCACCTTCTTTGCGCCGCCCCGGATCAACGCCAGATAGCGGCTCCACTCGTTTTTCACCCAAACAGCGTTGAAGTACTCCGGTTTCGTGCCCAGCACCACCATGACCTTGGCACTGTTCAGTGCGGCGAATATGTACGGCTCGTAGGCGGTACCCAACTTGTCCTCCAGCGTGATGCGGGAGAAGAACACCTTGAAGCCCTCCTGCGTCAGCTGGTGGTAGAGATCGGTGGCCAGCACGCTGTCCGGTGTCCGGCGGCCATTGGCGTCCGTCTCCTTGTAGCAGATGAATACATCAAAAGGTTCTTCCTTCTGGGAAATCTCCAGAATGCCCTTCTGAATTTCGTTGATTGCTTTAGCCTCGGCCTCGTAGACCACCCGCTGGGCGGCGTCGGCGTACTGGACGGCGGACTTGTAGTCTTCGTCATCGAAAACGGACGTGTACTGGGCGCGGTTCACCGTGGGCATGCGCTTGTGGGTGGCGGGGTCCTCTACATACTCGATACCGTAGCGGCACAGCACCAGCGACCAGTACGCCTCGGCGTCGGTCTTGTCCTCGTTGAGAATCTGCTCATAGATGCCCGCCGCCTTGTCGAAGTCGTTGTTGCGGCGGAAGTGGTTGGCGCGGTCGTAGAGGTTGGCGCGCCGGTCGTCGTCCAGCTTAGGCAGCGTCTGTGTCGTGCCGCAGTATTCGCACACGGCTACGGATTCACCGGGATTGACGTGCAGCTCCCCGCCGCACATTTTACATTTGAAGATGGACATAGTTACTCTCCTTTACTTGCCTTAATCGCAGTATAGAGATTGCTCGCAATAGTTTTTGCTATGCCTCCAAATATAGGAATACACTCACCTATAAGGTCGATAATCAACTCGGGACTCTGTTTAATAAGTGCTTTGCCAAATGGTTCATTGTCTAGGCATTGAATATCCCTTTTGTCGCGTTTCGTATTTTCGATGATTTTCTTTCTAAGTTCACTACGTGATGCTCCATCACCAATTGCAAGGATTAAATCAAGAAAATAGGACAACTTTACTTGGAGTAGATTAGATGTCAATTGTATCTCAACAAATCCTCCCGCTTCTTCTATAGCATTTTTTATTTCAAGGAATAAGTTTTTGTCAGGAATATAAATCTTGATTTTCCCATTTTCAAATGTTGCCTTTTTAGATACTAATTCAAAAGACTTCTTCCAAGAAAAATCTTCGTAGGGATAGACCAATTCTTTTCTTACTTTCAAATTGCTAACCCTCGCTTGAGTAATACATAACGCCTTTGATAATGTGTAATCACTATAGGAATTAAAATTCTCTGGACCATCCTCTTTTAAAATTCGTTCAATAAAAATTGAAAACATAAGGGTCTCAATATCAGCTTTTGAGGTTGAACCAAAATTACAATTGTAGAACAACTCTGCGATTTTATCAAATGCCTCGGCCTTTACCGCTTCCGTTGGAAACAGATGCCTGTATGTTAACTCAGCTCTGTCTATCACGACTCAAAATCCCCCTTATTTATTCAGCTTGCACAGTCGGTTTCGTTCCGTCAGGGTGGCGGCGGCACGGCGGCAGAGGACGGCAGCACTGTCCAAATCGCCATCGGTGAGACTGCGCTGCAATTCGTCCAAACAGGCAGACAGGGACATCTCCACATCCACCAGCGCATCGCTGCTGACAGGATCGCTGAATCGTAAGTCCTCCGCCAGCTTTTGCAGTGCGGCTCGCAGATCCGGTGCGTCGCACTGGTTTACCAGCGCGTTGGCCTTGGACTGCATGGCGCGCATGGGGCTTACATCCTTTTTCAGCTGCGCGTCCTGCCGCTCCACCTCATCACGCATCATGTCGGCGGCAATGCAGCCCACCGCCGCAGCCGCCAGCGTGACGGCAAAGAGAATCACGCCCACCCATGTGGGCACCCATTTGGCCAGCGCCATGACCAGCAAGCCCAGCACCAGCTGCACCGCCAGATACACCACGCCGAGGCGGGCGATGGGGAAGCCGTAGAACTTGCTGCGGACACTCTCGCCGTTGCGGAAGGAAATTTTGAAAATGTAGAGCTGTGCGAGAAATGCGATAAGGGTAAACACAAAGCTCAGCCAGTAGGCCCCATTTTTCACAAAGGGTACGGCCAGCACGATGACAAGCCATGCCGCCAGTACGATGCCGAGAATGACCAGCCCGCGCACGCTATTCTTGTTTTTCATATCCATGCTCCTCCTTTATGTAAGCCCACCGGCTCATTCGCCCCGCTTCTTGCCGCAGTTGGGGCAGAAGTTGCTCTTGATGTTCGTCTGACCGCAATCACAGTCCCAGCCCGCGTCCGGCGCGGGCTTTTTCGCGCCGCAATCCGGGCAGAAATTGCTGGTGATGTTGGTCGCGCCGCAGCTGGGACAAGTCCATCCGTTCTGCAGAACAGGTTTCTTCGCGCCGCAGTCGGGACAGAAGTTGGAGGTGATGTTCGTCCGCCCGCAGGCGCAGCTCCAACCACCCGCGGAGGCGGCTGCATCAGGAGCAGGCGAGGTGATCCCGCTGAAAACGGGGTTCAGGGCGTCCTTGGTCATGTTGACCACGCCGCCCATAGCGCCCAGCGCCACACCCAATCCGGCAATGTCGCCCAGACCGCTGCCGCCGCCGTTGGAGCCCATCTCGCCCAAGCCTGCGGCGTAGGCCTTCTGCACCTCGGATTGCAGCACGTCCTTCTGGGTATAGCCCTTGGCACGCATGATCTCCGCCTCGGTAAGGCCCGCCATGCGCTGTGCCTGTGCCTCCGCCTGCGCCTTGATGACCGTCCGCTCCGCCTCCCGGCGTGCTACCTCTGTCTCGGTGGTCTGGCGTTCCAGCTCCACCTTGCGCTGGGCGGCGGTGATGGCCGCCTTGCTCTCCTCCTGCGCGGTGCGGTAGGTCGCCTCGCTCTGCGCCTGCACGGTCTTGACCGCCGCCTCCGCCTGATAGGTACGGGTCTGGAGCATGACGGTGTGCAGCTCCCGGATGCGCTTGAAGTTGGGATCGTCCTCCGGCAGCACGATGTGGGTCACATAGAACTGCGGGATAGTCAGGCCGTACTCCTCAAATCCCGGCAGGATCTTCTGCCGCAGGTCGGTGGAGATGTCGTCCACCCGCTCGTCGATCTCCAGCAGGTCGATCTGCTGGTTCTTGATGATGGCGGGCAGGTTGCTGCGTACCGCGTTGACGATCAGCGGGCGGAAGGCGTTCTGCACGGACTTGGTAAAGCCCGCCTGATCGCCCCACGCGATGCCACTCATGGTGCCTACCAGCTTCAGAAGCAGCTTGCGGGCGTCGGACACCTGCAAATTCAGTTCGCCGGACGCGCCGATCTCCAGCGGCACGCTGGTCAGCGGATCGATGAACCGCACCTTGTCCGGCGTGCCCCACTTAATGGCCATCTGCACCGTCTTGTTGATGAAGTAGACCTCACTGTGGAAAGTCCCCTCGGTGTCGGTGGGCAGCTTATAGAGCTTTTCCAGCAGGGGCAACTGCTGGGTCTCCAGCGTGTAGCGTCCCGGCCCGAACAGATCCAGTGCCTGTCCGTCCCGGAAGAAGATGGCCTCCTGACTTTCGTGGACGATGAGCTGCGAGCCGAAGTTGAAGTCCTCAATGGGGTGCTTCCACACCAGTGTTTCGTTGTCGCCCTCATACTTGATGATGCTGGCAAGGCCGTCCTTGCGGATGCTCTCCTGCATGATCTGCGCGGGAACATCGTTGTCGTAGTCGCAAACAGGGCAGACGAAGTGTGCCGCCGCCTTGGATGTACGCAGCCGCACGCCGCACTGGCCGCAGGAGAACTCCGCCATCTGGTTCTGCTCGTCCATGGTGTTGATGGGCTCGTGGCAGACGGGACACCGAGCCTTGTCACCTGCGGTCTGGTCAAAGATCACCGTGTTGCCGCAGTGGGGGCATTGCCGCGACGCCATCTTATCCGTGCGGACGTTGATGGTATATCCGCAGGCGCAGTCGATCTTCTTCCGGGCAAAGAACCCGGTTTTGCCCTCGGCAAACTTGCCGCAGTTGGGACATTCTATTACAAATTTAGCCATTGTTGGCCTCCTCTCTCACTTTTCCAGTCTCTTCAACTCTATCTCAATCTCCGCCAGCCGGTTTTCCATATCCCGCCGCTTGCCGCCGGAGAACAGACCCTTTATGTAGGGCAGCTCCGTTTCGATTCGCTGCTTTTCAGCCTCCAGAGCGGCGATTTTATCAAGCCGCTGCTTTTCGGCTTCCGCGACGGCTCTATTCACTACATCATCAAAGTTATCAAACAGCTTCCAGCCGGATACATCGCATTGACCGTTCTCATTGTCACCACAGGCTACCACCGTACCATCGGCCTTCAGCCCGACCGTTACGGTGCAGTCAGCGGCAATTTCCACGATATCTGTCCAGCCGGATACATTACATCGACCACAATAATTGCTACCACAGGCAACCACTGTGCCATCGGATCTCAGCCCGACCGTATGCTCGAGACCGGCGGCAACTGCCACGATATCTGTCCAGCCGGATACATTACATTGACCAGAAAAATTGTCACCACAGGCTACCACCGTACCATCGGATTTCAGCCCGACCGTATGCTCGTAACTGGTGGCAACTGCCACGATATCTATCCAGCCGGATACATCGCATTGACCGTCGTAATTTGATCCACGGGCCACCACCGTACCATCGGATTTCAGCCCGACCGTATGGAAGCGACCGGCGGCAACTGCCACGATATCCGTCCAGTTGGATACATTGCATCGGCCTTTATAATTCTCCCCACAGACCACTACTGTACCGTCGGACTTCAGTCCGACCGTATGGTTGTCACCGGCGGCAACTGCCACGATATCTGTCCAGTGGGATACATCGCATAGACCGTTCTCATTGTCACCACAGGCTACCACCGTACCATCGGATTTCAGCCCGACCGTATGGCGGCCACCGGCGGCAACTGCCACGATATCTGTCCAGCCGGATACATTACATTTACGCTTGTCACCACAGGCAACCACCGTACCATCGGATTTCAGCCCGACCGTATGGAAGCCACCGGCGGCGATCGTGCGTGGCGCATGGGAGTGATGGTATACTGGCAGCTTTTTCGACAGATATTCCCTGCGTCGTGCTTCTTCCTGTTTTCTGCGTGTTTCTTCTTGTCCTCTGCGTATTACTTCTTGGAGGTTTCTTTCTTTAATCGTTGCAACATGGCCATTTAGCTCGTTTGTTAGTTTTTCTTCACCAAACCGCTGCACCTTCTGATAATTACTGTTATCATCAAACGGCTGCTCCTGATTTGCCAATTCTCCCCGTCTGCGGGTATGCAACTCCGCCATCAGTTTGTAGAGATACGCCGTGCCGTTTTTCGGTTCCATGTCCAGCACTTTTTCACAGTATGTATCCGCGTTATCCCAATCACCATCCGCAAGGAACATTTCAGCGCGTTCCAACAGCGAAGTGACCGTTGGATTTACCGTGGGAGCAGGAGCTGCCGTTGTGTCCGCAGCAGGCGCAGCGCCCACGCCTTTCCCCATGATCTTATCCACGCCGCGCAGAAGATCCTGCATCGCGCCTACCTTGCCCATGTCCTGCGCCTGGAGCTTGGCGAACTCCTTGGGCATATCGTAGGCGTCGATACCCTTGTAGCAGGGGATCAGGTGCTTGCTCTTGTCCTTGGTCATCAGCTGCAAAAAGCGGCTCCACTCGTTTTTCACCCACACGGCGTTGTAATACTCGTAGTCCGTGCCGAAAGCCAGCATGATTTTGGCACTGTGCAGCGCGGCAAAGATATACGGTTCGTACTCTGTGCCAAGCTTGTCCTCCAGCGAAATGCGGCTGAAAAACACCCGGTAACCCTTCTCTGTCAGCGCGTCGTACACATCCTGCGCGATCACGCTGTCCACGGTGCGCTGGCCGTCCTCGGCAGTCTCCTTATAGCAGATAAAAATATCGTAGGGCGGCTCTTTGCCGGACACCTCCACGATGCCACGGCGCAGCTCCTCGATGGCCTTGGCCTCGTCCCGGTAGACACGCCGCGCCACGGCGTCGGCGTTCTCCAGCGCCTGCTCAAAGTCGCTGTCTTCCATTACGCTGTCAAAGCTGGAGCGGTGGCAGGTGGGGATCTTCTTTCCTGTGGCGGGGTCATCCACATACTCGATGCCGTAGCGGCACAGCACAAGACCCCAGTAGGCCTCGGCCTCCGTGGGGAAGTCCGCCACGATGCTCTCGTACACACCGGCAGCCTTGTCGAACTCACAGGCGAGGCGCAGCCGATTGGCGCGGGCGAATAGTGTCAGCTTTTTCTCATTGTCGGCGGCGGGCACGGTCTGCTGCGAGCCGCAGTATTCGCACACGGCGACGCTGCTGCCCTCGATCAGCTCCAGATCTCCTCCGCACATTTTGCATTTGATAATAGACATTTCTTTTTCTCCCCTCGTTTATTTCTGTGGACGGTCAGTTCCGTCCTGTCGTTCTGAAACTTCCATGTGTTCCAATGCGAACTCAAAGCACTTGACCATGATCTCGTTGCGGGTGCAGCCCACATATTTGGCGATAGCGTCAATGTCGCGAATCATATCCTTGGGCAGACGCATGGAGATCACAGCAGACTCCTCCGTATACTTTTTCGGCTGAATGATCAGTTTTGGCACAGCCATAGCAACACCTCCCAGGTGGTCAAAATTACGCATATTGATTATACTACGATTGTATTCTATTGGCAATATGCACGGAGCATAGGGTGGCGGATAATGGGAAGATTCGGCGAATGATACATAAAATCCTCTCTAATTTGTGCATATTTAACGCCATGCATCTGGAATCGAATTGACGATAAGAAAGAACGGCACGAAGGAATACCCTTCGTGCCGTTCACTGTTTTGCATTTTCTGATTTGCGTTTGTTCTTACATTTTGTCTCTGTTTACAAAATCTTCCCTAATAACCTTCAGAGCGTCTTTCTCGGAGAGCTTCCCTGCAAGGTATGCATCCCGTGCTTCCGTTGCATTTTCCAACCACTCATAATACTCCGCATAGCTCAGATCCCTTTTGGATGCCTTTTTATTCGGATCCAGCGCACGCTCATAGCGCTTGTACATTCGCTGCTTTGCACGGTCAAATTCCTCCACGACCTTTTTGTTCTGCGCCTGCAGCTTATGCTTTAATGCGGGACCCAAGTCCTTGCATGTTTTATCGTCCTTCAGCACTCTGTCGCAATACAAGGTTTTCTTGGCGGTCTTTGGAATGAAGTATCTGCCGCAGCATTCACACAATGCTACGCGCGGTTCGGCAGCGATAAAGTGGAGTACCAGAAACGTGTAGTAGTCAGCCGCAGAACGAAACAGATACTCTGGGGTATGCAGATTTGAAAAGCTGGAAATCTGTGTGAATTCTACATCCTGCAAGCTCCGATATTTTTTGCCCAGATCGACGGGGACATGGAAGCGCATATCCCGCAGGATATTGTTCACAGAGAATTGTGTAAGCATTACCGCAGACAATTCTGAAATGATTTCCTCCACGGCAGTCACGGGATATGTGTCGCTCCCGTCAGCAGCGGGGATTCGGTCTTCCATGATGGTTCTCGTAAGCGTTCCATATAGGGGATCGTCTTCTTCAAACTCCTCGATCAAATCTTGCACCGTATCCTGTATGAACTCAAATACACGCATATCGACGGTATCCTTCCCGTCGCCGTCCTGCGTGACCAGATATGCAGCGGACAGCCGGATGCGATCTACGATAAAGGCATAGAAATCAAAAATGAGTTCAGAGAACAGGATGACCTCGTCATTCAGCGTTGTCGCCTCCAATTCTGTCTCGCCAGATATGGAAACCAACGTGCGTTTCAGACTTCCGTCGTCGCCCGGCGTGACATACAGGCCGAGTTTTCTCTCCATTGGCGTACCTTCCCATTTTGTCCACAAGTGATCTTTCTCCGCAGCGGAGGAAGATCACTTTTTCATGTATAGCGTCCTGCATTCATTATACCATGAACACACTGGGTCGTACAGAAAAATAAACTTTAGATTGGAGATGATATGCATGACGCATCAACAACTGCAAACCATCGACGCGGACACGCTGCTGTCCACTACATTGCCGCCCACACGGTTCATCATAGACCGGCTGCTGCCGCAGGGGTTACACATCCTTGCCGGAGCACCGAAGGTGGGCAAATCGTGGCTGGCTCTGTGGCTGTGTCTGCAAGTGGCGCGGGGAACAAGCGTGTGGGACTTCCCGACCCATAGAGGTACTGTGCTCTACCTCTGCCTGGAGGACAGCCTCACCCGTATCCAAAGCCGCCTGTTTCAGATCACCGACGACGCACCGGAGGCACTGCACTTCGCCACCCTCGCCGCAGGCATCGCCGAGGGGCTGGAGGAGCAACTCACCAACTTTCTTACGCAGCACCCCGACACATCACTGGTGGCCATCGACACATTACAGCGCATCCGCACCGGCAGCGACAGCGGCAATCCCTACGCCAACGACTACCGTGACATCTCTGTACTGAAAGCGTTGGCGGACAAGCACCACATCGCCATCCTGCTCATTCACCACCTCCGTAAGATGAACGATGATGACCCCATGAACATGATCTCCGGCACGACAGGCATCAGCGGAGCGACAGACAGCAACTTCGTGCTGAAGGAACGTAGGCGCGGCAGCGGTGAAGCGACCCTGTACTGCACCGGACGGGACATAGAATACCGCGAGCTGCCGTTGGTATTCGATAAGAGCAGCTACACATGGCGGCTGACAGAGCCGGTGGAGGGGGAACGCACTTCCATCGACCCGGAGGCAATTTCCCTCTCTGTCTTTCTGCGGGGGCTGGGCAGCTTCGAGGGAACAGCTACGGAGTTGAGTGCGCTGCTGGAAGCAAAGACAGGGGAGAGGCTAACGCCCAGTGTGCTGTCCAAGCGGCTGGTGAAGTACGCGGAGGTACTGGAGCAGAACGGTATCCGCGTGGTCAGCGAACGCACAAGGACGGCGCGGACACTGAGTATCCTTTGCCTTCCGTGTGACGGGAGTGACGGCAGTGACGGGAAAAACTGATATGGTGCCTGTGTTGAATTTGCCGTCACACCTGTCACAGCCGTCACAGAGCGAAAATGTACCGATTTTTGCCAGAGGCACACGATGCTATTTCACTCCAAAAAATCACGATTTTGGAGCAAACCCGGGGAAGGAAAAGGGAAATTCGCAGCCACACCACACCTCTCACTCGTTGCCCGCCGTGTTGCCGCCTGTGGGCCGCTGTGTGGCCTCGCAGGGCGAAGGTGGGGTACGGATACCTTCCAGCCTATTTGGGCGCGTGTTGGGGAGCTTTTCGGTGTGCCGAAAGCGAAGCAGGAGAAAGGGGTGGCGTCGTGGACGCCCCCACCCCGGTCACTTCTGCCCGCAGTGCGGGCAGTTGCGCCGTTCCACCAGCGGCGTCGTAGAAGGGAATTTTCGGCGGGCGGTGGGGTCGAAAACAGAAAAAGTCCCGCAGTTGCGGAACAAACTGCGGGGTCACAGCAAAAATCTAAGGAGAAAAACGAAAATGACAAACAACAAAGAAAAGTACGCTTTTTGGCTCACGCCGGAAGCAAAGAAAATGATAGAAATAAACGCACCGCTGTCCAACTGCGGCAGCCAAAGTGAGTTCGTGGAGAAGGCGGTTCGGTTCTACGACGGCTACCTGAAGGTGCAGAACGCCGGAGCGTTCCTGCCCCACGCCGTTGCGGATGTGCTGGAAGGTACGCTGGGCGTGTACGGTGACCGGCTGGGCAGACTGCTGTTTAAGCTGGCGGTGGAGCACAACATGACAAACCATCTGCTGGGCGGTGACGTAGATATGACCCGTGAGGAGTACAACAAAATGCGCGGCAGCAGTGTCCGTGAGATCAACAGTACACGGGGTACCATCTCACTGAAAGATGTGATCAGCGATCTGCAAGGGTGACAATCGGAGGTGCATCATGTTTCTATACGAAGGAGACTGTTTGAAAAATGTGACTGTCATTCGAGGCATCCGATATGTAACGGTCAGCCACTACAGCGGTGACAAAGAGGTTTGTGACAAGCTGGGAGATATGCTCACAGATGCCTTTCGCTCATGCGATCTGCACGAAGTTACGAATGCTTCTTCGTCAGATGTGGATATAGCTATTGACGGTGAATAAGGATATTGTGTGTGGCGAAAGGAGTGAAAGCTATGGAAGAAAAAGCGGCGGTCTACTGTCGGCTTAGTCAAGACGATGGCAGCGTGGGCGAATCCGGCAGCATTCAGACACAGCGCACATTGCTGACGCAATACTGTAAAGAACAGCATATCAGCATCGCGGACTACTACTGCGATGACGGCTGGAGTGGTACAAACTTTGAGCGCCCGGAGTTCCAGCGGATGTTGGAGGACATCGAAAGCGGAAAAATCAACACGGTCATTGTGAAAGACCTATCCCGCTTCGGCAGAGAATACGCACAGATGGGTATGTACATTGAACACTACTTCGAGCAGAAAAATGTCCGCTTCATCTCGGTGGCGGAGAGCATTGACTCCTCCAAGGGACTGGACAATCTGGTGCTGCCCTTCACCAATGTTATCAACTCGTTCTATGCGCGGCAGGCATCTACCAAAACGAGAGCCGCACATCAGGCCAGAGCAAGAAGCGGAATGTTTATGGGCAGCCGTGCGCCGTTCGGCTATCAGAAAGACCCCAATGACCGCCATCATCTGATCGTTGACCCGCCGGCAGCGGATGTGGTGCGGGACATCTTCCGCATGTTTGCTGACGGCATCGGCTATGTGCGGATGACAAAGATCCTGCGGGAAAAGGGAGTTCTCAATCCGCAGGCCTACTTCAACCAAAATAATCCGGATTACTATAAGAGTGACTACTGGCGCAAGCCTTTTGACTGGCACGCCAGCTCCATCCGTACCATCCTCGAGAACCCGGTGTATCTGGGAAAGGTAGTTTTCGGCCGCAGCAAGACAAAGGGCTTCTTCGATAAACGGCGTGTGGAAACGGATGAGTCCGAGTGGATCGTAGTGGACAACACGCACGAGGCGTTGATCACACGAGAGCTGTGGGACACAGTGCATCAGATGATGCGTGCCAAGCGGCGCGAAAATGCCAGCGGCGAGGTGCAGCCCTTCGCAGGACTGGTGAAGTGCGCGGATTGCGGCTCATCGCTGAATGCCAGCTACGATAAACGCAAGGGGCGATATACGGGCTTCTCCTGCTGGGTGTACAAAAACTACGGGAAATCCCGCTGCACCTCCCACGCCATCGGATGGAAAACACTGAACCAACTGGTGCTGGAGGATATTCGGCGCAATGCGGTGGAGGCGCGGCGGTCAGCACAGGATTACATGGAGATGCTGGTCTCACTCCACACGGAGAAGCAAAAGGCGGAGGTCGACCGATACAAGCGGGAGCTGAAACGGGTGGACAAGCGTATTGGCGAGTTGTCCAAGATCCTCAACAAGCTCTATGAGGATGCGGCATTAGAGAAGATCAGCGAGGAACGGTATCAGGCCATGGCTCCGAAATACGAACGGGAGCAGGCCGCCCTCCAAGGGCGGCGGGAGGAGCTGGCAGCAGAGATTTCTAAGAGTGATAAGGTCTACGAAAATATCGAACAGTTCCTACCCCTCATCTGGAAATATACCGGTATCACTGAGTTGACGCCCTACATCCTTAACGAACTGATTGAGAAGATCGTGGTACATGAAAAGGCAGTCGGGCCGGATGGTGTCAAGACCCAGCAGGTGGACATCTACTATAAATTCATCGGCTGCATCAACCTGCGGCATGACGGCGGTTGCATCGGCGAGGTGATCAAGACAGATAAGGCGCAGTCGAGAAGCCGACCGGCATAAAGAAAATGGAGTACCGGCAAACGCCGGTACTCCATTTTCTTCAATTTGTTTATTCACCCTTACCAACAACCACCGGTCGCCGGTTCGAATCCGGCCACAAGCTCCAAAAAAGCAACTCCCGATAGGGTGTTGCTTTTTTTATTAAGCTTGTCCGGAGTCGAAGTTTATCCCCCCTCGCGGGGGAAATCCGGCCACAAACTCCCAAAAGCAACTCCCGAGAGGGTGTTACTTTCTTGTTTGAAACGACAAATAGATGTATTATGCACGAAATGCCTATTAGTGATCATAATCGCTGGTATATGCACAATTATAGAGGCGGAATATCGGTAAAGCGGAACATTTCATCTCGTGAGCACCACTTTTTGTCGAATGCGGTCGCTGGGTGTCGAACGAAAATGTTGGTTTTCGACAAATTGCCCTTGCATTTGCTGTCTGTTTGTGGTATTTTTGATAGCGTCAAAGCGGTTCGTGGTGTGTATATGGGGAATTGCGTGCCGTTAAAATTATGTTAAAGGGGAAAGTGAATATGGAGAACAAGATCACTGTATGCGTTGCGGATGCGGACCAGGCGTATCGGACAGAGTTGTGCGATTTCTTGAAGAAGCAGGGGGATATCTGTCTGATCGGCAACACCGCCGACGGCCGTGAGGCGTTGGCGATGGTGGAGGCACAGCACCCCGCCGTGCTGGTGCTGGACACGGTGCTGCCCGGGCTGGACGGCACAGGTATCCTGCGGCGGCTAAAGGGCAAGTCCGAGACGCGGTGCATTGTGGTGACGGAATTCCGCACCGCCGAGGCGGCCCGGGACATCCGGGATGCCGGCGCCTATGCATTCCTGCCCAAGCCGGCGGACGACACCTCAGTGCTGGAGCATATCCGCCACGCGGCAGGCCCGCGCTGCGACCTGCCGCTGCAGCAGCTGGAGATGATGGTCACGGCCATCATCCATGAGATCGGCGTGCCGGCGCACATCAAGGGCTACCAGTACCTGCGGGAAGGCATTATCCTGACGGTGCGGAACATGGAGGTCATCAACGCGGTGACGAAGGTGCTGTATCCGGAGATCGCAAAGCGGTTCGGGACGACGCCCAGCCGGGTGGAGCGCGCCATTCGCCACGCGATCGAGGTGGCGTGGGACCGCGGCGACCTGGAAACGCTGCAGAAATACTTTGGCTATACGGTGAACTCCGCGAAGGGCAAGCCCACAAACTCCGAATTCATCGCCATGATCGCCGACCGCCTCCAATTACAGGC
>ERZ1034998.691-NODE-691-length-21445-cov-12.213932_pt1 | contig 21445 bp, 18 predicted proteins | sample MGYA00520621_ERZ1034998 | MGnify/ENA primary metagenome ERZ1034998 (study PRJEB33766, sample SAMN09781748) | gut metagenome | biome: gut microbiome | host: Homo sapiens | place: Madagascar | study: EMG produced TPA metagenomics assembly of the PRJNA485056 data...
ATTATCAGCATGTTGTACGATATCAGACATAAAATAGAATAATATAAGAAAGTATCACAATCTATAGAAACTGTCCGGCAGGCGTACCATTCTCCTGCATCTCTCGGGTTTTCCCTGTCAAGCCAGCGGCGTGTGGACGGGTACGAAATTTTCCACCTCGAACAGTTCCTCGATTGTCTATAAATAATAGCATCCTTGTAATTCAATGTAAAGGTATTTAAAGTTCTTTTAATTTAATCATTTTTAGTGAGGCTTCTGGCATAATGGTGGAAGCCTCCAAAAAACCTGCACTTTTGCAATACAAAATGCAGGTTTTCCCCATATTTTCAAGGATTTTCAGCCTATGAAACCTAGCGTTTTTTCTTTAGCTGCACTCACTATTGGAAGTTCACATACAATTGGGAGCTACATACTACTCTAATAGGTTCACATTTGTTTAGCAAATCTATTTATTGCCTCCCATACTAAAAATTCTATGATATTCCTGCCAAAATCTTTAAACTATGTACTTGACTATACTCTTTAACACTTAAATACAGCTTTGTCTTTACAAAATCACTCCATCTAAAAGTGCATCGTGCACTTGCTTGCACTTCTATCGGCTTTATTCCACGTTTACGATAGTTATTACAAATTGTTGCAAATAATGTACAAAAATCATGTCCCTGCGTTCCATAATAAAGTTGCTCTTGGCTCCATACTCCAGAAACCTCGTCATAAATATCGCTAAGTATCTGCTCACTAATAAAATTACCATTCATTTGATTCACTTTTCTTACAATCACATCATTATCCATTTTTTCGGTCTCAGTATTAAATCCCTGGTTAGCAGAAAGTCCTTTTAATATTATGCCCCACTGTTTCGTTTCGTTATATTTTCGTATAACACTTAATATCTTTAATTCATTTAATATACAGTTCCTTAATTCGCGGCTTAAAAGAGGTCCTTTATAGTATTCAAAACACAAGTTGTCAATGATGTCATCGTTAGAAATTAGCATTATCTCCATGCAGTTGTAATCATAAAAAAATATCTTTTCTGACGTCGGCTCTTGTTGATAATCTCTATCACGTATACCAATAACTCTCTTATTATCTAAAAATCTATCATTAACAATTACCTCAACACCTTTTTTCCCATCATATGACTCATATATTAAGACATTTTCTGATATATACGGATGTAAAAGTCTTATATCATCTTCTCCTTCAACCAGTAAATAGATATTTTTTCTATCTATATCAGCTCCCATACACAACGTAATATCTGATATAATATCTTCTTTTGTCAAATTACTTCTTATCGAGTTGCTCGCCATAAAGTTCTCCTAAATCAATTTGTCTCTCCCAATGATTATTAATAATCTGAGGGGAATGTGTAGCTACTATTACATTTATTCCTTTGTAAATAATAATTCTAAGTAAGTCATCCATAAATTTTTTCTGCCAAGTAATGTGAAGCGAAATTTCCGGCTCATCAATCATCAACAGAATATTTTCCTGTGTCCCAAAGATTAAATCATAAAACAACACAATTTCTTGTTTTTCACCAGATGATAACTGATTCAATCTCAATTGTTTTTGATTTTCATCCACAATATCTATTCCACAATCTTTAGATATTCTTACATTTTTAAACGACAACCTATTATTGATAATATCCGTGTATAACTCTAATTTATCAATAAAATCCCTATATACACCATACTTAACCTCGAAATCATCAAAATAGATTTTTAAAGCTTTTGCATGCTCATCTCTAAACACAAAATTTGATGTTATTTGCATAGTCGATAAATCATATTTTATCATCTTTTCAAATTTTTCCATCATATCTTGCATTTTCTGCTTATACTCATCTTCTGATATTCTTTCTTCATTTTCAAACAATCTATTCGGATATGTACTATCCAATTTACTAGATATATCAGAATACTCTTGCTGCACTCTTCCAATTAAACCTTTAAATTTTTCTGGCAGCTCCTCTATAACATTAATAACTTCTTGTTCGTCACGATTATTTCTTTTTTCACGAATCAATCTCTGTTCTTTAATAAAATATACTGTTCCAACTAATTGCTTCATTTGTTGCAATAATTCTAGTAATTCCATCGAAAATAATTCTCTTTGTTCCGAAACAGTAAGTCCTCTTCTATCTTTCATATATATTTCTGACAAATATTCATTGGTTGAATATCGAATACCTCTTCTCCTGTCAATCCATGTATCTTCATCTATTCTCATGAAATACGGTCTTCTCTCCATCACTTCTTCAAAGGCACTTCTGAAAACTTGTCCATCAATAACAATACCATTGAGTATTAAAGAATCTTTGTCTTTTTCTATAACTATAGTTTTGTCATTTTTGAAGACCGCTGTTATCTTTTTAAAATCAAGCGAAAAGAAAAACATTATACCCGCAAATTCATTACCAATTGCTTCAATTGATTTCAAAATAGTTGATTTTCCATACCCGTTAGGTCCTGTTAAAATAGTCAATCCTTCTTGATTCAAAACAACTTCATAATCAAATCTTCCAAACAGTTTTTCAAAATAAATAGCTACCATTCTTTCACTCCTTCGTATAATTTCCTTTTTCACGAGTCCCCTCCAATACATATAATAAATAATATATGCATCGAACCGGTAAAACATTACTCTTTCCATAACTTTTTAACTACAGTCTCTTCACATCCACATACATCGTACTCTTACCCGCTCCAACCTTTGCAATCTTCCCGTCATCTGTCAGCTTCTTCAGCGCTCTCTCAATCGTCTTTTGACTCAGTTCCGGACACAATGTCATAATATCCGACTTTCCTAATTTCACTAATGAACGTTCAATAATGCTGTAGACTCGCTCCGGTGAAGTCATTTTTTTCTTTTCCAGCAAGATGAATCGGTCTTCAAAGTCTTTATAGGCATTTATGATAGTTCCCAATGTGTATCTGATAAATGGCATATAATCATTTGTATTCTCGTGCCAGTTTATTGAACTATCATGCAATACTTCATAATATGTTTCCTTCGATTTTTCTACCACCATTTCAATACTGATATATTTACCAACCAAATATCCCGCTTTATACAATAGCAGCAAGGTCAGCAACCTGGACATTCTTCCATTTCCATCTCCAAACGGATGAATACACAAAAAATCAAGTATCACACATGGTATCACTAATAATGGGTCTATGTTCGTATTATTAATTACATCTTCATATTGCTTACACAAGCTTTCTATATATTCCGCGGTTAAAATCGCAGGAACCGGTTGAAACCTTACGCTCTTATTACCAAACTCATCCTCTTCTTCGATGTAGTTATCTACCATCTTATAATGACCGCCATTACCGGATTCCGAATAACTGTAAAGATATTTATGAAGTGTTAAAATATCATTTGGCTTTAGTTGTATGTAGGAATAACTGTCATGAATCATTCCTAATACTTCCCTATAACCAGCAATTTCTTTTTCGTTCCTGTTTCTCGGTTCACTCTTTTTTTGAACAATTTCTTTTAATCTTGCGTCCGAAGTGTAGATTCCTTCGATTTTGTTAGAAGCCTCTGTACTCTGTATTCTTGCAACTTCCATCAATCTTTCCAAAATTTCCGGTTGCGTTTCTATATATAATTCCTGGCGTCCCTTATACTCATGAAGTGCTGAAATCATATTCATTACTTCAATTGTTATAGGCATTTCTTCTATTTTTCTGTAATTAATCTCTTTCATAGTCACTCCATTTCCTTTCTACCCCATTTTATCAAAAATGACATAGAATATCAATATTAATCTACCCCATTTATGTATTTTCTACCCCAATCCTACTAATTTGGGGTAGAAAGAAACGATGTGGGGTAGTATCGGGCGAATCACCGCTTACTACCTTGCTCCTGCTGCCTGTTTTGGCAAAGCAGTTGTTTTCCCATCATCGGTCTTTTCCAGTCCTCGATTGTGAATCAGCAAATCTGTTGTCTTTTCCAACAAATCCTGCTCACCGGATTCAAAAATAGCCAATCTGTACTTCTTCTCCTTACACTGCTCAATCAAAGGCTGTAAACTGTCCATAACTTTTGGATCAGCTTTTTCCGCATTCGTAAGCCATACTAAGGCATACTTGCCCGCTTTGTTTACCGTCAACTCCATGCGAAACCTCCTTTACCTAAATGATTACCAAGTTTTGTCATCTTTATGCCGGCAATGATGAGTAAACCTGATAGATTCATTTTAGTAAAACAGGCCGCATTCTACATTGAGCCACAATTGAGTACAAATTGAAAAAGCTCAAATAGAATTTAAGTAATAGAATCCCAAAAAACTTTCAAAAAAACAGTCCTTATATTATTCGAACAGTTGTTCTGTATCTAATTTTATGATATACTTCCCATATCGAAACGATTTACTACCATGAAACAAGTAACATAGAAGTTCACAAGACAGATTGCAGGAGATGATTTCATTGAATAGAATTGATTTTCATAGTATAGCTATCATCCTTTTGAGCGGTTTAATCGATGCAGACTACTCGCAAATGGATTTTATCTATATGCTCAAATACGCTTCAGCATACTTCGCGGGATATAGAGCAAGTTTCGCCCTGTGTACACACAACGGGCAAAACTTGTTGGGGACTTAACATCCCCAAGCCCCAGTTGCATATGAAATATCCCACTCGCCTTTATCACTACCGTCCGACAAGTAGTCGCACAGCAAACTGCTTTTGCAGATTTGCTGTCGCCACTTTGTCAGCCTTGACGATACCCTCAGAAATAACTTACATATCTCCATACAGACTGCTCAGGAAATCTCCAACACCTGCATCCAGTTCCTTGGATGCCTCCGGTGGTTTCATGCCCTCGCAATCATTCTCATGACTATTCGATTCGCTGTCAGCCTATGGACTTGGTATTACATCCTGTCTGATAGAAATACCGTCAAGCATAACCTTCATCCGCTCCATCATGACATCCGCTGTAGCTGTGGCACGCTCCTGTATCCGATTGTCCCAATCCACGACCTTATCAGGCTCCGTCTTTTCTCTGTAAAGGCTCCTGATACCCTCCCGGAAAATATCTGACTCCATTGCATATTCTCCGGTACCGAGCAGATATTCAAACATCCGCAATACTTCCTTCTGGTTATAGTCTTTGTTGCTAAATCGAATGGTGTAGCGAAATCCTTCCTCCGTCTTTTGCATGGCTCCTATCCTCTTTTCATCTGATGTGATGCCAACAGCTCATAACCTTTCGCATTCAGTCTGATATCCTCCAGATAAGCTACGTTCTCCTTATGCTCACCAAACCGCTTCATAATGGTTGCGCCACCGCCAATATAGAGGACATTGCAATAATCAAGGTCAAATCCACTTTCTCCAAGCAGTCCCTCAATCTCCATCGCAAACTCCTTTAACTTAGAAATCACGACCGCCTGCGCCTTTTCCGGCATAACCACCTCTTTGCCAATGATAAAGTCCTGAAGCACTTCCTCTAGTATTCGTCCGCAACCAATCTGCATGACACCATCATTAATTTCCCCGAAAAGGGTAATAATAGAATTAGGCACCGTTACGGACTTTTCCGTATCAATTCTTTTATCCACGATACTGATAATATCCTTGGTCCATGAGCCAATATCCGCTACAACATACCTGCCCTCCATATTAGCAATACGGTCTGCAACCGCTGCAAAGCACTGTGGAAAACAATATACCTTTTCAATTGCTATGGAATATTCCTCCTCTTCAAAAATAAAATCATGGATGCCGGTTCTGGAAAGATATGCAGTAAGCTTTCCTGCTTCCTCTCCAAATCTTTTAAAAGGAACCCCTGCTCCAAGAATCACAACAGCATTGTGGTGCAAACCTCTTGTCTTCAGTTCCTTTGCAACTGCTACCAGTGTAAGCAGGAAGAAATCTTCATCTGCCGTCTTGTCAGTAACAACCATCTTTCTCTCCCCTCCCACACAATAGTAGCTGCCATTGTAACAGAGACTGTTCTCTACTATCGGCGGCTTACCGCTGCATTTACTTACTCCGTTGCTGAAAATGTGATTTCTGGTCTTAATTAACGAGAAACCATGGTCGATACCGATGGCAACCGGCTCTTCCGTAAAATTGTGTACATATCCTGTACCTGCCTTTCTGCCCTGTGGGCGATTTGTTTTGTAAGTATAGGATATAAAAAATCCACCCAACCTACATTGAATGTGAATTGAGTGAAAATTGAATCCATAATTTACATTATGAGAAGTTCCAGGATGGAAGCGTGAAATGTATTGAGGATGAGATACCTTTTGAGGTGCCAGAGGGGTGGGAATGGTGTAGGTTAACGGAGATTACTTTTGAAATCTTTGCTGGTGGAGATAAGCCTGAAAATTACTCCAAGACACAAACAGATGAGTTTTCCATTCCTATATTTGCTAATGGCGCCGAAAATGATGGTCTGTATGGTTTTACCAATAAAGCAAGAGTAAATAAATCTGCAATTACCGTATCTGCAAGAGGAACTATTGGCTTTTGCTGTATTAGGCACATGCCCTTTGTACCAATAGTGAGGTTAATTACTATTGTTCCTACTAATGGGATAAATATTGAATATTTGAGAATTGTATTCCAAGCACTAATTGAAACAGGGGAAGGCTCAAGTATTCCACAGCTTACTGTACCTGGAATAAAGCCTAAATTAATTCCGATACCACCATATTCAGAACAGACAAGAATATCCAACAAATTGATAGAAACAGAAAAAATTGTTTCAGCTGTTGAACTTAACCAAGAATCAGTAGTCAACTATATTAAGTTGGCAAAATCAAAAATCCTTGACCTTGCCATCCGAGGACAGCTTGTCCCACAAGACCCTAATGATGAACCTGCTTCCGTTCTTCTGGAACGTATAAGAGCAGAGAAAGAAGAACTTATCAAAGCAGGTAAAATCAAGCGTGATAAGAAGGAATCTATCATCTTCAAAGGTGATGATAACTCTTATTATCGTAATCGAAAGGGTAAATTAGTCATTATAGATAACGAGTTGCCCATGAGAATACCAAATACTTGGACTTGGGCGATGCTTCCGGAAATTGTATTCTTTCAAGAGGGACCTGGGATATTAAAGAAAGATTTTCGGGAAAAGGGAATACCTTTAATTAGAATCTCCGGATTACAAACGGACGCTGTCAGCTTAGATGGATGCAATTACCTTGACCCAGAGATGGTAGAAAAAAAGTGGGCTCATTTTAAATTAGATAAAGGGGATGTAATTCTATGTACAAGTGCTTCCATAGGAAAAGCGTCAATTGTTGGGGATGAAGCTGTTGGATCAATTCCTTACACGGGGCAAATTCGTTTTAAAATGAGTGATGCAATGGACAGAGATTATTTCTTGTATTTAGCGATATCAAATGTTTATTTAAATCAAGTAAATGCTATGAAAACAGGTAATTGTATACAACATTATGGGCCAACGCATCTTCAAGAAGTCTATGTTCCGCTTCCACCATTAACTGAACAAAAACGAATTGTAACATCCATCAAAAAATATATTAATCTCCTAGATACGATAGAAAGCTCACTTGTATAATGTACAGCCACTCTCAATTTATTAATAGAGAGTGGCTGCATCTTTACCAAGTAACAATTTTATCAACAAGTGCTTGTTGTTCACTAGCTGTACGTCTCAGATATATACGAGTAGTTTCAATACTTTCGTGTCCCATTAGATCTGCCAGCAATGCGATATCATTATACTTTTCAAGAAAGTTTTTTGCATATCTATGACGGAAGGAATGTGGATAGACCACTTTGCTGTCTAATCCATATTTATCCGCATAATTCTTGAGTTGTTGAGAAATACCTCTAGTCGTTATACGGTCACCATATCTGTTTAGAAAAAGATAACCTGAAGTGCGTTGAGTTTCGCATAACCACTTTAGCGTTTCTTCACGCAATATTTTTGGGATGAATAATCTACGTAATTTACCTCCCTTGCTATACAAATCAAAATATCCAAGTTGCACATGTTCAATCTTTATGCGAATTAGTTCACTTACACGAGCACCAGTCGCAGCAAGATACCAGACAACAAAATACCACTCCAAATTGCCATCTTTTTTAAGCTGATTCTTCAGGAATTTATAATCGGCATTGCTGATTACATTTTCCAAAAAGCTTTTCTGCTGGATCTTTACTGCTTTGAGTCGCAATTGTGGCTTTTCTAAATATTCTAGATATTTATTAATTGCTTGTATTCTCAGATTTACAGTTTTGGGTTTAAAATGCTCCATCAAATAGCCCTTGTAGGCAAGTAAGTTTTCCTTCGAAATTTTCTCATAATTTGTAGTGAAGTAATTCACTGTCCACAGGTAAGATTCAATGGTGTTTTCGGATAGATTACCTTTTTTTAGGTAATCTTCAAAAGTTATTTCTGTCTTCATATAAAGACACCTCCCATAAATATATTTGCGGGTATCCGCTGAATTAATTATAGAGGTGAAAGTGTTGAATTCTCTTATTATGAGAAGGTGGGAGGCACCATAACAAATATTGACAACAGTATTCCTTTTGAAATTCCTGAAAATTGGCGTTTCATACGACTTAAAGAATTATGGGAATTAATATCCGGAAGAGGTTTATCTCCATCAGAATATAACGATAATCAAGATGGCATTCCATATATTACTGGGGCAAGTAATTTTAGAAATGGTAAAATCGAATTAGTAAGATGGACACCCTCTCCAAAAGTAATTACAAAGCAGGGAGACTTGTTACTCACATGTAAAGGTACAGTAGGTGAAATGGCTTTCAATGATTTCGGAAACGCCCATATTGCCCGCCAAATAGTGGCGATACGCAACACCTATGGTTTAAATGTAGAATATCTTTCTTTTTGTATAAGCTTTTATATTGAAGAGATTAAAGCAGTTGCAAAAGGCTTAATACCTGGCATTTCAAGGGAAGATATTCTTAACCTTATACTTCCAATTCCACCAGAAAACTATCAAAGGTTAGTTGTATCTCAAATCACAAAGAGTAATCATGCATTGTATTTAATAGAAAAGAGCCTCAGTTGAGGCTCTTTTCTATTAATGAAATAACTTCTTGCAACTGTGTTACCTTCTCTATAATCTTGGACTGTTCATTTAATGGTGGTATAGGAATTATTGTTTCAGCCATTTCGGAACCAGAAATTTCTTTGAAAGTTGTTCCAGTCGCACGTTGAATTATATTGTCAGTTCTAGCTCTGAGGCAGTAATATAAATAGGGACTCATAGAAAAGTCGTAAGGGACAACAGACTTAAATCCTTGATTGGTGCAAACAGGAATTGTTGCGATTGCAGTATAACCTATCGGTGCACGGCTTGAATATAAAATCGAATTTGCAGGAAGCATTTGAGCAGATGATGATTTCAAGCCGAAATCAGTGATGGTTCTTGAACCGGTAGAAATATACATACTATCATAACCACTGAGATCAGCAGGGGTCAACCAAGGAATATTTCCATCCCAATATTTACTAATATTGGTTTTGGGCGTTCCACCGCCGACGATTCCACCAATGTGTTTGAGCCTTGCAAATGTCCACAACTCAGGCAGGTCAAAGGGAATTTCAGCATCAATACAACGAATCTTATCACCTATCTTCTCATAATAAGAGTTATCATCACCTTTGAAGATGATAGATTCCTTCTTATCACGCTTGATTTTACCTGCTTTGATAAGTTCTTCTTTCTCTGCTCTTATACGTTCCAGAAGAACGGAAGCAGGTTCATCATTAGGGTCTTGTGGGACAAGCTGTCCTCGGATGGCAAGGTCAAGGATTTTTGATTTAGTCATAGAAATTAAAGAGAGAACTTCTTCTTTATTATTCTCAATCAAATCTAGAACAGGCATAATTTGAATATATGACTTTAAGATTCTATTCTGTTCAATCTTTGGAGGGACTGGAACTATTAGCGGAAGTATTCCTTTTCCAGAAACCACTGGTTGAGCTGTCGAAACAGAAGTTTTCCCTAAATCTAAGTATTTTAAAACTGCAACAAGAAAATCAATATCAAAAATACTTTTTTCCTTAATTGCTGCTATTAACGCATTATCAGTTACCCAAGCTTTCGAGGAAGTTTTATAAACATTACCACAATAAAATCCGACACGTCCTATAATTATAGTGTCTGAATCAACATTGTAATCCGAATGTGTTCCATTTATACCATTACCACCATATACTGGAAATTCTTCTTCGCTAGTTAGCTGGCGTACTTTTAATGATTTTCCTGAACTTAGTGATAATACTGAAGCTAATCTCGTCCATGTCCACCCTTCCGGCACTTCAAAAGGTATCTCATCTTCAATACATTTTACACTACCATCCTGGAACTTCTCATAATGTAAATTATCCTCACCTTTAAAGATAATAGTATCATTCTTAATATCCTTGGCTTTTAGCCTGCCATCTTTAACCATCTGTTGCTTTTCAGCACGGATTTTTTCCAGAAGTACAGATGCCGGTTCATCGTTTGGATCCTGTGGAACCAATTTACCTCTTATCGCCAAATCTAATATCTTTTGGCGTAATGCTTTTGTATCCATGATTACTCCTCCAAATCTCCAATAAGCGCTTTCAATGCAGCAACTGCTTCATTTATGTTAGATGCTTTTTCCTCAATCTCGCCTAATAATTCTGCCAAGCTTCTATCATCCGTATCATTTCCTGAACGAATCCAAGTTATATCAAGGCTTGTTTTATCTCGCTGTAGAATCTCTTCGTAACTATATTTTCTCCATCTTCCCTCTGGATTTTCTTCTGAATATGTTGGCTTTCTATCTTCCATATGTCCGGCACAATAACATTCTACAAATTCGTCAAAATGACTCCTCTGCAACGGATTTGTTTTACCAAATGACGGCATATCAGAACGCAAGTCATATATCCATACTTCTTTTGTATTCCCAGTATCACTCTTACCTCTGTCAAAGAAAAGAACATTCGTCTTTACGCCTTGTGCGTAAAAAATACCAGTAGGTAACCTAAGTATAGTGTGAAGATTACATTTTTCCATTAAATCTTTACGTATGCTTTCACCGTCACCATCTGCAAATAATACATTATCCGGTAATACTACCGCAGCACGTGCTTTTCCTGTATCAGTCCTTAAAGAACGATAAATATGCTGCAAGAAATTAAGCTGTTTATTGCTTGTAAGGAAAGTCAAATCATCTCGACTGGCACGTTCACCGCCCTTCTTAGTTCCAAAAGGCGGATTAGTCAATACCACATCATAACCTTTCATAGATTTTCCCATATTTGACAATGTATCTCCAAGCTGAATTTTACCATTAATGTCATGAAGCATCGCATTCATCAACGCCAATCTGTGCGTTTCGTGCACAAGCTCCCCACCAGTAAACGCTTCATTTCTTTGGAATGCTTGTTGTTCTGCTGTTAAATCAAACAAATCGTCTGTATGTTCTTTTACATATCTATCAGCAGCAATCATAAATCCAAAAGTGCCACAAGCTGGGTCATTACATCTCTCCCCCGGCTGAGGTGCAATTAATTCTGTCATAACATCAATCAATACTCTCGGTGTGAAATACTGACCGGCACCTGATTTTTTCTCATTTGCATTCTTCTCTAAAAGACCTTCGTATAGGTTTCCAAGTCCTTCTTCTTTCGCTGAATACCAGTCTAATCCGTCTATATTAGTTATAATTTTTCTCAGATTTGCAGGTTCCTCAATGTTTGAACGGGCACCAGAATAAATCTCTTTTATTCTCCCGCCGCCATGTTCTCCCAAGTCTGTCAGCAAATTATTATAGAATTTCTTTAATTCTACACCATCTCGTTTTACAAGTTCATCCCATCTATATTCTTCTGGAATTGCTCCTTCTGTTTCTGTCTCTTTTGCCATCTTCAAAAACAAAATATAAGTGAGTTCTGTTACATACTGATGATAGGTGATTCCATCATCTCTTAATACATTACAAAGATTCCACAGCTTTGATACAATTTCACTGTTGTTCATCTGTCATTACCTCCGTCTTAAGCACAATATAATGCCTCGTTAATTTCTTCAATAATTTCATCCAGTTTGTTTCCGAATGCAGCATTTACCTTTTTGAAGCCACCTTCATTCTTGAATGCATCCGTTTCAAAGGTTTCGCGATTTAATACTGTTTCGTTAAGCAACTGCTTTTCAATTCTATTTAGCCATTTATTCTGTACCACATTCAACTCTGGATGCATTGCCTTTACCTTAGCTACAGCTTGCTTTATTCGGGTTTCATGACTTATCAAGGCATCTCCCAATGCCTGCTGCCTTATGAAGCTTATAATATCCGCTGTTATATCCTCGTTTGTCATCTGCTTCCACGCCGTATTAAGCAACGTTTCATTGAATGAATGTCTGTCCAACTCTAATTTTAAGCTTTTCAATGCTTCTCTTGTCAATTCCTTTGGTCTTGTGCAAACAATAGTCAAAGCTTCTATTTCATTCATATTATTCAATACAAATTGCTTAAATTCTTCCAGATAATCTTCCGGTTTTGTAGCTTTTCCATATCCTCTTGTATGACCATAAAGCGTATCCTCATGAACACTGAACACTTTCGGTTTTAGAGCATATGTGCATGAATGAAACACCTCAAAAGCAATCTTTCTATCTTGAATATATCTTGATGCCTCTTCCGGCTCCATATTTTTTACCTTTTTTAGGAATTCTTCCGGTGTTGCCCCAGCCAAATCTGTAAAATGTTCTTTTTGATTCTCTGTCATTTTCTTTTTGCGGCGTAGCAACTTAGCTATCAGTATATCAATTTGACTTTGCTTCTGTTCTGCTGTCTCAAGTTGTCCCAAACCATCAATAATTTCATCGAATGTAACAGTCGGATTTACAACTACCGGCTTCATGGAGCTTACCGGTTCTAATGCCTCATATACACCTACTGCATCATAAATTTCAAAATGGTCTTTCCCTATTTCATCGCAAAGGCGTGTTGCCCTACCAAGCATCTGTTCAAATAAAATTCTTGATTTAATTCTTCTAAGGAATACTAATCTTGTTATTTCCTCTACATCAATTCCCGTTGTCAATAAATCAACTGTTACGACAATACTTGGTTTTGAATCATTCTTAAAATGTCTAATTGCTTCCGCAATTTTTTTCTTGTTTTTACCTTCAATTGACCCGGTAATCTTCTTAATGCAATCTTCATCCACGCCTATTTCTGTGTACATCTTTTTCAAAATGTCAACTATCATATCCGCATGTGCATCATCTACCGCAAATATAAGCGTCTTGCCTTGCATCTTATCTTCCGGGTCTACTCCCATATTGTCCATTGTAGGATGCGCCGGCAAAAAAATCTCCTTAAGTACCGTTTCATTAAAAGAACGCGTTATAACCTGCTTATTGAAGTTTTCAACTTCAAACTCCAGTTCATCTTCAAGTTCTGCACTATTTTCCAATTCTCCTGTCTCCGGATTATATACTGGAACAACCTCTCCTTTATGATACTTAATTCCATCATGACTCAGCTTTGTTTCAATAATATGTGGTGCATCATGATCAATCAAATATCCATCTATTACGGCAGTTCTATAACTGTATGTATACACTGGAGGACCAAATATCTGTGTTGTATGCAATGCCGGCGTTGCTGTCAGTGCAACTTTTACAGCATCAAAATACTCAATTACAGAACGGTATTTACTCATAAAATCACGCTGGTCTCTATAAATAATTTCAGCATCGCCAAGTTCTTTATCAAATATGTAACCCCTGTGCGCTTCGTCAATCACAATAAGGTCATAATCTGATACTGCAGGTATTGAATCACCTTCATTGTACATAATTCTTTTTACTAAACTTTGTACAGTTGCAATCTGTACCCTTGTTTCCGGATCAAAGTCTTTATCTTCTAGCTCCTTCACATTGTAAATCTCATTTAAAGTCATCAAATCTTCTAATTTAACTTCCTTAAATGTATCCAATGCCTGATCACCTAACGCTGTTCTATCTACAAGGAACAAAACTCTTCTAAATCGCTTAGCCTTCAAGAATCTATATATCATGCCTAAAATTGTTCTTGTTTTACCAGTACCTGTCGCCATCGAAAGAAGCACTTCTCTTTTTCCTTCGGCAACAGCCTTCTCTACAGCCTTAATTGCTTCTATCTGATAATAACGAAGATTTAATCCACTTTTGTCCTCTAATATTGAATAATCCGTGTGTTCAAGTTCCTGTTGTGCTTCTTCTATGTCCTGATGCAACTCTTCCATCAAACCTTCTGGACTCTTCCAGCCTGGCAAAGCCTTAGGTGCAGCACCATTTCTCACATCTAAAAACCATATACCTGACTTAGTTTCTAACTGCTTTAAATAAGGTCTTCCATTAGTCGCAAACAAAAATGGCACATGATACTGGCCGAATTGTTTGATACAATACTTTTTCTGGTCTTCCTTTGTAATCAATTTTGCATATTCCTTACACTGTCCATCTATTACAGCTGAAACATCAATATGCTCCTTTTTCGCCTCAATTACTCCCACCATGGTTTCCCCTACAAAAAGAGCATAATCAACAAATCCTTTTTTTCCAACCGCAGAATCTGTTTTCCACTCTGCTATAGCAATATTTCTTCCTTTTTGCGGTTTTATTCCTTTCGATTGCCGAAGATTATCCGTATCAGCCTCCCAGCCAACTTCACGTAATTGTTTGTCAATAATCATCCTTGTATCATGTTCTGACAGTGGATATTTCTTTGCATATGCATATGCTTTATCCTTTCTTTCCGAAGATGCTTTTCCAGATTTCTGCAACTCTTCTATCTGCTTCTTAAGACCTTCAATACATGCTTCTTGCTCTTTGCTTTTTTCTTCCAACTCTGCAATATTGACTGTCACATTCTTTGGCATAACATAAGCTTTTGGCTCATAACTATAATCTCCATATGTCTGCATGAACCAAGATGCCAAATCATATGTAAGTTCCAAATTATCTTTTGCTTTGTCAAATGATTCCATACCATTATGTGCTGCATCATTTCTTGTTTTTCTAAGCACATAAAGAATATTATCAATCTCTCTCGGCAACAAGTCATTTCTTCGTAACAAATTAATTCTATTAGCATGAGTATTGTCATATTCCGGCTGTGGAATTCCATCATAAGCAAGCATATATTCAACTATATGTTCTGCAAGCAGCCCCATCTTAAGAAAACAAGTATTTGTATCTGAATATAAATACTGCTCCGCCAACTCTCCCAATTTCGCCAACTCTTCCCATTTATTTTTTAAGAATTCAAAGTTTCCCATTGTAAAGCCTCCTTCTCATAATTTTCTATTATCGGAAGTTAATATGCAAAAATAATTTTTACCAGATGCTTAACTCTCCTCCCTCAATATCCTCTAATATTCAACAATATCGTCTATTTTACAATCCAGAGCTTTGCATATCTTAATCAGTATTTCCACTCGGACATCCTCATTTTTACCAAGCTTCGCCATGGCATTGGTACTAATTTTTGCCTTCTTAATAAGCTCTGTTTTCTTCATGTTTCTCTCTTTTAAGATACCCCATAATTTATCGTAATTAACAATCATTTGGTTCCTCCGATTTCAACAAACACTTTATGCTCACTATTAGAAATATTATATCAACTTTTAGCAATTTTCTCAATTAGAAAAATTGACAATTGCAATCTTCAAGTAACAATTCAGCCATAACCAACTTTATAAACAAAAACACCGGTCAGATCTCTCCAACCGGTGTCCCATCTCATATTAAATTATTCTTTTCATATGCTTGTTACGATTTTCCTGTTCTCTCCGCCAGTCCAATCACCCCACCTACAAACAATTCTCTCCTTACAAGATAAACATTCACCGTACAGTTGTGTCCATCTGCATCATCTTTCAACAAATCAAACAAGTCATCATCAATTGACAAATTAATTTGTGCCATCATATGCACCTCCCATAATAAGTTAAGGTGTTGTGCAACTATGTCAAGTGCCTTTTTTATTTCTTTTAATTTAATCATTTTTAGTTTAATTATATCATTTGTTGAAAAATGATATAATTAAATCAACTATCCCTTATGTTCCGGCAACATCCCCTTAATCTTCACCCCGCCCAAATCCACATCCAGCACAATCTTCACCATCCAGAAGAACAATAGCAATACCAGCATCGGAATCACGCAGGAGGTAATAATCATCACTGCAACCGCCTCGATAAAGTGATTCAGGGAATTCTCCACCTTCTGCACCAGATCTTCGGTAGAAATCGTCACATTTTCCACGACATTCGCCACCGAGTCCTTAGCACTGGAAATGGCATCCTTTGCCCAGTCAAAGATATTGGTAACGGAACCGGAATTGCTGTTATCCTTCTCCTGCGCATTGCCTGTAGCAGTTCCCGCTGCACCAGTTCCGTTGGCTTCCGCCTCATTGGTGTCATTCACCAGATCACTGTTTTCCAATATATTCTGTGTATCCTTGGCATCTTCAATGGTTGCTTCGATCTGCGCCTGATAGGTGTCTCCGATAAGGTCAGAGATCTTCACACTGGCAGGAACCACGAAGGAGATCGCCAAGCCGAACACCGCAAGCTTTGCTGCCAGTTTTCGTACCGTGGCATTTGCAAAGATCAGATTGAATATCCACAAGCCACAGGCAATCGGAATCAGGTAGGTAAATGCCACATAGCCGGTGATGGTCACGAGATATTTTTCCAGATAGATGGCACAGAGCACAATCAGCAGATACCCGCTGACATCCGCCATTTTCTCCGCGATGGGTGTTGCCGTGTCACCCGGAAGCAAGGTAATCAGCGCCGAGGTCACCGTGGACGCCGCCGTCAGTTCCATGACTGTCTGCTTTTTCTCATCGAGAGAGGCAATCGTCTTTTGGTGATTCTCCGGTGCGGAGGCGTATTTTCCTACAACCGTTATGGACAAAATAGCAACCAGCAATAATACTGCCGCTGTAATGCATTTCTGTTTGATAAAGTTCATACTAATTACCTTCTTTCCTTCACGATTTCTATATTATTTCACGTAAATATCCTGCTATTACATTTTTCAGAACGTAATTTAGGCTATACACTACACTTTTCAGGACGTAATCTCGTGCCATCTCACACTTTTCAGGACGTTACCTTAAAAACCTCCGCAACATCTTCTCTTTTTTCTCATCATACCTCTGGTACCGTATCGGTAGATCCATCCATGTCTTTTTGTCCACAATACTCCGATAATGGCTGAAGGTCTCGAATCCGGCGCGGCCATGGTAGCCGCCCATGCCGCTCTCGCCCACACCGCCGAAGGGCATGGCGCTGGTGGCCAGGTGGATGATGGTGTCATTGATGCATCCGCCGCCAAAATGGCAATGCTCCAGGATCCGCCTCTGGGCCTTTTTGTCTTCGCTGAAAACATACAGAGCCAGAGGATGGGGATGTTCCTCCACACAGCGGATTGCCCAATCCACGAAATCTTTCGAGGCTGCATGCTTCCCGGAGGACTCTCCGCAACAACCGCTTCGCGCAACACCTTTTTCCGTATCATTTGTATTATACGTCAGCACCGGCAGGATCGGGCCAAAGATTTCTTCTCCCATCACGGCATCCGTCCAGTCCACGTCCGTCATCACCGTGGGAGCGATCCGCAGTGTTTTCTCATCATACTGTCCGCCGCAGACGATCTTTTCCGGATCCAGCAATCCCAGCAGTCTGTGAAAATGCTTTTCGTTGATAATTTTCCCATAATCCGGATTCTTCAGGGGATTTTCTCCAAACTGTCGCGTGATTTCCGCCCGAATGGTTTCCACCAGTTGGTCGCGGATCCGAACATCACACAACACATAATCCGGTGCCACGCAGGTCTGCCCGCAGTTTAGATATTTTCCGAATACGATCCTCCGGGCTGCCAGCGGGATCTTTGCCGTTGCATCCACGATGCAGGGGCTTTTTCCGCCCAGTTCCAGAGTCACCGGAGTCAGATATTCCGCAGCGCTGCGAAGCACCTCCCGGCCCACGGTCTTGCCTCCGGTGAAAAATATCATATCAAACCGCTGCTTTAACAGTGCCTGATTCTCTGCTCTGCCGCCGGTGATGACCGCCACATATTCCGTTGGGAAACATTCTTCCAAAATATCTTTCAACACTGCTGCCGTCGCCGGTGCATAAGCACTGGGTTTTACCATTGCCGTATTTCCGGCGGCAATAGCATCAATGAGGGGATCCAGTGTCAGGAGCACCGGGTAATTCCAGGGACTCATGATCAATACGGTTCCGTAAGGTGACGGGGAGCGGAAGCTTCGCGCTGCGAACTGGGATAACGGTGTCGGCACCCTCTTTTCCCGCATCAATCCCCGCAGGTGCTTCTTCATCCAGGTCAACTCCGACAGAGTCAGGCCGATCTCGCACATATAGCTCTCCATCCGGCTTTTCCCCAGATCCCGGTGCAGAGCATCGTTCAGTTCTGCCTCATGACGTTGTAGAGAGGTCTTTAGTTTTCCCAGCTGTTCTGACCGAAATTTCCGGGAAAGTGTGGCTCCCGTGGCAAAATATTCTCTTTGTCTGCTTAATATCGTCCGGATCTCCTGCTCTGTCATAGACGCCTCCTGCTTCTATATATGCTGCCGTAACTATTCCGAATTACATTCTCAAAATTGCCTCTACGAGGCTTTACTTTTGCTCATATGGTTACTTCGCCCTATAAATCGTGTCAAATGTTCTTACGAATGCAAACATTCGGCATACATGTTGACCTGATTTACATGACTCTGAATAGTTACATACTACCTAATTTTAAGTTGCAACGCAACCACTTCCCGCTGCTCATGGTATACGCAAAAACGGCAGGGTTCTTACCCCGCCGTCGTTTGTCTCGTCTTATTTTCACTATTTCCACGCAAAATTTACCATTCCATACACGTAGATGAACAGCACTGCCGCCGGCACAAAATATTTAAACACCGGTTTCATCCACGGCTGGACCTTTAAGCCCTTGCCGGCATTTGCTTCCTCCAGGAATTTGTCCCAGCCCCAGCCGACCTTATAACAACAAAATACTGCCAGCAGGATCGAACCTATGGGCATGATGTTATTCGACACCAGGAAATCCCAGAAATCGAGCCAGGTCGTCCCCGCTGCAAACGGCTGAAAATGAAATACACTGAAGCCCAGTGCTGTCGTCAGAGCCAACAGGAAACATCCGACACCACACGCTACACACCCTGCCGGTCTGGACCATCCGGTCAGTTCCCGGACCATGGCCAGAATATTTTCACACACTCCCAGCACTGTGGACATGGCTGCGAACACCATGAACAGGAAAAATAAGGTTCCCCACCATCTGCCGCCTGCCATGTTGTTAAATACTGTCGCCATAGTATCGAACAGAAGGCTGGGACCCGCCGTCACTTCCACATCATAAGTAAAGCATGCCGGAAATATAATGATACCGGCAATCACTGCCACCAGTGTATCCAGGATAATAATATGGATAGACTCCCCCATGAGAGAACGGTCCTTGCCGATATAGCTTCCGAAGATCGCCATACCGCCCATTCCCACGGACAAGGTGAAAAATGCCTGATTCATGGCACCCACCACCACGGAACCGGTGATTTTAGAGAAATGCGGGATCAGATAGAAGCTTAAGCCCTCTCCTGCTCCCGGAAGTGTAAAGCTGTGCACCGCCAGCACCATCATCAGCACGATCAAGGCTGACATCATATATTTGGTAATACGCTCCAGCCCACCCTGCAGATGGAAGCTTAAAATGACAAAAGCGATCAGCAGGGTGAAGAGCAGATATGTCACATTCACCAAGGGTGTCGTGATCATTTTTTCAAAACCAAAATCCTGATTCTGCCCTGTCAGAAATTTTACAAAATAATAGAGGATCCATCCGGACACCACCGCATAGAAAGCGATCAGCGCAATGTTTCCGATGAGGCAGACGATGCCCCACAGATTCCATTTTCCCCTGCCGCCGGATAATTTCCGATACATATAAAGTGGACTCGTCTGCGCCGCACGCCCCACGGAGAATTCCATGATCATGGCGGGCAGGCCCAGCACGATCAGGCAGATCACGTAGATCAGCATGAAGCTTCCGCCACCGTTCTGCCCGCACATCCACGGGAATTTCCACACATTTCCGCAGCCGATGGCGCACCCCGCCGACAGCATGATAAATCCCAAACGACTCCCCAGTCTCTCTCTGTTTTCCATACCTCTGATCCTTCCCAATACTACTTATTCTAAACACGGGATACGGCATATATTTTTACTATTTTCCCATATTTTCGCCATCTTTTCACATTGACAGCTCTGTTTTCTCATTATATAATTTTCTTAAATATTTGAAAAACAAATTATTTTCATTATATTGATCGAGGAATTAAATTTACAATTCAGAAAGTGTATCTACTCTATGGATGTCAAAAATCTGGAAACCTTTGTTATGGTGAACGAACTGAAGAGCTTTACGCTGGCGGCCGGACGTCTGGGTTATACCCAGTCCACCGTATCCTTTCAGATCAAACAATTGGAAAAGGAGCTGTCCATCCCTCTGTTTGAGCGGATCGGGCATACCGTAACCCTGACCAACGAAGGGGAGAAGCTGTTACCCCTGGCCCAACAGATCCTGCGGCTCGCCGCGGAAGCCACCCACATCTGCGGTAATACCGCTCCCGAAGGACTGGTGCGCATTGCCATTGCAGAATCTCTGGCCAGCTGGGAATTTCACAGCCGCTTCAAGGATTTTCATGAAAAATATCCAGGCATCCGCCTGAAGATCATTGCTACCAGTACTGACGAAATGTTCCAGATGCTGGGACAGAATCAGGTCGACATTGTATACACGCTGGACCGCCGTATTTTTAATCACAATTATGTGACCGCTTTCGAAGCTCCGGTGGATATTCACTTCGTCACCGGTGCCGGTCACCCCTTAACCGGACAGACTCAGATCTCCCTGGAACAGATTCTGGAATATCCGCTGATCCTGACAGAGAAAAACATGAGTTACCGGGCTGCACTGGATGATCTGCTCTCCCAAAACGGCAAGGAGACAATGCCCATCATGGAGGTGGGCGATACTCAGCTGATCCGCAATCTTCTGTGCCAGGGTCTCGGCATCTCCTATCTGCCGGAGTTCGTTGTAGCGGAAGATCTGGCAAAGGGAAATCTCGTCAGTCTCCCCATGACAGAGATTCATCCGGATATCTGGCGGCAGCTTCTGTATCACCGGAACAAATGGATCTCTCCGGAACTGAAATGTGTAATAAAATACCTGCAGGAGGAATAATTCCCTGCAGGTTTTCTATTTGTCATCTTATCATCTAAAATTTCTAGAATCCCATCAGCAAGCCGATACTATGTACCAGGAAGGCTGCCACCCATGCCACAAAACACTGCCAGAGTACCACGGCAATGGCCCATT
>ERZ1034998.693-NODE-693-length-21410-cov-4.691922_pt1 | contig 21410 bp, 20 predicted proteins | sample MGYA00520621_ERZ1034998 | MGnify/ENA primary metagenome ERZ1034998 (study PRJEB33766, sample SAMN09781748) | gut metagenome | biome: gut microbiome | host: Homo sapiens | place: Madagascar | study: EMG produced TPA metagenomics assembly of the PRJNA485056 data set...
AATTTTGTTATAGCATTTTAAGTTACAAATGTCAATATATAATATTATGCTGTACTAACAAACAGCCCCGGACAATTCAAGTCCGGGGCTGCTCTTTATCCTATTCCTGCGAATATGCAATACTTGCTAATTTTGCATTTACTCTTGTCATTACTTCAAGATAGTATTCACTATCAGCTACTGACATTGTAGCAGAATCATATAATTCTGCATGAAATCACAATACTCATTCATGAATACTTCGTAGCCATCTAACACAATGCTAATAAAATAGCCTACTATTTCAACTGAAGTCCGTCTGCAAATGCCTTTCCAACCACCTCGCCGAGTGCAATGTAGGTGTTGTTTGCAGGATCGTAAGTGATCGGCTTAAGCTTTTTCGGATCGATCTTGCCGTCTGTGACAACAGATTCATCGGCGGTCACATTAACGACCTCCCCGATGAGGATTCCGTTCTCAAAGCTCTTGACCTTGCACTCAAGTGCCATCGGCAGCTCATCGATCAGCGGTGCGTTTACACGACTGCTCTTTGTTGCGTGAAATCCGGCTTTTGCAAACTTATCCGGCACCTTTTTCGCGGATTCGATACCCACATAATCGCACGCTGCCACAGTGTCCTCGGTTGCCATGCTGACGGTAAATGCGCCTGTCACAGCAAGGTTCTCGGTCGTCTTATGCTCGGAAAGGCTGATCGTGATCTCGCCGAAATCCGTTATCATGCCCCATGCCGCATTCATTGCGTTTGGCACACCGTCCTTATCGTAGGTGCCGATGATCAGCACCGGCATCGGGAATAACAATGGCTTTGCTCCAAAATCTACTTTACTCATTTTCTATTTCCTCCTTTATTTCCTGCCATAGCTTACAAAGCTGCGGGATTTCCGCTTCTATGTCAACTCATTGCTGAAGGCATTCCATCGCAGCTCCCCTGTACATATTATAAGCAGGCAGATCGTTTCATCTTTATAGCACGCTCGCGCCAAAAGGCATAAGGGATAATTTAGCAATCTTGAAAAACTGCTTGCCGAACGGGATTCCGATGATTGTAATGCACCACAGACAGCCTGTGATGACGTTTCCGATTGCCATCGGGATTCCGGAGATGATCAGCCACAGCACATTTGCGATCAGGCTTGCTGTCCCGCCTCCGTAGGTCACTGTTTTGCCGAACGGCCAGAACGCCAGCCCCGCAAATTTGAAGCACTGCAGTCCGATCGGGATGCCGATGATCGTGATGCGCCACAGGCATCCTGCCGCGATCCACGCCAGCCCACTTAAAAATCCGCCAAAGATAAACCATAAAATATTTCCCAGTAAACGCATATTTTTTCTCCCTATAAGTATTTTTTATCTAGTTCTTTTGTGAACAGTTCGCCGCATCGATCGCGATCACCAGCATGAGTGCCATGATCTCGTCCTTCGGATCCGCGATATCGATCACATAGGTATCGCCCCAATGGAACGGCTCCTTGGAGATATGTACAACAGAGCTGCAGCCCTCATACACATCATAATCCCATGCAAGGAAATTGCCCTCGCAGCGCCATCCGTTGTAGTCCACATCATATTTCGGGCAGAACAGCGAGAACTGCTTTTCAATCGATCCATAGGCTCTTCCACCGATCTCAATCTCAAACCGCGGAAAGAAAAAAGTAAAATCCTGCTTGATCGTTCCAATCTCATTTCCCTGCATATCCTCAACATGTATCCGGTGCAAGAGTGAAAAAATCTCGTTTTTTACAAAGTATTTTGGATTTCCATTCTCATCATAGACATCATAGGTATCGCTCCATGAAAAAACACGCTGCTTGATCATTAAACGCATATCGGTTTCCCCCTTCATCCTTATATACCAAGATTCTACACTATTTCTTCTGACAAATATACTGTTATTGCCGCAAAATATCCGGGGTTATTTTAACACAGAGACTATTTGTGTGCCTATGTACATAAAATAACGGTTCTTCCACCACGATAACGTGACAAAAGAACCGTCCCTGATTCTTACAGCTCCGCTTCTTCCAGCGGTATGTTCATTGCTTTGAGCCAGTCGGATTCTGACATATTTCTGGAGGCGTTCTGCTTGTTCATGGAGACTGCCTTTAAAAATACGACCGTTCCGATCGCAAACAAAATTGCGATCATGCCGACGCCCACGTTGATGTTGCCGCTTATCTGCGATACGACACTCACGACCGTGGTTCCGACAAAGGACGCGCCTTTTCCACAGATATCCATAAGTCCGAAATATTCGCCGGAGCGCTCCTCCGGGATAATCTTTGTGAAGTACGATCTGGACAGTGCCTGAATGCCGCCCTGGAACATGCCGACCAGAACCGCAAGAATCCAGAACTGTGTCTGTGTTTTCAGGAATATCGCGAAGATTGCGATTCCGAGGTATGCAAGGATGCAGACCATTATCAGCTTTTCGGTCTTGAACTTGTAGGATAACCGTCCAAAAAGGATCGCGCACGGGAATGCGACGATCTGGGTGACGAGCAGCGCCAGAAGCAGCCCTGTGCTGTCCAGTCCGAGTGCGGAGCCGTAGGCAGTTGCCATGTCGATGATCGTGTATACACCGTCAATATAGAAGAAAAATGCGAGCAGGAACATGAAAACGTGCTTTTCTTCTTTGATGTTCTTAAAGGTGCTGCCCAGACGCTTAAAGCTCTGTGCAACGGCGTGTGGCTGTTTTTCCACATAATACTTCTGTTCATACTGCTTTATCAACGGAAGTGACATTCCAAGCCACCACAATGCGACGATGACGAAGGAGATTCCCATTGCAAGCTCCATGCTGATCCCGATCTTATCCGCGCCGAGCACCAGCCCAAGGCATGCCACAAACGGTACGCAGCTTCCGATGTAGCCCCACGCATATCCCTGTGTTGATACATAGTCCATGCGTTTTTCGTCGGTGACATCGATGAGCATGGAGTCATAAAAGATCAGGCTGGAAGAAAAGCCGATCTTGGCGATCACAAATACAACCAGAAATGCCAGCCACTGTACCATCGCGCCAAGCACTGCACAGCTTATGGTTCCGATCAGTATGGATATGAAAAAGACCGGCTTCTTGAAGCCTTTGGTGTCTGCGAGCGTTCCGATGACCGGTCCGAGGATCGCCACGATGATCGTGCAGATCGATGCCGCATAGCCCCAATATGCCAGATAATCTACCGATGACAGCCCTGCTTTTCCCGCGAGATAGTTAAAATAGATCGGCATGATGGTTGACACCAACAGCACAAATGCCGAATTGCCGATATCGTACATGATCCATCTTTTTTCTTTTCCTGTTAATTTCATCTTCATTTTTTACACCATTCTTCTTTCTCTTGTTATCATATATATGTCCCGTTCGTCCACACAAGTCTCGCATATCTTCTGCGCACCAAAGGTGTAGTCATAGATCCGGTTGAACGGAAGCTCCCCCTCGGCAGAATCCTTAAATTCCACGATCAGTGTCTGCGCCATTTTTACCGCATTGGCATAATACTCATGCAATCGCTGCGTACTGTCCGCGCACCGCGGATTCGCCTTATAATTGACCAGAAGCCCGTGCATTTCCTTATAGTTTCCGGTGATGGCAAGCAGTGCGTAGATAAGCCCCCGCTTTATGTGGGACGGTGCGATCAACAGCTTGTTGTAGGAGATCATGCTCTGAAGCGCTTTCTCCACATCCTCCGGTGCCAGATAGTTAAAGAATTTGCATATAATCCGCGCATTTTCCAACGATGGATGAATGTGATCCGTGAGGCTGTGCGTGAGCGGGTTGTAGCCGTCCTCGATCATGAGCTTGCGGTCAAATTCGACCTCGATCTCCGTATGGCTTACGCCATCTATGGCAATCTTCTCGTCAATGTATCCGTGGCAGCAGACATCCAGTGCGAAGTGACAGCAAAAGCCGTAAATATATGCCAGCGCCGCCTGTGTGTCGCGCTCGTTCATGTACTCAAGCTCGTCTGCCGCTTTTTCAAAAAAGAGCCTTGCGCTTTTCGCGTGCATGTTGTAGCCCTGCTTGTTGATCCTGCAAGGGTATAGCGGCTTGTAATAAAACAGGATGTCCGGTCCATGCAAGCCGATGTCAAACAGTTCTTTGTGCTGCTCTATGAGACGTTTTTCTTTTGCCGGAAGGTTTTTGAGCACTTCCTGCCCCAATCTGTAATGTGCATATGTTGATGGCATTGCTTTCCTCCTTTACTTCATGCATTCTGGCTTAATGTTCCGCAGAATTGGCAATCGAGGTTTTCATTTCTCCTTAAGGATAAAAGCAGATTGTAAAATATAAATGTGGGGAAACGTAAAAGAATGGTAAGAAGTTAAATAAGATAAAAAAACGGTTCTTCCGCCACGATAACGTGACAAAAGAACCGTCCCTGATTATAGCTGCCAGCCTGCGGCCTCCATCTGGGTTGCTTTCATGTGGTGGTAAGTGCCGCCTAACGCATCCAGCATGGATGGCTCGCCCTGCTCTTCCACAACGCCGTCCTTTAACACGACGATCTTGTCGGCATCTGCGACTGTGCGCATGCGGTGCGCGATGATCATAACCGTCTTGTTCCGGATCAGCTTGGAGAGTGACTCCTGGATCAGCGTCTCATTGTCAACATCGAGGGATGCCGTCGCCTCATCCATCAGGATGATCGGTGCATCCTTTAAAAATGCTCTTGCGATGGAGATTCTCTGGCGCTCGCCGCCGGACAATTCGGAGCCGTTTTCTCCGATCATCGTCTGCCAGCCGTTCGGCAGCTTCTCTGCAAACTCATCGCAGTGTGCAAGCCTTGCGGCTGCAAGCACTTCCTCGTCGGTCGCATCCTGCTTACCGATGCGGATATTTTCCATAACCGTGTTGTTAAACAGCGTAACGTCCTGAAATACGATCGCATACATGGACATCAGTGTCTCCGGATCGATCGTGGAAATATCCACGCCGCCGACCGTGATCTTTCCCTTGCTGATGTCCCAGAAGCGGGATGCCAGACGGGAAACCGTTGTCTTTCCGCCGCCGGACGGTCCGATCAGTGCAGTTACCTCGCCCTGCTTTGCGGTGAAGGTCACATCCTTTAGCACGGCGTCCTGACTGTCGTATGAGAATCCGACATGCGAAAACTCGATATCGTAGCCGTCCGGCTCCATTGTGGCCGCGCCGGTCTGGATATCATGTGATAAAATCTCGTCCAGCCGGTCACATTGCACATCCGTGCTGATGATCGCAGCAAGGTTCTGCAGAGCAACCTGCATCGGATCATACATTCTGGATACCAATAGGAGAAATACAAAAAAGGTCAATATATCGATCTCGCCACCGACGAGAAGCTTTCCTCCAACCAGTGCTACCGTTGCGATGCCAAGCTTTAAGATCATCTGCGCGCTTCCGACAAAGACTGCGGTTCCAAGCTCTGTGACTACGGCGTGCTTTTCCACGGCGCGAATCTTGCCTTCCAGTCCGTCCATGTACTCCTTCTGCGCGTTGTTTGCCCTGAGATCCCTCACGGTCTCCAGACACTCCTGAATGCCGTCCGCGCAAGCCATTTTCAGCTTCATCTGCTTTTTGCTCAAGCCCTTCTGCACCTTGTTGGAGCAGCCTACAATAAGGAAGGATACCGGGAGCACCCAGAGCGCAGCGATTGCCATTTTCCAGTTCAAGAACAAGGTTCCGATCGCGATGATCGCAGTGGAGATGCAGGAACCTACCAGCTCCGGGATAAAGTGGGAGGATGCCGTCTCCATCGTCGCACAGTCTGCCATGATCGTGCTTGTCAGGTCAGACAGATCCTTTTTTCCGAAGAATGACAGTGGAATCCGGCGAAGCTGCTCCGCAAGCGTGATCCTTCGCACGCCGCTCTCGACATAGGTTGCCAGAAACGTCGTGTTATACTGGATGAATGTGGTTACTGCGATCGCTGCAAGGCAGAGCAGACAGCCGACGATATAAAACACGCCTCTTCCCGCCATCGTGCCTTCCAGATAGTCCTTTACGAGGAAGTACAGCATCCACACCGGAAACATCAGTACAAGATCTGAGATCGTGACCGACACAAATCCCTTTATCATATCCTTTGCACCTTTTTCGGAAAGTGCGTATTTGTGTTGTAATTGTTCCTGTAAACGCTTCATGCTATGCACCTACCTTCCAGCTCACGGATTTGTTGTATTCATTCCACATGTGAGCATACAGTCCATTTTCTTCCAGCAGCTGTTCGTGGGTTCCCTGCTCGGCGATCTCGCCCGCCTTTAAGACGCATATACGGTCAGCCCCGACGACGGAGGAGAGTCTGTGCGCGATCATAATGACTGTCTTGCCCTCCGCCAGCTTGGAAAATGCCTTCTGCACCTTTGCCTCGTTGTCCGGATCTGCGAATGCGGTCGCCTCGTCTAAGATCAGGATCGGTGCATTCTTTAGCATAGCTCTTGCAATGGAAAGTCTCTGTGCTTCTCCGCCGGAGACATATGTACCCTCTGTACCGATAACGGTATCCACACCGTTCGGAAGCTTCGCGATAATGTCCTCGCACTGTGCATTTTTCAGTGCTTCCATGACTTCCTCTCTCGCAGCGTCCTTCTTTCCCATCCGCACATTGTCGTAGATGGACATTTTCAGCAGTTTGCTATCCTGAAATACGAACGATACCATGTTCATCAGCTGCGCGGACGGAATATCCTTTACGTCAACGCCGCCGATACGCACGCTGCCCGCCGTCGCGTCATAAAATCTGGCAACCAGACTGGCAAGCGTTGTTTTTCCACCGCCGGACGGTCCGACGAAAGCGACATGCTCCCCGGATCGGATGTCGAGGCTGATCTCATGCAGCGCATCCTGCTTTGCATCGTCGTAGCGGAAGGACACCTGATCCAGCGCGATGGAATAGTCCTTGATCTCCTGCTGCTTCCCGGATTCCGGCAGCGGCTTTTTCTTTAAAATGCTATCGGTTCTGTTTAGTGCATCCTCCACAATCATGGTATTTTCGCCCGCGTACATGATCTTACCCAAGGTCACGGTAAGGATCGGCGTAATGATAATGTAAAAGAGCAGATTGACGAACAGCTCCCGGTCGCCGCTCTCCCCGCCGAGCCAGTATGCGGCTGCGATCAGTATGGCAAAAATAGCATTGATCAGCGTGGTAAATCCGACCATCGGCCACCGGAGCTCCTTCGTGTATGCGATTGTCCATTTCTCGTACTTTTTGATGGCATCGCGGAACCGCTTAAAGGAAAATACGGACTGTCCGAACGTCTTTACGACCGGAATACCGCGGACATACTCTACCGCCTCGTTGGACATTTCCTCCAGCGCGTTCTGATACTCCTCCATCTTCTGCTTCATGCGTGAGCCTGTCATGGCACCCATGATTACAAATGCGAAAAGCACCGGAACCAGACTTAACAAGCCAAGCTTCCAGTCGAACACCACAAGCAGAAGCAAAAGTCCTGCCGGTGTGGCAACTGCGCCTGCCTTGTCCGGGAGCTGGTGCGCCAGATACGTCTCGGTTGCTGCGGTGGATTCGTTGACGATCTTGCGGATCTTTCCGCTTCCATCACTATCCATAAATCCCATCGGCAGTGTCAGAATATGCTTCATCAGGGTGCTGCGCATGTTCGCCTGCACATGGAACGCTGCGATATGCGAGCAGAACAGTGCGCCGATGTAGATTGCCATTGCAAGCACCGCAAATCCTACTGCGCTCCAGCCAAGTCCGGACAGATTTTTCGTATTTTCATAATCCGGAGCTGCATTTACAGCTTCCTGCATGATGCGCCAGATATAGTAGAACGGCAGAAGCGCGATCAGCGCGCTGACCGCAGACAGTATCCACGATGCGATCGTCAGGTACTTATAGCTGCCTGCATACGCGAACAGCTTTGACATGGAGCTTTCTTTTGATTTTGTTTCGTCCTTCATCTTCCTACTCCTTTTGAAAAATTTATTGTTATACACTGCTATTTGGAATTAGTTGTAGCTAACCAATGAGTTTTAAGCAAGGCTGCCTCTTTTTTAAGAAACAGCCCTATTTACTTCCCGTTTCAGATGTCGGTTGCGCTTCAGATAGCCCGTTGCCCGGTGTCAGCCGAGCGTTATGATGGCGCCCCAGCCGCCGTAATGATACTTTTCAAGCATGTGCACATATTTTCTGGCGGTTTCCCGATCCATGCCGTGGCGGATCACTTCAAACATACTGTCAAACATGGCGCGCGCCATGATGTGGATAAATTCTTCCGTGATCATGCTGCCTTCCTGCACGAAGTGCGTTGCCTCCATGTATTTGTAGGTGTACTCCGTCTCGATCTCCACCAGATGCTCCACAAAGTTCTGATATCTGGTGCCGTAGGAAGCATCCAGCAAAAGCTGGAATTCCTCGAAGTGGTCATAGACGTAATCCAGCATCTCGTCCATTCCACCCACCACATAGCTTTGCATCAGCTTCGGCTGTTCCTCCGCCTTTGTCGCGTGGAATGCCTCCTGCGTCTTTAGGAAAATATCCGTCAGTCCTTCCGCCGCCGGTTCCACGATGGCACAAAACAGTCCTTCCTTGTCGCCGAACCGGGAATAGATTGATCCAGTCGTGGTATCTGCCTTTGCCGCGATGGTTCTAAGAGATGCATCCGAGTATCCTTTTTCCAAAAACTCCTCTTTTGCACAGGCAAGAATTTTTTCTGAAACTCCTTCGATTGGTTTTGTCACTTTTTCCTCCATACAAATATAACAGCGTTATATAACACCGTTATAAATATAATAGCTTTTATTTTTGCTGTCAAGTGGGTGTCTATAATTTCCTGACACCGGTTATCAAACCGGATGTTAAAAAAGAGGCTTGAAAAAACAAGCTTGTTTACAAGGAAACATCAATCGCCGGGACAGCGACAGGCACCGGTACGTCCGCCGAGGTAGCAGCCGGGGTAGCAGCGGGCGCTGAGCCACCTAAGAAAGAGACGGTTCCCTGTGACTGACCGGTGGATGCGCTACTGAGGCGCGCAGGATCAGATCCCTCCTTCTCCCTTTGCAGACGGTTGAATACGATCTTTAAATAATCGGCATCTGCCTTTACAATGTCCTTCATCTCCTTGTTTCGGTGCTTGATCTTCATTTCTTTTAGATCCTCCGGATCCATATCGCCTTTTGCCGCGGAAAGGGAATCGGACAGTTCATCGAAGCCCATCTCCTCCAGCATCTGGCGCATTCCCTCCTCGGTCTCATCGAACATATCGGAGGTCAGCTCCTGCATGTTGGAGAGCAGATCTGAGAAATCGGATGCAGGCATCTGCTCGATAAAGTCCATGCCGGATATATCTGCCTGACTGTATGCTTCCTGTGCATTGATATAATCCTGCGAAACCGCGTACAGGTCGGAATCATCATAGTAGCCTTCCTCATCCGCAAGAGCCTGCTGGTCATCGTAACGCTGTGCGTCCTGCAATTCCTCATCCGAGGTTGTCTCGTCCATTTCCTCTTCATCGTCTATCAAGCTGCCTGCGCATGGTCCGCCGGATGCTTTCGCCATCTCCTCTTCCTCAAGATGCTTGACCTTTTTCTTGGCTACCCGCTCCATTGCTTTTGCGTGGACGATAGCTGCCTCGATCTCTTCATCGTCGTAGTTGCCGTTTAAACGTTCGCGTTTCAGCCGAAGAACCTCTCTTCTCGCCTGACCAGCCACCTGTCTTGCCGCGGCAGAAGTCTTGCTCCGGAGGATTTTTGAAGAAATGTCCTTAAAGCGGTATCTAAGCTGCTTGAGGGCTGTCCGTGTCTGCTTCGCGTTCGTCCGCTGCATACGCAGGGAATCCCCATAGCTCTGGGAACTGCTTAGCACGGACTGGGCAAACGAGCCCGTGCTCTGGGTACTCCCGTTATCCGTCCCATTCCCGGAGAGTGCGCGCACTTTTTGCCTCAGATCATTGCCGCCGGAATACATAGTGGCAGACTGACCTACGCCATTCGATTGCGTACCGGCTGACTGCCGCCTGCCTGTATTCGTCGCAAAAAACGGATTGGTCTGTGTATATGCTGTTTTCATAAAGGAGCCTATCCTGTTCATCCGTTTTCTCCCTAAGCCTGTTATCCTTAGCCTTTGAAGTCGAAGTTCTGGCCAACCTTGCTCTCGGATTCTGTCAATACGCTCTGCGTAGAATTGTCATAAGCATATTTGGAGACCATATCGACCAATTCATCCACAGAGCTTGCCATAAATTGAAGGTATTCCTTGTCGTCATCCTCGAAATCGATCGTCTGATCCGTCTTTGTATCCTCGGTCTTGTTGGCTTCCTTTCGCTTCTCAAGCCGTTCCTTCTGCTGCGCCTTCTCTGCCTTTTTCTTCTCCTGCGCTTTTGCTTCCTTTTTCTCTGCCTGACGCTTCTTTAATGCTTCGGTCTGTGCCGCATTCGCCTTTTCTACCGTTGCGAAGAAGGATGCTGCTCCGTTTGATCCGATGGTCATTCCAAAGTTCTTTACCTTGGCTCCGCTGCTGACCAGACTGCTTTTTGCCTCCTGCAGCTTGGTCTGTGACATTGCGATAAGTCCTTCGTATTTCTTGCGGTAGGATTCGTCGTTTGCCATGCGCTCAAGCTTTTCCTCATCGATCAGAACGACCGGCTTGCTGGCATTGCCATAGGAAGCGGCATTTGCAGCCACCTGCGATTTCATGTCCTTGCTGACAAGGATGAAATCCATTCCGCCAAATTTTCCCTTTAATTTGTCGTAATAGCTTTTCGCTTTGTCGGATAACTGTACATCCCCAATGACAGCTCCGTATCCTTCTTTGGTTGTCGGTGTCAACGAACTGTTTTTGCTGACCGGTTTCCACTCCGACACCTTTACATCACTGTTCTTTTTGGTCGCGTCAGTGCTGCTTGAAGTATCCTTTTCACTTTTGTTTGTCTGATTGTCTTTCCAGATCTGGTTTGTCTGCTGATAGCTTGAAACTCCTGAGATATTACCTGCCATTTTCACATTCTCCTCCCTTAATCTGCACGCGATTCGCGCACTTGTTGCCAAAAGGACAAAATGATTTTGTGCAAGTAAGATAGACTCCCCCTACGGGCAGTTAGAATACAATGTAATCACTTCATCCTTGAAGTTGCTGTGCCTTACATCCTTTTAAGGCTTGTCTTTAATCTGTATATCGGACGGTCGGTGGGATATCTTTATAAGGGGTAAAAAAAAGAGTCACAAGGTGACTCTTTGCGCACCCGTATGGACACGCAAGTGCATTTCCACACGGTTAAAGGTATTTACTTAACATATCATTCACGCAATCGCGGATCTCCATAGCTGTTTTTTTTGCCTTGGTCGTATTTAGTCCGATATTCTTTGCTACCGCAAGAATATCATTCAGCCCCGGATTAACGCCATTTCCATTTATGGTCGTGGCATGTTCCCCACCCAGGGAGCTGGAATAGGTAAGGTCGTAAGCCGGAGACAGTACCCACCGCTTTTGATCCTCTAAATATAGAAAAGAAAAGTTCTTGGAGTGGTCATCCCGATTATGTGCATACACATTAAAACACATAAGACGGTACAACTTTTCGCATTCTTCCATATCTTCTGTAAGCTTGAGCGTTAATCTCATAAGAATGCCATAATCCAGATTTGGTATCCGGTGTGATGTTTCAAGAAGTCCTGCTGCTGATACCATGTGAATTTTTCCATTCTCATCCCCTGCGCTGCGATCGAAACGCCGTGTTCCAAAATAACCTTCTGTCCGTGCGGAAGGAAACAGCTTTACCTCCTCCAGTTGCAGACCGCACGCTTTCGCGCAAAGTGCATATTCATATTCCTGTTTTCCTATATCTGTACGATCCTCGGAAGAAGGGAATTTAATGATCCAATCCGCACCTTCAACCTTTGTCAAAATCTTTGGTCTGGCGCCACCGGAAGAACCACCTTTTGAAAAAAGATAGTCAAGATTGCTACTTCCTTCCTCATTCAAAATCTTTTCGCACTCTCTTGCAATTTCATCCAGTGTCAGTTCGCCATGCACATTTTCCATGCTTATCGCCGGGCGATAGGTTAAAGCCCCCATCCCTGATGTTCCCACGATTGCCAACCGTTCAAGACTTCCGATCATTTGTGGCTCGATGCCGTTTTTTCGCATCAAACGATCCACCAGCAAACGTCCCCATCCATCCGGCAGGCTATCCGCAAATACGCCAAACAGTCCTTCAAACGGATCGATTTTTGGCATAAACACGCGCTTTTCAAGCGGAAGTGAAAACGGGCTGATTGAAAAACCATCCGTGATCCATTCGTCAGTATATTCAAAAGCTGCAAGGCGATTCTGATACAAAGCCATAGTTCCGACAGGTCTGTCGTGATAGAAAATGTCCAACTTATTTAGTCTGTTCACGGATTACCTCCTCGATAGATTCAAACGGAACCTCTGTAAACAAATTATCCAGTTCGTCCTCCACTCCAAGCGCTATTGCAAGCTTGGTAAATGATTGCAGCGAGATCTCTCCGCTCTGTTCAAAACGTTTTAATGAGCCAAGACTTACACCGGACTTTGCCGCCAGTTCCTTCTGGGATAGCTTCTTTCTCTTTCTAAGCCGGATCATGCGCTTCGCAATATCTGTATCAATTTCTGTCCATGTTTTTTGAAATAAAGTAATCATGCTAATATATTAGCCCAAATTTCTAAAAATATCAATATCAAGCTAATATATTAGCCGTTATATCGCGCAGATACATCCAGCGGGGCATTTTTTATTTTATAGAAAAAATTTCCTATAAAGTAAAGAAGAACCGATAATGCTCAACCTGCCGGCTGAACGTTATCGGCTCTTTCTCTGTCCCAAATATTTTTAGTTCTGCGTGTAGCGGTTGATAATTTCGTCCGCTTCACTCTGCGTCATGTTTCCCAGTTTCACCTGTTCCTCGCAGAACGGCTTAACCTCGGCAAGAAGCTCCTCTTCGGTCTCATAAGGTCCAAATGTATGCTCCTCTCCATTGTCGAGCTTGATATACAATTCCTTTGCCTCGGTTGAGGTGCCAAGCTCAATATTGGAAGGATCATAGCTCATCATCAGCATATCGGAATCGCCATCCACGGATTTTGAATACATCTTACCGTTCTTGATGTCCTCCAGAATGCTTTCATACATGGCGATGGTCTCATTGATCTTCTCCTGTGTCCAGACGAAATCTCCATCCCCACTTGTCCATCCCTTTTCACCGAGCATACTTTGCAGCTGCACCTTTTCATTGTCAAGCCACGCTTTATACTCGTCATACGTCCACCACTCGATATCCTGCGTAGGGTAAAGAGCTTCAACCTCCGCGTCCGTCATTGGCTCGAAAATCTCCCCGTTGTCAAAGCTGTAATACGTTTTGCCGTCTGTCGGATCAATATAGGACATAACCGTATTTTCCTCAAGCACAGACTCTGATGGATACAGATTCATGTGCCGGTCAACCAGTTCCCGATACTGCTTTCGTGTGATGATGGCCAGTTTCTCGATGCTGCTCAGGCTGTTTCTTTCAACGTGCAGATAAATGCCATCCTCGACCGAACCATCCATGTAGATTTCGCCGTTGTCATCGTACATACCCTCGATGGGCTTCTCCTGATAATACCGCACATTGTCCCGATAGGTGATTCCGGCGGAAAGATATTCCTCAGCCGGTGCCATTCCCTCATCGGATTCCACGGCTTCTGCACTTCCTGCGGCAGCCGGGACTCCTGCGTTTTCCGCAGAACCTTCATAAGCTGTGGGGGATTCCGGCTCCTCATTTTTTGCAGAGGTGGCAAATACTGTGGCTGTTCCAGCTACAAGAATTGCAGCCACCGTAAGAGATATAATTGTAGGTTTCTTCACTTTCATAATCGCTACGATCCTTTCTTCGATTGCATTTCGACTAAAATGATTGCATAGAGGTGCAAAACCGCTCCGTTTTTCCTCCATACTGATCAGGACCTTTGCATAGGAAGCTCTTGTATCGCTGCCAAAATGGCGCACCACTGTCTCATCGCAGGAAAGCTCTATATCCCTGTTGGCAAGGATATACATTCCCCATACCATCGGATTAAACCAGTGTACGCAGACTGCTGCAACCAGCAGAAGCTTGGATACTGTATCAAATCTTTGGATATGGACAAATTCGTGTTCCAAAACATATCGCAGCGCGTTTTCATTTTCCCAATCCGTTTTCTTCGGCACTAAAATCACCGGATGCAGCACGCCAAAAGTAAGCGGTGAGGAAATACGGTCTGACTGCCGGATAGTAATTTTGCGCCGCAGCGGATGTGCCTGCAGCCAGCGCTTGGACACATCATTGTCCACCGGCAGAGATATCTGGAACTCCTGATAGCATTTCCAATAGGCTACGCCAAAAATAACTGCGCAGAGGATCAGTCCCGCTGCCCACACAATGCTCCATACAGGGATTGCTGCCGCAGAGGCAGCCTCCTTCTGCGGCACAACCGTAACGGCATACCCCGAAGGCACCGCCGGCAGCACCATTGCCGGGGTATTCCCTGTAACCGGCGTGGTTTTTCGTTCCAGCAGAGAATAGATACTCATTCCGGAAGGTAAAGAAAACGGTATCAAAAGCCGCATTAGTGCAACGTCCCAGAGTGCCAAAAACGTCTTTTTCGGCACCCGATTGATTGCCAGAGCCCGGATAACGATGATCGCCAGAATCATTACTGCTCCGGCAACACTCATTTTCAATAAACTCATACCCATTACCTCATTCCAGCTCACCGACGATCTGCTTGAGCTTTTCGATCTGCTCAGCGGAGAGTTTCTTTCTTCCAAGCAGCGCTGCAAACAGCTTATCCGCGGAACCGTCATAGACTTTGTTGATCAGCTCGTCTGTTTCTGCCTCCTGTACGGCAGATTTCGGGATCAGCGCATGGCATATAAATCCCGGCTCGCTGCGCTCGATCGCGCCTTTTTTTATACACCGCTTGATCAGCGTATAGGTCGTATTCACATTCCAGCCCAGCTCACTTGTCAGCACTTTGGCAATATCCTTTGCGGGTGTGTCCCCCTCCTTCCAAAGTACATCCATCACTTTCAGCTCAGAATCAAATAATTTAATGTCCATGTCTAAATCTCCTTTCATAAGACTCTGGTAGTGGCCACGGTTTTATAATACTGCGGTCTTATGGTTTTGTCAATACTACTCCAGTCTTAAAGTTTTAGTTCGGAATCGTAATAGTGATAGCCGAGCTGCTTTGCGAGAAGCTTGCCGATCTCACGGCCGCCACTGCCAAATTCGCGGGAGATCGTGATCACATAATTGGAAGCAACTTCCTCGGCGGTGGCAACAGGCTCATCCATTTTTCCAAGCAGGCGGTCGCGCTGTCTGCCGAACGCCCGGTTGATGATCCCGACCAATGTTCCAACAAGAACTGCTGCAATAATCGTGCCGATGCCGACACTTCCGAGACTATGTAAAATGGTAAGGCAGGTAACGGCTGATACGCCGAGATTGGATTTTACAGAAAGCGCAATGCCTATGGTCATTACGAACAGTCCGATAAAATACATGGGGATTCTTACTTTTAAATGTTTCACTTGTCTGTGCCTTCTTCCTTCTGAATGTCTATCATATTTTCGTATACGCGGGTGAGCAGATCCTGTAGCTGCCGTGCCTCTGCCTCATGAAATCCTTTTAATGCCTCGGATTCGATTCTGGCAAATTCACGGTTGAGCCTGTCTGCATACTTTTTTCCGGTTTCTGTGAGGTATACATGAAGCGACCTGCGATCATTTCCGACAGTTTTCCGCTCGATATAGCCCTTGCTTTCCATGCCGTTTAGTATAACGGTAAGCGAAGCCGGCTCGATGTGGCAGAATATGGCGATATCCTTTTGAATGGCGCCGTCGTGGTGGAGCAGATAGTCGAGTATCTTCGGTTGCCCCGGGGTCAGTCCGGTATCTTTGACGCTCGCGATAAGAGCCTTTTGTACCATCAGATGATCTGCCATCAAGAGATAGTGAAGTGTTTCCTGCATAATAGCCTCCTTAGTTAGAAACCTAATTATTAGAAATCTAATGGAATATACATCAAGAAAAAAGATTGTCAAATTTTCCTTCCGGAATGATACAAAAAACCAGAGCTGCGCGGCTGTTTCAACCGGCAACTCTGGTTTTCTCTATGTGCCTTAATAGCATAAGGCTTTGATATTTCAGATTTTATTTGATGTTGAATGCCTTGATTCCCGGATAAACAGCGCTTGCGCCGAGTTCTTCCTCGATGCGGAGCAGCTGGTTATACTTGGCAACACGCTCGGAGCGGCTCGGTGCTCCAGTCTTGATCTGGCAGGTATTGAGTGCCACTGCAAGATCTGCGATCGTGGTATCTGCGGTCTCTCCGGAACGGTGGGAAGCGATTGCGGTGTAGCCTGCTTTATGTGCCATCTTGATCGCTTCAAGTGTCTCGGAAACAGATCCGATCTGGTTGAGCTTGATAAGAATACTGTTGCCGCAACCGAGTTCAATTCCCTTGCTAAGACGCTCGGTGTTGGTAACAAAGAGGTCATCTCCGACAAGCTGAACCTTATCGCCAAGCTCCTTGGTCAGCTTCTGCCAGCCTTCCCAATCCTCCTCGTCCAAAGCATCCTCGATGGAAATGATCGGATATTTTTCAACAAGCTGCTTCCAGTGTGCGATCAGCTCCTCGGAAGTAAACTTTGTGCCTGCCTTCGGCAAAATGTACTCGCCCTTGGCAGATCCCTTCCACTCGCTGGATGCTGCATCCATTGCGATCATGAAGTCCTTGCCCGGCTCGTAGCCTGCATTCTTGACTGCCTCTAAAATGTACTGGATCGCTTCCTCGTCGCTTGCAAGGTTCGGGGCAAATCCGCCCTCATCACCAACTGAGGTCGCAAGTCCTTTGGACTTAAGCAGTGCAGCAAGTGCATGGAATACCTCTGCACACCAGCGGAGCGCTTCTTTAAAGCTTGGCGCGCCAACCGGCATGATCATAAACTCCTGCACATCTACGGTGTTGGCAGCATGTGCGCCACCATTTAAAATATTCATCATCGGAACCGGTAAACGATTGCCGGAAATTCCGCCTAAGAAACGATATAACGGGATGTCGAGTGCCTGTGAAGCTGCTCTTGCGGTCGCAATAGAAACTGCAAGGATTGCATTTGCTCCAAGCTTTGATTTATCCTTGGTGCCGTCCGCAGCGATCATTGCTGCGTCCACCGCATAGATGTCGCTTGCATCCATTCCTACAATGGCATCTGCGATCACGGTGTTGATATTGTCAACTGCCTTGGAAACACCCTTGCCGAGATATCTGGACTTGTCTCCGTCTCTCAGCTCAAGCGCTTCAAATTCTCCGGTTGATGCTCCGCTCGGTGCGGTGCCTCTTGCCACAGTGCCATCTACCAGCGTCACTTCCGCCTCAACGGTCGGATTGCCTCTTGAATCCAGAATCTCTCTTCCGATTACTTTTTCAATCTCTAAATAATTCATATACAATCTCTCCTTCTGGTTGTTCGACCCAAATCTGGATGCCCGGAGGGTATTCTCTCCAAGCATCCTATCGTTGCATTCAGCAGTTACAACGGAGGGTCTTATATGATTTACACGATAGTTAGTCTTTGCTAACTATCGTTAGAATAGCATAATCCGATATATGAATCAAGATGGTTAATTGAGACTTTTTTTCTATTCGTCCTTCTTTGGAAATTCCGCTTCCATCTGCGCGTTTATCTCATCCTCAGTTGCTGCCATCGCCTGAAGTGTTCTCGACAACAATTCGTCAAGCTCCCAGCCAAGCTGCTCTGCTCCCCTTGCGATCACCTCGCGCGAGCATCCTGCGGCGAAGCCGTTGCTCTTGTACTTTTTCTTGAGGGATTTCAGCTCCATATCCTTTGTGCTCTTGGACGGACGCATCAAGGAAGCCGACCAGATCAGCCCGGTAAGCTCATCCGCCGCGAAAAGGATCTTTTCCATCTCATGGGACGGTTCCACATCGATCGTTGTTCCGTTTCCGACGGTAATTCCATATCCGTGTGAGCATACCGCGTGGATAATATCCTCGCCGACACCAGCTTCGCGCAGCAGCTCCGGAGCTTTCAGGCAGTGCTCGTCCGGGTAAAGCTCAAAGTCTATGTCGTGGAGCAGCCCGACGATTCCCCAGTATTCCGCATCCTCCTCATATCCCTGCTCCTTTGCGTACCATTTCATGACCGCCTCCACCGTCAGCGCGTGCTGGATGTGGAACGGATCCTTGTTGTACTTCTTCAGCAGTTCAAATGCTTTGTCTCTTGAAATGTAATCCATGTTTTTCTCCTTCCATACAGATCCTACGTCAAGCTGTCTCTCGATAAGCCATGCATCCGCAACCGACTCGTAGCGCTCATTGCCCTGCCCATCCGTAAGCGTCACCGTTACCTTTGGGCTTTCGCCGGGCGCAAGCTCCTCGCAGCCGTAGTCTCCGTCAAAAATCTGCTTTATTTTCCACATTGGTGTATTCCTTCTTATATAAAATGTATGTGGATATTATAGCAATGCCAAAGCAAAATAGGAAGAAAAATCGCGCTCATTTTACCCTGCGCACCTTATGATCCTCGATCGTTAAAATATGTTCAAAAAGATCATATATCCGCTGATCTTCCTGATGTGATATATAGATAATTGTCTTGTCTGTTGCCTCAAGCATCGAAGTTAATAATTTTACGGTTGTGTTTAAATCAATATTCGCCATTGATTCATCCAGAATGACAAAATTTGTGTGAAGCAGATAAAGCCGTGCCAGCGAAATTCTTTGCAGCTCTCCTCCGGAGAAATTTCTGCCTCCTGCATCTAATAGCAAGTCCAGCTTCGCCCTATCCCGTTCATCATTTCCAATCAAGCCTACCTCTTTTAGTACGTCCATAATCTCTTTTTCACTATAGGCATTGTTATAGAGCGTAATATTATTTCTTAGCGTGTCTTGAAAAATAAAAGGTGATTGCGGACACGCAGCACATATCTGTGTCCGGGCGGCTTTATCAAACTGCCTCATATCCACATTATCAATGCAAACGCAGCCGTCTTGCGGCAATATTTTTCCTGCAAGAATTGCTGCCAATGTACTTTTTCCACTTCCGGAGGGTGCCTGCAACAGATAATGCTGTCCCCGCACAAATGTATAATTTGCATGATCCAGAATGATTTTAGAACCATAGCTAAAAGAAACATCTCTCAGTTGCAAATTATTCACCGAAGTGGTTACCACCTTCTGCGGTATGTCCATCTCTGTTTCTTCTGTCACGCGCAAAATCTTATTTAGGATTTCTTTTCCGCCTCTCATATCACTAACAGACTGGCTTATCGTCTGCATTGGTCCGGTAATGTATACAACAAGCTGGGATGCCCCTATCAGCGCCCCCAAAGTCATCTTTCCATGCAGGATCAGTATTGCCCCAACAAAGAAAATACCTATATATGAAAAATTCCCCAATGTAACTGCTGTCATCTGTACTCTCGCCCGAAGGCACTGCAGCGCATATCTTTTTTGCTCCAGCTTTACTGACGCATCATTTAGTATACTTTTTGAAAAGCTTTCCGTACCAAAGCTTTCCATTGTATCTATCGCCTGCAAATGCTCTGCTAGAACCTTATCATACGATTCTGAGGACGTTGAATAGGCTTGCTGTTTTTCTGCCATTTTTGCTCCGACATGCTTAGGTATAATCATCTGTATTATCGTTATTCCAAATACAAGCAGGCACAAGACCGGTGAAACGGCAGTCAGTAAAAAAATGCTGGTAGCTAATGTCAATATTTCCGGTATCATATAAAGAAGCACTTCTACATAAGTTTCGTTAACGGTATTCACATCTGTGGTAAGAAGTGATATCCATTCACCAACATTTTTATGTGGATCACAGTTTCCGGCATATATATGGTTTAACACTTCTTTACGCAGATTCTGTTTTATAAGCAGTTCTATTTTATATAGCAGTATACGATACCAGTAATATCCGCCAAAAAAGACCGCTATATATAGTACAAACATCACTCCATAAAAAGAAAGGCTTCCATTTCTTGCTCCAGTCGCAACATCCACACAAACAGACATAACGTATGCCAGTCCCACATCAAGAACCGCGATTCCTACTGACATAAAGCAATAACATACGAATAAATATTTTTTGTCCTTTAAATTTTCCCAAATGATTTTCATAAAAATTCAGGACCGTTTTCACGGTCCCTCTCCTTCCTCTTTCTCCAGTTCGTTGATATATCTTTTTATTGTCCGGATTTCTTCGCTGGATTCAATATTCCAATCTGTACGCAAAATATCTATAATCCCCAGATAGGTCTTTCTTGCCAGCTCCGATTGTCCTTCTAATAGCGCACACGCAGCAATTTGTTCAAGCGGATCTATAAGTCTCGGATTGTCCATCCTTCGGAGAGCCTTTTCCCAGCATCTTACGGCACCCACATTTTCCCTGTTCTTCGCCCACAAATACGCGATTTTGTACAATGTTTCCGGATCATTTGCATAAATAATCTCCAGCCGTGACAGTACATCTTCGACGCTATCCGCGCCTTTCGTATAATATTTCAAAATTGCCGAATAGAACTCATAAGAATCTGCGGCTTTGCTCTTCCTTAAAATTGGCAGCAAATTGATCGCATCCTCATACTTTTCATCCGCGATCAGGTTGTCCAACAGATACGGAATTACGTTCTCATTATGGTTTTTCTGCAAACTGTCAGTAAAATAACGCGCCAGCCAGTAATGATGTTCGTCTTTATAATCGTAATTCTCGCCATCCATGCCATTGTTGATAATATGGATCGCGGCAATATTATCCTTATCCCTCAGTAAAGCCTTTTTCCCAAGCGCAACAGCTTTTTCCTTAAGCAGCTTCGCATAATATATGTAAAGATTCCCCAAGGTTACCAACGCATCCGCATTCTCTGCGTCTGCCGACAGCAGCTTTGATAGAAATTCCTCCGTTTCCACAAACTCCTTTGAGTCCATCCCCTTGCAGTCGTCAATGGAATCCTTAATCGATTTCACTCTCTCGTATTGCGTGGTCTCAAACAGCTCATCGATCGAAACCGCAAAAAACTTTGCCAGCTTCGGCAACAGTTCAATATCCGGGGATGCCTGCCCGTTTTCCCATTTGCTTACTGCCTGCGGCGTAATGTTTAGTTCCCTTGCTAATTGGTTCTGGGATATATTTCTTTCCTGACGCAGTCTTTTGATATTCTGTGCTATCTGCATATTTTCTCTGTCCCTTACTTATTATTGTATAAAAATCAGTTTCTTTTAAAAGCGAATTGTTGTTGCGTTTTTATCAACCGTTGGTTGATATGGTATTCTTTTATATAAGCAAAAACGGTCGCAGATATATCCACAACCGCTTTTTATCAAATATTACTTTTTTCGCTCCCTGCCGAGCGTGAAGTGAGCGAGGATCGTAAGAAGCGCACTCAGTAAAAGCTCTGTGTAG